>Ga0315272_10001072_pt1 | contig 13726 bp, 14 predicted proteins | sample C3_middle_MG_FD_203918 | JGI IMG/M metagenome (GOLD analysis project Ga0315272, IMG submission 203918) | Sediment microbial communities from Yellowstone Lake, YNP, Wyoming, USA - C3_middle | ecosystem: Environmental > Aquatic > Freshwater > Lake > Sediment | place: USA: Wyoming | collected...
GCATATTGGCTCCGTAGTTGCCCTAATCAGGGCGTCCTGCCACCACTCTAGATACAACGGCAGAGCTAAATCCCTTAGAAGCTAGAAAGCGATACTGGCGGGCGCGCTCTTTTTGCTCTGTCGCTAGCGCCCCAAATTTGCGTAACCACAGTTCGTAAGCCCTTTGATATTCAGTTTCTTTTAGATTCTTGAGGAGATCTACAGTCTTTGAGCTATCTACGCCAGCCTGCGCAAGCTCATCTTGAATTTTGCGAGCACCAAACCGCTCGCTACGGCGCCGAACTAAGGCCTCCGCAAAGCGCTGGTCAGAAAGCCAACCACGGGCCTCAAAATCATCTAAAACCGCTTCAATCTGAACTTCTAAGGGTATTTCTGGCACTGGTACCCCTGAATCCTCATCAGGCGGGTGTAATTTCAGCATCCTTGCTGCGGATTCTGCAAGCTTGGCGGCTAAGCCTTTTCGACTGTACTCTCGCATCGACAAAAGGCGCAAAGCCCGAGCTTTGAGACTCGGGCTTTGTTTATTACCTTTTTTAGTGCTGCGGCCTAACTCTGACATTGAGCGATTACGCTTCCTCTTCTTCGCTCACAACGTCGCTAACTACCGCTGTTCCAGCTTTTACGCCTAATTTTGCACGAATCTTAGATTCGATATCTTGAGCAATCGCTGGATTCTCTTTTAAAAACTCACGTACATTGTCTTTTCCTTGACCAATACGATCGCCGTTGTAGGCATACCAAGAGCCTGATTTCTCAACGATATCGGCTTCAACACCCATATCGATAATTTCACCCTCTCTGGAAATGCCATGGCCGTACATGATGTCGAAGATTGCTTCGCGGAATGGTGGGGCAACCTTATTCTTCACTACCTTCACGCGGGTCTCATTACCAACGACTTCATCGCCCTTCTTGATGCTACCGATACGGCGAATGTCCAAACGCATAGTCGCGTAAAACTTCAGCGCATTACCACCGGTAGTCGTTTCAGGGGAACCAAACATCACGCCAATCTTCATACGAATCTGGTTAATAAAGATGACAGTTGTATTGGTACGCTTAATCGCACCAGTGAGCTTACGCAGGGCTTGGCTCATCAGACGGGCTTGTAAACCTGGTAATGAATCGCCCATATCGCCCTCAATCTCCGCCCTTGGAACCAAGGCTGCTACAGAGTCAATGACGATTAAATCAATGGAGCCTGAACGCACTAAAGCATCCGCAATTTCCAAAGCTTGCTCACCAGTATCTGGCTGTGAGATTAATAAATTATTAACGTCTACGCCAAGACGTGAGGCGTATTGAACATCCAATGCATGCTCAGCATCAATAAAGGCACAAGTTCCACCAATCTTTTGCATCTCTGCGATTGCATGCAACGTCAGCGTTGTCTTACCAGAGGACTCAGGGCCGTAAATCTCAATGACGCGCCCACGCGCCAAGCCACCAACTCCAAGGGCAATATCTAAACCCAAGGATCCGCTGGAAACTACCTGAATATCCTGATTAATCTCTGCATCGCCCAATCTCATGATTGAGCCCTTACCAAATTGCTTCTCAATTTGCGCCAAAGCAGCAGTCAATGCTTTTTGCTTATCTCCGCTCATGCCGTCAAATTCAGATGAGGCTGATTTTTTCTTATCGTCCAAGGCCATGTTTGATCCCTTTTCACTATTTGTTAGTCTGTTTTTTGAGTTTTTTGTGTTTTTTGTCAACATGCAACTTACTGTATATAAAAACAGTACTATTTGCAAGTGGGTTTTGAAAAGAATTTACTGATTTTGAATTGGGTTCGAGCCTACATGACGTCTATGCCAATAGAAAAACAGTGGCATTGCAACTCCCCACACGATTGCTAGGAGCACGAGCCCCCCTAACTGTCCATTAGGCCCCCATGAACCTGCACCCATACGAATACCCGCTTCATAAGACATTGGACCCGCTATTGCCCCTAATGCTGCCCCCAACCACGGCCTACCACGCAACCAGGATAAAGATCCGTTAATGGTACTTGCTACCAATGCCCAAAGGGTCCACATCCAAATAGGGGATAAGTAGGCGCTAGGCCAAGCGTCTTTAAAGTACAAAAAGCCTAGATTGGCTATAAGTGTGTCAGCACTCACTCCAAATATAACCGCCTTCAATATCAGCTTTAGTTCTAAGTTTGAGTGCTCTGAGCGCCAAATATGTATGGCAAGGTACAACAGAGTGCAGATGACGGGCCATAAAACCTGCTCGTTGGCCGCGCCAAGAATGCAAGCAAACCAACCAGCCTGGAAAAGTACAAAATTCCAAAATTTAGCCATCAATCAAATCCCAGTGACATTACCAAATCAAAAGGCCACTGCCGGTGGGCAATGGCCTTTTGATTTGGTGGCGATTCAGGGATTCGAACCCCGGACCTGTGGATTATGATTCCATCGCTCTAACCAACTGAGCTAAATCGCCGAACTCGTAATTGTAAATGATCGGGCGCCTTATGTCTAAACCAAAGGACTTGCTCTACTTGATCTGAAATACGCTAACCGCCTCATCACGGTTATAGCGAACAAAAACCTCGATTTTTTTAGCTAAAAAGAGCTTTTTAAGAACCTCATCCTTATTTTCAAAGGTGATGGCAGTTTGCTCCGGAAAGCGCGAAAAAGGGTCACTCATCACTTCTATGGGTTGACCACCCACTTTAATCAATCGAATCGTCCGCTTGTAAAAGCGATCAGGCTGAATAAAAATAAGACGCTTGACATATTTATCTAAGACCAGCTTTTGCCCTTGATCATTGGCCTTGTAGTAATAAACCAACTCGTCTTTACCATTCGTAGTGGCATCCCGCTCCTCATCCCATTTGGCAAATACAGCCTGACTTGCAAGCGCACAAAGAAAAGCTACCACCGCTAACCTATAAAGATGCATCATTTACTTTCCTAGTTGGATCAATTCATCTTATCAGTCATCAGCACCTATGCGCCTTCTGTCGATCTCTTCTGGCAAAGTAATGCCTCTTTTTGGATCCCATCACCCAAACTATAAAAGCGTTGCTTCTGCCATCAACAAGGAATCTATTAGCAACCTGAATAATCCAGTCCCAGTTGAAATTACTAGACTCGGTGTAGCAGGAGATGAGCAGGCAGATCCATCCGTCCATGGAGGACTTGATAAAGCGATTTATGTTTATCCAGTTGAGCATTACGCTTTTTGGAATGAGCTCCTGACCCGTGAAACAAAGAAATTAGTCAATCTTCCTCTTGGCGCCTTTGGAGAAAACTTCACAATAGAAGGCTTGCTTGAGACGGGGGTATATATCGGCGACAGAATTCAAATTGGTGATCTTGAATTTACCGTAGTTAAGTTACGTGAGCCTTGCTTTAAGTTCAATGCCAAGATGGGATACAAAGGTGCAGCGAAAGCCATGCTGCAATCTGGATTCAGCGGGTGGTACTTACGTGTCAATCAAACGGGCACACTTACAGTGGGCTTAGACATCAAAGTCATCCCAGGCCAGAGAGTCACCTCGATAGCAGATCAAAACAAAGCTCTCTTTAACCGCAGCAATCAAAAAAATCTTTGGGATTAATTTTGGCAATAAAAAAACCCGACCACTCAGTGGTCGGGTTTAGTTTTTGAAACAGACTAGTGAAGCTTAGTCTTTAGCGTAGATATCTACGTCTTTAGTTTCTTTAACAAACAGCACACCGATTACCAAAGTCATTGCAGCAATGATGATTGGGTACCAGAGACCGTAGTAAATATTACCGTTCTGCGCTACCAAGGCGAAGGAGATCGTTGGCAACAAGCCACCGAACCAACCGTTACCAATATGGTATGGCAAGGACATAGAGGTGTAGCGAATACGAGTTGGGAACATCTCAACTAACATCGCTGCAATTGGACCATAAACCATGGTTACCAAAATCACCAAGTACACCAACAAGAGCAGCACAGCTACGTAATTGATTTGCGATGAATCAGCTTTAGCTGGGTAGCCGGCAGCATTCAAAGACTCACGAATTGCCTTCTTGAACTCAGCATCTTTTGCTTTTGCATCAGCTGGAGCTAAGCCTTTTGCTGAGTAACCAGTGATTTCTGTATCACCAATCTTCACAACCGCAACACCGCCAGCAGGACCAGCAACAGTGCTATAGCTAGCAGAGTTGGAAGCCATCACTTGTTTTGCGATATCGCAAGAACTTGTGAACTTAGCTGTACCAGTTGGGTTGAACTGGAAGGTACATTCGTTTAAGTCAGCAGTAATTGTGGCTGGTGCTGTTGCCATCGCTTTTTCTAACGCTGGGTTAGCAAAGTGAGTCAAAGCATTGAACACGGAAACTGGTGTGTTTGGAATGTAAGTGATGACCGCCAATAACAAGCCACTCATGATGATCACTTTACGACCAATCTTGTCTGACCATGCGCCGAATATCACGAAGAATGGTGTGCCGATTACCAATGAAGCAGCAATCAACAAGTTCGCAGTCTTAGCGTCTACCTTTAACACTTGCGTGAGGTAGAACAAAGCGTAGAACTGACCTGTGTACCAAACCACCGCTTGACCTGCAACCAGACCAAACAATGCCAAGATAACAATCTTCAAGTTTTTCCATTGACCGAATGACTCTGTCAAAGGTGCTTTAGACAATTTGCCTTCATCTTTCATCTTCTTGAAAGCTGGGGATTCGTTCATTGATAAACGGATCCAAACAGAAACAGCCAAAAGACCAATAGAAAGAATGAAAGGAACACGCCAGCCCCAAACGTCAAAGTCTGCGCCAGTGAATTCACGTGTGAACAAAATCACGAGCAAGGACAAGAACAAGCCAAGAGTGGCTGTTGTCTGAATCCAAGCTGTGTAAGCACCACGACGACCGTGAGGAGCATGCTCAGCAACGTAAGTTGCAGCACCACCGTATTCACCACCCAAAGCCAAACCTTGAAGCATGCGCAATGCGATCAAGATCACAGGAGCAGCAACACCGATAGTGGCGTAGTTAGGCAGAATACCCACGATGAATGTGGCACCACCCATCAATAGGATCGTCACCAAGAAGGTGTATTTACGACCAATCAAATCACCTAAGCGACCAAATACCAAAGCGCCGAAAGGGCGAACGATAAAACCGGCAGCAAACGCTAGCAAAGCGAAAATGAAGGCTGAGCCTGCATCTAGGCCTGAGAAGAATTGCTTGGCGATAACAGCAGCCAATGAACCGTAAAGATAAAAGTCGTACCACTCAAAAACCGTACCTAAAGAGGAAGCAAAAATAACTTTGCGTTCTTCAGCGGTCATTGGGGCTGCTTTAGTTGATGTTGACATCAGTAGCTCCTAACTATTTTTAATGAAATAAAAAACAACGTGTCGATTATGTCTTGAAAAAAACTAAAGAAATCCACTACTTAGGGTAATTCCTCATCAAATTGGGTCGGGGTTTTCCCGAAAATCCAGCAATCTAGAGGCAATAATGCAACAACTATTCACCTAGCGTCTAATAACAAGATCACATATTAATTATTTGGAACCAATAACCATGCAACAAAAATGGGGGATAAGGGGAATGGCGGTAGCGCCACACTCGCTAGCATCTGAATCAGCCTTAGCGGTTCTGCGCGATGGCGGTAATGCATTAGAGGCTATGGTTGCTGCTGCAGCGACGATTGCAGTTGTTTATCCCCACATGAACTCAATTGGCGGTGACTCATTTTGGGTGATTCACTCTCCAGGCAAAGCGATGGGCGGCATTGATGCATGCGGAGCTGCAGCAGGTTTGGCAACCAAGGGCTGGTACGCAGAGCGTGGCATCACCTCTACGATCCCATTTAGAGGGGCCGTTGCAGCCAATACCGTTGCAGGGACCGTTTCTGGCTGGGGTGCAGCACAGCAACTCTCAAAACAAGGTTTGGGTGGCAAACTTCCTTTATCCCGCTTGCTGGCGGATGCTATTCATTATGCAGAGCAAGGTGTTCCCGTTACTAATAGTCAATCAAGCCTGACTGCTAAGAAAAGTTTAGAGCTCATTAACATTCCTGGATTTGCTGAAACATTCCTTGTGGATGGCAAAGCACCCTTAACAGGCAGCATCTTTAAGCAAGAGCGTCTGGCCAAGACCTTGCGCCAAATCTCCCGGAAGGGGACAGAGGATTACTATCGCGGTGATTTGGCTGACCTACTAGCCAAGGAGCTGACCAATATTGGTAGCCCCCTCCGACTTGGAGACTTGCATCGCCACCAAGCAAAACTCATTGATCCGCTTAAACTAAAACACAGCCTGGGGAATGTCTATAGCATGACGCCGCCAACCCAAGGTGTTGTGTCCTTAATGATCATTGGAATATTAGATCAACTCAATCTCAAGCGCTTCAAAGTCGACAGTGCAGAATATGTCCACCACTGTGTTGAAGCTACCAAACAAGCTTTCAAGGTACGCGATCAATTTGTTACTGACCCAGCGTACATGACAAGAAATGCGCAGTCATTCTTATCCCCCGCGTTTCTAAAAAAACTCGCCAAGAATATTGATCCTGAGAAGGCCTTGCCTTGGGGCCAAGGCAAGGGGCCGGCAGATACTATCTGGATGGGCGTCATTGACAGTAACGGCAATTGTGTTTCATTCATTCAAAGCATTTATCACGAGTTTGGCGCCGGAATTGTTCTTCCTAAATCAGGTGTGAACTGGCAGAACCGTGGTTGCAGCTTCTCACTGGATCCAAAGACACTCAATCACCTTGAGCCTTACCGCAAGCCATTTCATACATTAAACCCAGCAATGGCCTTATTTAAAGATGGTCGATCGATGGTGTACGGCACGATGGGTGGCGATGGACAGCCACAAACGCAATGCGCTGTCTTTACTCGCACAGCAACTTACGGACTCGACCCACAAGATGCCATTAGTCGTCCGCGTTGGCTCCTAGGTAGAACCTGGGGTCAAACTAGTGACAGCCTAAAGCTAGAATCGCGTTTTAGCCCATGGGTTGCCAAAGAACTCCATGCTTTAGGACATGAGATTGAAATGCTAGATGCCTTTGATGAAACCGTCGGTCATGCAGGCTGCATCATTCGCGATCCATCTGGCACGCTTCGCGGTGGCTGGGACCCTCGCAGTGATGGTGCTGTTAGCGCGTTTTAGTAATAAACAATTTGGGTACGCGCAGATCCCAGTAAATGGCGGCTGCGCGTAAGCCAAAAATAGCGAGCATGCAAAGTACGGATCCCTCTAGCGTTAAGGCGGGGAAGAAATTTAAAATCAAAACATAGATGCAGCAACCTAAAGTTACTGGGATGGCATAAAGCTCATGCGACATGAGCAATGTTTTTCTACCGGCCAAAATATCGCGTAGCAAACCGCCGCCAATCGCCGTCACCACCCCCAAAATTACTGGGGCTACTGGTAATCCAAACCCCAAGTTCCACGCCTTATCGGCTCCCTGAATACCAAACAAGGCGGCGCCAAGACCGTCTATATACAGCATCCAGCGATAAATCTGCGGTTGTGTAAAAAAAGACTCAGCTACGAAAGTAACTATGCAGGCCCCCAATGCCACCCAAATATAAATTTGGGCAATCGACCAAAAGGCAGGCACATCTAAAATGATGTCACGTACAGTTCCACCACCAATGGCGGTAATCACACCCAGGACCAGAACACCAAAAAGATCGACACCGCGATCGGCTATGGCAAGAACGCCCGTGACAGCAAATGCGATGGTGGCAACGATGCCAATCCAGAAATTAATTTGATCCATAGCCCTAAGTCTAAATCACTGCAAGCAGACGATCAATCAAGCCCTGAATATACTGAGGGTTGTACTCTCCAAGGAATCTTTCATGAAAACTCAGCTTTATAGTTTTTGGCGTAGTTCAGCAGCCTTCCGGGTACGCATTGCCCTGAATTTAAAAGGCCTGGAATACGAAGTGATCCCAGTACATCTTGTTAGGCAGGGTGGCGAACAGACTTCCCCTGAATACGCCAATAAAAATCCCAATCGCTTGGTGCCCCTCTACACCGATGGCAATCACACCATTCATCAATCACTTGCCATTATTGAATACCTAGAGGAGACTCAACCCTCCCCACCTTTATTACCTCGGCTCCCTATCGATCGAGCATGGGTACGTGCAATAGCGATGGATATAGCTATTGAGATTCATCCCTTGAGTAATTTGCGAGTCTTGCGATACCTCATTAAAAAGTTAGGTATCAGCATGGAGGCGAAAGAGGTCTGGTATCAACACTGGATGGCATTGGGACTTGAGAGCCTTGAGAAACAATTAAGCTCTGACTCAAGAGTGGGTCGCTTTGCTTGCGGTGCTCAGCCTGGCTTGATCGATATCTGCTTGGTGCCACAGCTATTTAATGCACTCAGCGCAAAGATGGATATGAAAGCCTATCCCACCCTCATGCGAATCTTTGCTGAGTGCATGACACTACCTGCCTTTATTGATGCCTCTTGGGAAAAACAAATCGATGCAGAAGGATCAAATCCCTTTATTCCACCAAAGGAATAAGGAAAGCGTTAGCAAAGATCCAATAGTCGTTAATAGCACTACTCGAGAAATCATTCTGCCATCCCCCTGGTAATACTGGGCGAGCATAAATGGGCCTGTACCAGTAGGGAGGGCGGCTAATATCACAACCGCACTCACCGACAATTCTGGTAAATCTAAGATCGGTCCAGCAATGAACCATGCAAGCACTGGTTGAATAATGAGTTTTGCAATACTAATTCCCCATGCTTGCTGCGGCGCAAACCTTTCTTTTTGCATTAAAAATAGTCCGATAGAGACTAGCGCGCAAGGAGTTGCAGCAGCAGCCAGAAAGGCGATGACTTGTGCCAATGGATCATACAAAACCAAATCTGTAGAAGCCCACAGCAAACCAGCCACGGGAGCAATCAACAATGGATTCGTGCACAGCGATTTGATGACACTCCAAAAAATTTCATGGGATTTTTTGTGCGACAAAATACCAATTTCAATCAGCACCGTAGCTAGTGCAAACATGACAAAAACAATAAAAGTAGAAATGATTGCTGGCGCTAAACCATCTTGACCAAGAGCCAGCACACACAGTGGGATGCCCATATATCCAGTATTGGAGTAGGACGCGCTCAACCCAGAAAAGCTCGCTGCCGCTAAATCTCGATTGCGAACCCAGCTAACTACCAGCACAAGAATAAATACTGCCAAGCAACTCAGAAAAAAGGCGGCAATAAAACCTGGCTGCCACAGCGTTTGCCAACCACTGCTCGATGCAAAATGAAATAGCTGTGCAGGTAGCGCAAGCCAGACGACAAAGCGATTTAACTCTGTAGATGCGCTTTCACCTAACTTACCTGTTCTGCCGCAAACGTATCCAATCAGAATGAGGGCAAATACTGGAAAGACGACATTAAAGACGTAGAACAATTTAGGTGTGCTTTATTAAATTACGCAATCTTCTTGAGACTTTGTTGATATCGCTGTGCATTGTTGACATAGCGCCCGGCAATGTCTTCGATGCCCGCAATCTGCTCTGGCGTGAGTGTTTTCACGGCCTTGGCCGGCGAACCCAAAATCATCGACCCGTCAGGAAACTCTTTACCTTCAGTCACTAATGCACCAGCACCCACCAAGCAGTTTTTACCAATTTTGGCGCCATTCAAAATAACCGCACCAATCCCAATCAAGCTGCCATCGCCGATGTGGCAACCATGCAGCATTACCTGGTGACCAACGGTTACTCGCTTACCGATGATGAGGGGGTAACCTGGATCGGTGTGCAAGATAGAGGCATCTTGCACATTACTGTCCTCGCCAATTTGAATGAGATCGTTATCGCCACGGATAACCACCTTGGGCCAGATACTGGCATTTGCGTGTAGCTCGACCTTGCCGATGACTTCTGCGCTCTCGGCAACCCAAGCCCCATCCGCCAATTGGGGAGCATTTCCATCTAGTTCAAATATAGCCATCACTCATTATAGGTAATGGCTATATTTAAGAAAGCCTACCAGTTAGGCTCGCGATCTGGCGTGGATGAAATACGGTGAATACTCAAATCAGCACCGTCATATTCTTCTTCATGCGACATCCGAATACCTAAAACAACTTTTAGCAGCCCGTAGACCACAAAACCGCCAGTGAGTGCAATTGCAACCCCCAAGCCGCTTCCAATCAGCTGACCTAAGAAGCTAACTCCTCCTATACCGCCCAACGCTTTTGCCCCAAAGATACCTGCAGCCAAACCACCCCACAAGCCGCACAAGCCATGCAAAGGCCACACACCTAAAACATCATCGATCTTCCAGCGGTTTTGCACCAAGGTGAACATATATACGAACAGAGCGCCGGCAATTAATCCAACTACCAATGCACCCATCGGGTGCATTAAATCTGAGCCTGCACACACCGCAACTAAACCCGCTAAAGGGCCGTTGTAGGTAAAGCCGGGATCATTGCGCCCAACTACCCAAGCAGCTAGAGTCCCACCAGCCATAGCCATCAAGGAATTCATTGCTACTAAGCCACTCACCTTATCGATGGTTTGCGCACTCATCACATTAAATCCAAACCAGCCCACCGCTAAAATCCACGCGCCCAAAGCTAAGAATGGAATACTTGAAGGGGGATGCGCTGCAACGTTTCCATCCTTTGAATAGCGCCCGCGACGTGCGCCCAGAAGAATGATGGCAGGTAAGGCAATCCAACCGCCTACCGCATGCACCACGATGGATCCAGCAAAGTCATGAAATTCTTCGCCAGTGAAACCTTTAATCCAGGCTTGAATTCCATAGTGCTGATTCCAGGCAATGCCCTCGAAGAAAGGGTAAATGAAACCAACTAAAACAAAAGTAGCAATTAATTGAGGATTGAACTTGGCACGCTCCGCAATACCGCCGGAAATGATGGCTGGAATAGCGGCGGCAAAGGTCAACAAGAAAAAGAATTTGACTAACTCATAGCCATTTTTCTCGGCCAGCAATTCTGCGCCAGAGAAAAAGTCTACGCCATAGGCAATGCTGTAGCCAATAAAGAAATAGGCAATTGTCGAAACCGCAAAGTCGACCAAGATTTTGACCAGAGCATTGACTTGGTTCTTTTTACGAACGGTACCCAATTCGAGGAATGCAAAACCTGCATGCATCGCCAGAACCATAATGGCGCCGAGCAAGATAAATAGGACATCACTGCCTGATTTCACAGTTTCCATTCAAATAACCCCTTTATGTTTTTGCATCATTATGGGGACTATAGAGACCGATTTTGGGCATTAATGCACTGTTTTAGTGCAATTTAATACCAAAAATATGGTTTATTATCAAATTTACATACACCCAAGGGAGAACCCATGAAAAAAGTTTTAATTCTATTGGCCGCTTTAGTCTCATTTTGCGGCTTAGCCCAAGCCCAAGAAAAAGTTCAGGTACTGAGCATGCAAGAGCTCGTGAATGTTTGCAAATTACCTGCAAGCCCAGAATCACGCAGTTTTTGCATAGGCTATACAACAGCTATTTATGACACTTATTTAGCCACACGCTATCCACAGCGCGCGAAACCCTACATTTGCGTCAAGCAACCAGCACCATCACGTGATGAAGTGATTGGTGAGTTTGTGAAATTTGGCCAAAGCAATCAACAGGTTTCAGATAAACCTGCAGCAGGCGTTTTCTTGGGATTCTTGGCGGGACGCTTTCCTTGCGCCAGGAAATAATTCAAGACATATAGCCAATTCAATCTATAGACATAAGGAACAGTTGATATGAAAAAAATGATCGCTATTACTGCTGCAACCCTAGCAATCGCAGGTTGCTCCAACATGAGTAATACAGAACAACGCACTTTATCTGGTGCTGGCATTGGCGCAGCTGCTGGTGCAGTTGGTACAGCCATTTTCCACGGCAACCCTATCTGGGGTGCAGTTGGTGGTGCTGCAGTTGGTGCAGCATCTGGTTATGCATACGATGCCTACAAAAAAAATCAGGCCTCTGAGTACAACTCTGGCTACAACGCTGGGAAAAATAATCAGCCAGCTAAAGCTCCGCAGTAATACTCAGTATTACTGGAATAGCTTTAAAACTAGATTAAGTTCTAGTTGCAGCAAAATAAAAAACCCGACTTGCAATACGCAGGTCGGGTTTTTATTTAGGGCTTCAGTAACTTAAGAAAGTAACAACTGATTAATACGTTTTACATAAGCAGCCGGATCATTCAACTGACCGCCCTCAGCCAAGAGAGCTTGATCAAACAAGACCTGAGTCCATTCATCAAAATTCTGATTATCTGATTTCAACTTAAGCAGTAAAGGATGCTCTGGATTAATTTCCAAAATAGGCTTTGTATCTGGGGCTTGCTGGCCTGCAGCCTTGAGCATGCGCAATAAATTTCCAGAGAGCTCATTCTCATCAGAAACTAAACATGCTGGGGAATCCGTTAACCGGAAGGTGACACGAACGTCTTTCACCTTATCTTCCAATGCCAACTTCATACGATCGAGCAAGTCCTTGAAATTCTTTTCAGTTTCTTCGTGCTCTTTCTTTTCTTTCTCATCACTTAAGCTGCCAAGATTAAGCCCGCCTTTGGCCACGGAGGTCATTTGCTTGCCATCAAACTCGGCAAAGAAAGAAAGCATCCATTCATCCACTCGATCAGAGAGCAACAGCACTTCGACACCCTTCTTACGGAAGATCTCTAAATGCGGACTGTTTTTAGCAGCGTTAAAAGTATCGCCAGTGACGTAATAAATCTTGTCCTGACCTTCTTTCATACGAGAAACATATTCAGCCAAAGAAACGGTTTGATCTGCAGAGTCGGTATGCGTACTTGCAAAACGTAAGAGCTTTAAGATACGCTCTTGATTTGGTTGATCCTCACCAACACCCTCTTTGAGAACTTGTCCGAACTGAGTCCAGAAGGTGCGGTACTTTTCTTTCTTCAGATCATCATCGCTGTTAGCCAAATCTTCCAGCATACTCAATACACGCTTGGTCGAGCTTTCTCGGATGATCTTGACATCACGTGATTCCTGCAAAATTTCACGAGAGACATTCAACGGCAAATCAGTTGAATCAATCACGCCTGTGACAAAGCGAAGATACATTGGCATCAATTGCTCTGCGTCATCCATGATGAATACACGCTTCACATACAACTTAATGCCGCCACGCTTATTGCGATCCCATAAATCAAAAGGAGCGCGAGCCGGCACATACAGAAGTTGCGTAAATTCGCTGCGACCCTCTACTCGATTTAATGAGTAGCACAAAGGGCTCTCATAGTCATGCGAAAGATGTTTGTAAAACTCGTCGTATTGCTCTTCTATAATTTCGGATTTAGCGCGTGCCCATAAGGCGCTCGACTGATTAATGCTCTCTAACTCATCCTTAATGACATGCTCACTTTTATCGGCATCCCATTCCTCTTTATTCATCTGAATTGGCAGAGAGATGTGATCGGAGTACTTGCGAATAATGGATTTGAGTTTATGAGTGGAAAGGAAATCATCCTCGCCTTCACGCAGGTGCATCGTGATTGATGTCCCACGCTGTGGACGGTCAATACTTTCTACCGTAAATTCGCCTGAGCCATCAGACTCCCAACGAACACCATCGGTAGCAGGCAGACCTGCGCGACGAGTTTCAACGGTAATACGGTCAGCCACAATAAATGCGGAATAGAAACCAACGCCAAACTGACCAATCAAGGCGGCGTCTTTTTGCTGGTCACCAGAAAGCTTAGAGAAGAACTCTTTGGTACCAG
>Ga0315272_10001073_pt1 | contig 13699 bp, 28 predicted proteins | sample C3_middle_MG_FD_203918 | JGI IMG/M metagenome (GOLD analysis project Ga0315272, IMG submission 203918) | Sediment microbial communities from Yellowstone Lake, YNP, Wyoming, USA - C3_middle | ecosystem: Environmental > Aquatic > Freshwater > Lake > Sediment | place: USA: Wyoming | collected...
CCACTAACCGTGTAAATGTGAATACCTAGAGTAACGTTAATCGCTGTTACAAAACTTAGATTAAGCTCTACATAGTCCTTATAGTAAGCATTAGCCCAATCAAATTGAATATTATAGTTATTAGCATCCGTAGCCGTAATAGTAACAGCACTATCTAAAGCCCTAGCAGACAACACAAAAGGTCTGCTAGGCAAACCAAAATTAAACCTTAAGCTAACCCCCCAAAACTCAATAGAAGAAGCATAAGCACAAACAGCAATTAGCAGAGCTAGAGCTATATAAGATAACCTAATACCCCTCATATCTAACCACCACAGAAGCACCAGAGCTAACACCCGGTGTAAGACTAGCCGTTAGATAGACATTAAAAGTAGCCCAAGGAGCGTAGTCTGGCGGGTTAGTATATTCATTCCATAAGTACTGGTGGTTAATGTAGAACTCATATTCACCATTAGAAGTTAGCGGTATTGCCAGTACCGTGTAGTGGTTATCCGTATAATCAAAACACCCAAGACCATAACCAATTATCATATTACCAGTTTTATCCCTAATATTGATATAACATAACTCTCCTACCTCAATATATAGAGTAACAGACCCAGAAGCATTAACAACATTAACATAGACCTTAACCCGCCAACTGGTTCTATTAGGGTCTTCTGTTAAATCACTCCTATAAATCAATTTACCGATAAACTGCTTATCCAAGTTATTAGTAACCTTAATACCCAAATCCTTCTTATAGTAGAAGGTAGAGACCTCTACACCACTAGGTAGAGTAGTAGCAGTCTCAAACCAAATACCGTAAAACACCTTAGAAGTTATGTTAAGCTCTATCCTCTTATATATCATAGGATAAGCATAGCAAAAAACACCTGCTAGAATAGAACCAATCAATAAACCAATACCTAGCTTATACCACACCAAGCACCACCAGAACACCAACTAATATAGAAAATATAGCAATACCATATAGCAAATACTTTAGCAGATTTGTCATGTATGCTAAAAAATAGAAAACCACAGCTGTTACTATTGATTTAGCCATAACCTCTAGCTTAGAACCAGTAGCTATAAACCCTGCTAACCCCACCAAACCAGAGGTTAGATAGTTTACCGCCTGTGATAACACACTAACCACAGGGCTAGATATAATGCTAGTATTAGATATAGAACCACCACCTAAAGCCTTAGTGCTAGTGCTAGTTCTAGCAGAGGTACTAGTAGAGCTACTAACACCATTAACAATAGATAGCCTAAGATTAGAAGCACCATAAGGCAATAGAGCTAGCACTAGCAGAATAACAGCAATCCCGAATACCAGATAAGCAGTTGTGTGCTTTTTCCTAGTAGTAGTAACAGGATATTGATATCCCACAGACTACCCCACAAATAAAAAGATAAGTAAGCTAAAAAACCCCAGACTCTCTAAAATCCTCTTTACTAATATCCCTATACCACAGAATAACCATAATTATAAGCAAAAACAGAATAGCAAAAACCACAGCATAGGCAATAGCAATAGATAGCCTTAGCAGGTACTCGCCCAAACCCATTTTACCACCTTCTTTTAGAAGTCCTTTTAGAAGTAACCAAATCTAAACCAACTAGAATACCCGATAGAACAATAACGTTAATCCTAACAGGATTACCATATACCGTTATAGCTTTACCAAGCACCCTATCAAACGTTATATAGTAAGGGTCTGCTACGGGATTATTATCTCCTTTAGTCCTATAAAGATAACCAACTACCTCAATAACCCTGTGAATAATGGTTCTATTGTAAAACGGTTCTTTAAACACAATAATGTCTCCTACATTTATGTCTGCTGGAGTTAGCAGAGGCTTAGGTACCACAAACACCAAATCCAAATTTAAAATAGTTGGATACATAGAGTAGCCGATACCCATATATAAAGGAGATATCCCGTTACAGTACTCATTAAGCACACCAAAAGCTACAAAAAACACAGCTATAAGCAATCCAATAGTTAGACCCCTAAGCACCTACTACCCCCAAAATAACTTATACTAAAAAAGAGTTAAGATTAGAAGGGTAAAGGTATTCTAACACCACCAATAGAAGCTAAAGCTATCTCTACAGCATATTTAAGTATATCTACAGCTACACCAGACATAATAACCATAACCAAACCCTGCGTAGATAGACCTACTACTATCAATTGCTGTAAGTACCTCACTCTCCTAGCTACAGGTGCTATACTAGAGACTGTAGATAGAGAACCACCCACAACTAGAAGGCTAAGCCCAATAGCCATAGACATGTACCTATCTACACCAGCAAAAGGATAGATAAAGCTTAGCAGTAGAAGCACAACATATAGAGGTCTTCCGGCTTCTATATCCTCATAATCTACAATAACCCCATCGCCAATTTCTCCTAAAGCATTAGATAGCAGATTAGTAAACGGGGTAAACACATATCTAGCAATCATATAAGCACCAAGCATAGACAATATACTAGTAAATATCCCTATTAACCAAGCAATCGGTAGAGTTATCACACTAATATAGACAACATAAACAAAACCTGCTACACTAAGCACCATACTAGTAGCAATCCCAAAGATTGCTATTGGTGTCATAAAGCCATACACCAAGCTGGGTGTTTTTCTGTAGCTAACCACAGTACTAATGTATAGACCATCTACAAAAGACCTAAAAGCATAGAGAGCATAATGGATAACTAAAGCATTAAGAATACCGAATAAGATATTGATAACGTAAGGGCTAGGCAAATAAGACACTATATAGCCTGCTACGTAAGCACCCGCCCAAGCAATACCAGAGCAGAGTAGCTTAATAGCAGGACTCAGTATAACACCAAGACCAAACCCCAGACCACACCCAAAAATGTAAGCCCTAGGATTACCCTCTTTTAGATATGCTAAGACCTCAGACACAACAATAATTAGATAGCTTAAAGGAGACATAGCCAACAAAAACAGGTTATTGGTCTCTAAGCCAAACTTAACACCCTCTACAACAACAAAAGCATAGAACAAACTAAAGATAGCACCCGATAGCAAATACCTACTACTAGAGTACTCAGTTCTCCTAGCATGGGTAGGGTGCTGTGTTCTGTAAGTCCTTAAACTCATAGAGCTTTAACCCCATAATACCTAGCAACTAAGAAATTAATTAGTATAAGCACCACAGCTACACCTAAAGCTACACTACCATAATAGACCATTAAATCAATTAACGTATTATAGATAGCATGTGTAAATATAGCACTAAGAAAACCGTAGAGACCATAAGACAACAATAACACCAAACCACCTAACGTTATAATAAATAATACCAAACTACCATATTCTAGGAAATACCTAGTAACCCCGTGTAGGGCGTACCAAGTAGTAATCATAAGCAGAGACGCTAATGGTGCTGTTACAACATTACTACCTACATTAAAGAAGAACACCCTAGCCAAAAACTCCTCTGGTATAGCCACAAAAAACAGCATAAACAAAAACTCTCCTGCTACACCCTCAAACTGTGTGGCTAACCTATTATCCAAGTAACCAACTAAGCAATCCCTAATGTCTATGCTAAAACTGCTAGTAATCCCACAAACCACTAAAAACAGTAGAGAACCGATAGCTAACCCCCTAGTAACAGCTAGAACACTACCATTTTCCTCATAAAAAGCTAATTGATTTACCGGTATATCCTCATTAAGAACACCTATTAGAACCAGAGCACCAAAAACAGCAATAATATAGACCAAATCACTCATATATAACTCAAAAGCCCTATACACCAGAGCTACTACAGTAAACTCAAACACCAAAAATGATAGAGCTAGGTACCCAGCTGTTAGATAGATATTATCCAAGCTAATAGCAAAAGCTACTCTCCTACCAGCCAAAAATGTAGCTACTAAAGGTGTAATCCCAAACAGAGCTAGAGTAGCATAACCCCAAACATCCCTAACAGGAGGAAATAGATAGATAGCAGACAAGGCTGTAGATAAAACCCAGATAAACCCAAGACCTTTAAGAACATTCAAACCCCACACCCCATTTTTCTACCTAACTCCTTTAGCTTATCCGTAGAATACCCCAAACTCTCAAAATCCTTAATATTCCTCTGTAAAACCTCACAGACACCAGCATAGAGGTACTTATCAAACTCTAATCTAAACTTCTTAGACACAGCACCACCAATATAAATAAAATAAGAAAACTAAAAAACTAGGCTTAGCCTACCTACTACTTAAGATAAGATAGCAGTACCTCTATAGTTACAGTACCACTATAGTTTGTACCCGGTACTATAGTTAAGCTAACAGTAACCGTTCCGGTACCTGTGGGGTATATCGTTATTTTTTCTGTGCTAACAGACTGGGCACTAGCTGTTATGGTTTGCTTATCTACAATAGCATTAGAAGCTGTAACAGTAAACGTTAAGCTATCCGGCAATCCATTATCTACGTTAATTACTAGTGTAGCCTCTTTATCGGTTACAGCAGTTATCCTAACTATATTCGTGTATGTAGCAGTAGAGCTAAATGTACCGTTTATGATAACCTTATTACCGCTAACAGTAGTCTTAACCCCACTATAATTGCCTACCGCTATAGTTATGTTAGACTTAGTCGGGATAAACCAATTCACTAGCCTATCTACACCCTCTTTAATAATCTTTAGAGAGTCTCCTACCCCTGCTACATTAGAATATGTCAGAACACCCAGCATTAGCACACCAAGCAGTAGCAATAGCCCTACAGTCTGTAATGCTTTCTCCATTTACTACACCAAATAATCTAGTAATTAAAAGATTAAAAAACTCTAGGGTTATGCTATTTAAACTAGCTAGCTAAGAACATGTCAATAACGTGTAACAGCACAACAAACGTAGCTAGCACAGCTCCAATATCCTTAACTATCCTATTCTTTATAGCATTAAACGGGTCTAAGCTTACAAACGTTAGGATTGGCAATAACAGCACAGCATAGGGGTTAATAGTGCTTAAGTTTATCACAAACTCAGTCTTACTAACAGGTAGAAGCCCAAGCCCTAGAAGACCAGCATATTTTCCTCCTGTAGGTATAGTCCTTAACATGGGATAAGTAGCTATAATAGCCACCATAATTATAGAGAACAGCTTAGTTATCGGGTCTGTTATAACATAGTAAAGAATCACCAAGATAACCGATAGAACCCATAAGCCCATACTACCGGGGTTAGCACCTACAGCTACTGACACAGCCATAAAGCCTATTAGTCCTAAGCAAATCCAAGGAATAGTGTTAGTTGGTATAGTAATCTGTGCTGTAGGAGTTATAATAGTTAGAGTGCTGGGTGCTATACCACTCAAATACGGTAGGATTGCCAATACCAGTAACAGAGCACCAAAAGCCGTAACCTCTAGTAAAGATTGCTCTTTTTCTGTGATAGCAACTACAGCACCTACTGTGCTAGCAAATGTAAACCCTAGATAGAATGCCTCGCCCATGCTAAATCCTACATAGTAAAGCACAGCAAAAGCTATAATACCCGCCAAGGGTACCAATAGATAGCTAGCCTTCACTTTTACCCCCAATTTACTATATAAATATAAACATTAAAAAGTACTAGAAATTTACCTTTTAACACTAAACAGACTAAGCACCCAAAAACTTAGATAAGTAAACAGCATCAGACTTAACAGACTTAGAACACCTAAAGCTCTTAAAGACCAACAACACCAGAGACCTAGTAGCACTAACCACAACACCATTAAAAGAGTCCTCTAAAACAGACACAGCAAAAGAGACAATATTACGTTTTCTAGTACCCGTAGAAGACTCTACAGAGAAAACTATAACACTATAAAGCTTACTCCTATCTTTATCTGTAACCTCAATCTTATACCAAGTAAGACCACCCAAAACCGTAGAACTCAAACTAACACGTAAAGGATACTGAGAACTAAGCTTCTTAGAAAACCTTCTAAACCTAGAGTAAAAACCCAAGGTTATCCTACCTTATAAACGGTATATCCCACAGAACAACTACATCCTCTTGGATTTCATTAATGGGCTTCTTACAGACCATAACCACAGGATTATCACTATCCTTAAAGCACTTATAGCCCTTACTCTCATAGACCTGTAGTTTATCTAGCCTCTCTACTCTCACAGGAATAGCAGACCCCCAAAAACAAAAGGGGGTAGAGAATAAAAGCTTTTATCTAAAAAATCTTTTAGCTTATACCTTTTTAACCCTAGCCACTATACCACTAAAGTAGTTGGGTACCCACTTATCAAACCAGACCTCTGCGTCGTCCACCACTTCCTTTACACAGCCCTCAATAGACCCGAAGGTCTTCTTAGCCTCATCCGGGTATAGCGTAAAGAGAAAGCTACAAATTCTCCAAGCATAGGTATTGACATAGTCCTTCTTTATAGCCTCGAACTGTTCTCTGTTATATTCTACCATATCTTTTTACCCCAACTAATCTAGCAAATTTGCTAAATATAAAAACTTAAGAAAATACCTTTAGACCAAAACGAGTAGAATAATAAAAGCTAGCAATAGCAAAACCCCCTCAAACCTAGTAATCCTACCATAAGAAGTGATTAACAGCAACAATAAAGCAGTAACAGAAGTAACCATAACAGTAGCAGGTAGGTCTGCTATCCTAAGCCCACCAACACCCGCTAAAGAAGCCACTAAAACCGCTGTGCTAATGTTCTCTACAAAATCGTGTATAATACACCCATAGATAGAAGCTACAGCCTCCTGTGTTCTTAACCCATAAATTAGAGCTACTATAAAATCCGGTACAGAAGTAACTACAGCACTAATCACACCACCATAAGCCTCTGGTATATACCTACATAAAATTTCTATACCCTCTACCAAAAAGTAGCATGACACAGCAGACAATAATAACCCTGCTACAACAACTAACCAATTAGTCTTAGGTTTACCCCACCCAACAAAATACCCATATACCATAGAGGTTAGAAGCACAGCATAAAGAATAATAGAGTCTGTAGGAGTAATAACAGAATCAAAAGCTAGGAATAAGAACACAAAAGCACCTAAAGAAGTGATTAACGCCATATCTATCAAATCACTAACCTTTATATCACCATAGATAATAGCAGTTAACCCAATAATTATACACAAATCAAAAGTAGCACTAAAGATAGAATTATATAAAGAAGCTGTGCTTAAACCCTTAATAAGTAACAGAGTAGAGGCTAGAGTCTCTGGTAATGTAGTAACCCAAGGATAAACAACATAGTTAAACCCCTTACCACCCTCTACCTCTGTTAATTCACTAGATAGGTAAAACATAACAGCACTAAGCACAACAACTAAAGCACCCACCCACCACACTATGTACCCCCAATTACAATAAGATAAAACACTTTTTAAACTCCATACAATAACGGGGGTAAATATGGGTACCAACACAAACCCAAATAGACGCAGTCTCATTTTTCACGAAATTATAAGGTTCTGTCAATACCACGGCTGTAGCGAATCCGAGCTGGTAAACACATTCGGTATCCCGCCATCATCCGCCCACCATATATTTCAAATCATAAAAGAGTTGTGTCATGACGGGTTTCTAGGTGCTGGGTGTGAGATTGAAGAGAATAAAGTAGTACTCAAAAGGTGATGGTTAAAAATGAGTACTAATAAAGAGGAAATAATTCAAATGCTTAAGGCAAAAATTGAGACCGCCATAACCGAAATTAAGAACAAATACCTACCGATTGAGGACTACCAAGCACTTCTAACATTTGAGGACTTAACAAACTGTAAAATTAGTAATGTATTCTATGATAACGGTAAAACAACTAAACTACGTAATGGTGTAACCATAAAGAGACCTAACATAGAAACTTGGACTGTTAAGTGCTTCTTATCAGAAGAACCAAAATTCATAATTAAGCTAAAAGATATGACACGTGTAGAAACCAATCACAGAGAATTTATAGCAAACTACAACCTAGCAGAGATAGAAATCATAGATTAACTACTTTTTATTGTCTTTACAAACTCCTTATAGAGCTTTATAAAACCATCCTTTTTCTCTGGTTTTAGCAGAATTGCCAATAATGTCAGAGCTTCTAAACACTCAATAACAAACACAGGAGAAAAATAACACGTTTGCTTATCAATAACCCCCTGCTTAACCAACTTATAGAAGTAAGCATTACCCAGAACACGCTTAACATCCTTACAGTCCTTAAGCTCTATCACAGTCTCTAGCTTATCATAAGTCTTAGGAAAAAGAAGCCTAAGGAATTCCTCAATATTCACACCACAACACCCGTTAAAACCAAAAACCTAAGCTCTGTAAGAAGAGCTAGCAGAGTACTATAATCTAAGCTAATTAGCCTATCACTAACCATAAGCCTAGATATAATTGCTGTTATCTTAGTTATACCCACCCTAGACCTAGTACTAACATTATTGGCAATCCTGCTAGAATAAGCTAGCAGAAGCTCTAATTGCTCTCTACACCCTCCTACATACGTTACAGGACTAATAGAAATCCTAACGTTAGATAAGCTACCCATAAACATAGGTCTGAGACCTTCAGGAATAGCCTTTAGAAGACTAGCTATAACCGTAGATTTATGTAGAGCTAATACCTCATTAGCCGTGTCTATCAAATACCTAGCAGTAGGTAGATATCTAACTAGATTAGTAGAGTTAGCCCTATCCAAACAGCTAACCGTGTTATCCCAAACCTCTAAGAACTCTGCTACTATCTCCTTAGAATCCATGAGAATAACCCCCTAATCCTATCCCATATAGACCTCTTAACAGGTGGCGTAGGTGTAGGTGTGGTAGGCGGGCTAGGAGTAGGCGGGGTAGGTGCTGTAGAAGCTATAACCAGATTTTCTATAGAAGCTATAGACTCTGGAGACCTAGCCAAGAACCCTAAGCTTTTTTCTATGTAATCATAGAGGTTTTTAACTATCTCAGAGTAGCTATTACTAATCCTAGGTAGAGACTCATTAAGCTTAGCTAAGTCTCTAAGCACAGTATCCCTAAAGACCTCTACACTACCCAACAGCTTTAGATATTCCTCTCTGTAGTAGATTTCGTATTTGTCAGAGGAAAACCTACGGCTAACCTCAGAAAAAGGTAATCCCGGTACAAATACTAGATAGCCCTTATACGGTCTCAGAGTACCAGACACCACATAATACGTATTAAAACCAGACCTAAACACGGCTATGGTGTACCTATCCAAATCTACAGCTAGAACCTTAACCCTACCAAACCTAACTCTTCTATCTAGCTTAGCATCCGGATAGTAGTAGGTTATAATACCGGATAGCTCTGTGTGAGTAGGCAAAAACCTTTTACCACTAACCTTTAAGCAAGCAAGAGACATATCCAAATCCAAGAATACATAGAAAATCACAGCTTAAGCACCACCCTAACCCTTCTAACCTTTACAGGCTTAACAGAAACAGACATATCCAAATCTAACCTCAAATCACTATCTAACGGTATAAGGTTTCTCCTGATAACCTTAACATTATTGAGAACCAAATCATAGTACCTAATAAATTCCTCTCTTTTTAGATTTACCGGCTTATCCAAGTACTTCTTAAACACTAAAGCACCAAAAGCCCTAACCAATTCCACATTATCCTTTACGTTTTCCAAGGCTTAACCCCGTTCCTAATCATATCGGCTAACTCAGAAGTCTTAACACACCTACCATTAACATCATAACATAACCTATTCTTATTGTATAGCTTCTTAACAAACCCCATAGTTTTCTCAATAGCATATAGATTTAACCAGAACTCAATCTTACAGCTAGAAGACCTAGTTAAGTGCTTATAGAGACCTGACCTAGTCTTAAACTCCTTACCACATATAGGACACCTTCTATTTCTCAAACTCTCTAAATCAAAATACGTAGCAACAATAGCAGTAACCACAGGATAACGTTTTTCAATCCTAGCTAAAGCCTCTTTTTCCTCAAAAATCACATACTTAACATATCTCCTAGCTAACCACAGGCTATTAATTTCTACCACCAAATACTAAACTCATTACTAAATTTATAAATTCATTTATCAATCACAGGAATATTATTATACCCCCTCTACCCCTAACTAACCCAGCAGTACCCCCCTACCCCACAGAGTACCAACTAGTATATACTATCCTGTAATTTACCAGACCCAAAAGGACTAGCCAAAACATCGGTATATACCTTAGCAAACAGCTTATCCAAACCACTAGTGAATATGTCTATACCTACCTCATAGAAGAACCCACCAGCTACTGACACCAGAGGCTTAGACCTACACTTATATTTACCGTGGGCACCAACAACTACGCCCAAATCATAACAGGAATATTTATATCTCCTAAGCCTCCTAATCTCATACTTAGACACACCTAAACCAATTAGGTATTCCTCCAGCCTTCTAACAGCAATATCCATATAACACCTAACCACCAACAACTTCCTATAAAGCTCTAAATAACCATTAACCCCCCTAAAATGAATTCTAAGCACATTACAATTTCTCTTAGAAGAGGAAGGCTTATATTCTCTAAATAAAACCGCTGGGGTACCCCCTAAGTTTTCCTTGTCTTCTACCCCCAGAAGGTCTGGAGATATGTCAATAGCTAACTCATATATACCCCTATCTACCTTTTTGATATACCCCCTTTTGACTAGCCGATTAACGGAATCATATACCCGCCTGCTAGCAGTACTAGGATATAATTGTTTAAGGTTATATGCTACAACTATATCCGAAATAGTAAATCGCCTAACAGTAGAAGCATAGAGTAGAACTAACCGCTCTAGCCTACCCACATTTACCAGTAGTGTTTTCCTTGTCGCCTGATTACCGTTAGATATATTAGAGCTTTTACCAGTAGCTACAGGGTAGAGAGCGGGCGTAGGGCTAGCCACTCAGACCACCCTACTAAAAAAGCCCTACGCCCGCCAGCTTATAAATTACAACTCCTTAAACCTACAAAAGACTTAAACTATCAAAAAGACACGTAACACAACCTAAACATGCTTAGACCTACGTTTAGAGTATATAGGATATAAATAGCTATAAATTAGATAACCACCCACAATAACCAGAATTATTATAACAACTAAGCTAGCCGGTTCTAACGGTAATCCGCCTGTGCTAGGAGTTTCTCTAGTTGGTAAAGTACCAGTTATAGTTTCTCCTACGGTTATAGTGGTACCCACAGACACCCCCAATAATTCTTAACCATATTATATATAATATCCCTCTAAGCACTATCCGTTTGTAAAATATACGTTAAACACAGAATAAACTACAATAACCAGTAAAACAATTTTTAGCACAATATTAGTAGAAATCCTTCACATCATAAATAAAATACTTACAGACCTATACTAAATAATTTCTAATCATTTGTACAATAATATTTGGTAATCCTGTGGTTTTTCTAAAAGAAATTCTGCTAGAGGTACACCAAACAAAAAATTGTTTAAGCTTACTATGACTCTACAGTAAGCACAGTACCGTAGATAACCTTAAAGCCGTTAGCCTTAAAGAACTCTGTCATCTGGTTAATCATATCCTCGCTAACCTTCTCTGGTAGTTTGATATAATAATAATGTAGGTGTCTGGTGCTAAAGATTGGTGTAACCACAAAAGCACTAGCATAGTCTGTTACTACTATATACCTGCTAGGGCTAACCCTAGTTCTAAACGTTATATCCTCAAACAGAGCTTTAAAGTTCTCGAAGTTAGTTACTATCTTAGCCACTACTTACACCCTCACTATACACCACAGCTTAAAAAGAGTTAAGCTAGAATAGGCTTAATAAACAGCTTAAGCCTAAACCGTTTTCTGCTATCAATCAAATACAAAATCTTAGGTACCTCACTCCTAGGTACATAGACATAGAGGCTAGAATAAGACCTAAACACAGCACCAAACCACCTAACATTATTAGATAGAGTAACGTAAGCCTTAAACTTCTTAGGCAATTTATCTAACTGTGTCTTATATCTTCTTAAAGCATAAACACGTATAAAAATCCTTCTACCGTAGAGCTTTATGTTCTTTTTCCTAAGGTTAAACTCTAACAGCACCTACCTACCCAAAAACATATACCTTTAGAAATAAAAAAGTTATCTCCTAGATAAAGATAAAGCCAAAACTAAAAAACTCAGAAAATGCTAGGGTCTTCTGTAGAGTCCTCTTTTACAAAATCCAATAAAGTAGTCTTACATAACTCGTAAACCTTCCTCGTGTCTGCTACAGGATAGTTACATATGTACTCATTAGTAACCTCATTATGATATATCGTGTTGTGCTTAACACAGAAGTTAAAAACATTAGAAGACTTAGCCACATAGCACCTAACACAATTTTTATCCTCTATCACCCAAATTATTAGGTCTGTAGTGGGTAGAATATTTGTTCTAACACCAAGCATAGGGTACTTATAGTTAATCCCAAGCTTAACAGGATTACGTAGATAACTCCTAGTAAAAATCACATAACCCTTAACAATATTGTCTCCAGACCTTAAAGCCACATAGTAGTGAGAACCCCCCATTTTCTCAATATTAGAGACATTAAACCTTAAAATCTCTGCTATCCTCATAATTATGTCTGTAGCCTTAGACATAGAGAACCACCATTAGAAGCACCAACACCAGAGCTAGCATATAGTAAGCTAACCACCTATTACCCCTAGCCCTGCTTAACCTACTAACCAGAGCTAGCACCAAGTGAGGTACCACCAAAAGCACTAGAAGCACCAAACCAAACACTAAACCAATAGCTAAAGCAGGAGACATTAGTTATTACCCTCTGGGTCTATATCTACACACAGATATAGCCCGTATATCAATTGTCTAATCTCATTAAGCAGTTGTTCTAAACCATCTAATCTAATAATTATCTGAGTAATCTTTACCCACAACTCTGTAAGTTCTTCTTTTACTTCTTTATTTATATCCGTGTTGGGGGTACCCATAACTACCCCACAATTATAACAACTTAAAAAGAGTTATGGATTACTTAACGTTTGATTTAGAACCTTAGCCATAATGTTTTTAATCATAGTTTGGATAAGTACATTAATTTGTTCGTAAACCTCTAACTTTTTGCTTAGGTCTTCTATCTTATCCTGTAACAGCTTATTGTTAGTAGCAAACACATCGAGCTGGTACCTCAAATTATTGTAATTGCTGTAAAGCTGTAGCATAAGCATAAGAGTTACAATATTAAGTAGCAGGCTAACTATAAGAAGCACACCAGCTACATTAATACCGCCTTTTTCTACAGTAACATATTCCTCTGCTTTAGACTGAGTAGCCGTTTACACCACCAAATATCTAGCAGTTCTAAGCTTAAAAAACTAAGCTAAAGGAGAACTAGAAGGTGTTGTTGGCTAAAACCTTAGCTTTATATCATAACCTAGAATCCTTACAAATTCCTTAGTTATTTCTCCTACCTCAGAGATAATACTAAGCCTTATATGCTCTCTAATAACCTCTATCTCCGCAATCTTGGCAAACCTACCAGAGCTATCTACACACTCTACCCAGTCAGTAACCCTTTCTACCCCGGCTAGAAGTGTAACCCCTTTAATAACCTCTCTAATATCTACCCTACCAGCACCACCACCACTAACATAATATGTACACTCTTTACCAAGCTCTACCTTAAGCCTATCCGT
>Ga0315272_10001074_pt1 | contig 13699 bp, 10 predicted proteins | sample C3_middle_MG_FD_203918 | JGI IMG/M metagenome (GOLD analysis project Ga0315272, IMG submission 203918) | Sediment microbial communities from Yellowstone Lake, YNP, Wyoming, USA - C3_middle | ecosystem: Environmental > Aquatic > Freshwater > Lake > Sediment | place: USA: Wyoming | collected...
GCCTCATCAGTAGAATCTGTGGGTGGATTCCGGTTCCGGGAGCCGTCCAAGGTTGTGATATAAGGCCAATTCCATGGCTTTATAGGTGCGAAAGCCGTAGGAACGTCTGGTCACCACTCGGATTTTGTTGTTGAGTCCCTCGACGACCCCGCTGGAAACCTCGCCTTTGGCTTTGAACCAGTTGAGTAATAATTCCTCGTGGCGGCGGAGCATCCGCGCCATCTTCTTCATGGGTTCGAGCCGGCTGCGCATGGCCCGGTCGCACCAGTATCCCAGATATCCTGCCGCCCAATTGCTCGCTTTGTAATGCCAGAAGTAATCGAAGCATTCCTTGAGATCCCAGGCCCGCCCGGTGGCCATTTTACTCCGGAGAAGACCCTGGAGTTTGATTCGGGCCCGGCCCCGCACCCGGCTGCCGCGCCGCAGAAGCTTCCATCGCATTTTCTTGAGCCGCTCGGCGATCGGTTTGCCGCGCAATCGGACGCTCTCGGCCCGACGCACCTGGTCGACGGCCTGGTTCAAGTGTTGGACGATGTGAAAGCGGTCCAGGATGTTCAGGGCATGACCCGCCTTGCGCGCGATCACCGACAAATAGGGCTGCCACATGTCGCTGCAGACATAACGCAGGCCGCTCAACACCTGGGGTCCGAGCTCCTTCAAGCCGCGCCGCAACGTGGCCTTGGTCCGCCGCCGTCCCACCCACAGCAGCCTGCGGCAATGGGAGTCGATCTGGTAAATGATCGTCAGGAACTGATCGGCCCGCTTGCCCTGCCCCCAGTGGATTTCGTCAATGCCAATCGAATGGACCGCCTCCATCTGCCGATGTGCCAAACCCCACTCCACGAACCATTCCACCGAATGGTAAACGGATTCCCAACTGGTCTGGAAGGCGCGGGCCGTCTCCCGCCAGGACAGACGGCGCGCCCAGCGGGCCAGAAATCCCATCATGGTCGTCGTCACCCGGCACTTGCCCCGGCTCCAGGGAATGTGTTCGACCCCCACGCCGTGCTCCGAGCATTCCACCCGGCGCGGCGCGTAGAAATAGTGGGTGACGATTCCCAAAATCGGCTCGTGTTGCCAGCGCCGCTCCGGCAGAACGTCATAACCGGGGCAGGGCTTTGAACAGGTGGCGCATTTGCCTCGAATCCCCCGGTGGGGTTGAATGTGAACCTCGATCCGGAGCCAACTGCCCGATCCCCGCATGCGGATGCTTGTGTAAATGAATCCAACAAACCGTTCAATCCGGTTCAGAACGGTCTTAACTTCCAGCTGGGTGGCCGACTTTTTATTGTTTTTCATACCCGGTTTAATCCTAAGCCGGTTATCAACAACCGGCCACCCACTTGTTTTCAAAACCGTGGAAAATCCGAGGCTCTCGCAAGCGAATTAAAACGAGCAGAGTGGCGGTCTCTGAGCCCTTGCTCGCGCCACTCTGCGGACGTGGTTTCCTGACATCTTTTCCCCTCTATTTACCCACAAATTCCACCATAGAGCCGGAAATGCACGCCCAAGCAACGGGAACTGATCCTGAAAGTCGTCGATGAAAACCAGCTTACGCGGGTGACGGTGACCAATGCGTGGAAGACCGAGTTTCAGTATGACGGTAAAATGCGGCTGCGCCCGGCTGCGCGCCTCCGCCCCCGGCGGGGACTGAACCAGGAAGACAGGCAATTTACAGAAACATGCTTACACCCCCCCCGGCGGAAAATTATTTGCACATTGACGCCCTATTACAATGAGTGTTCAATCCGCTTCATGAACTCATTTAATATTCGCATCAACCGCCGTAATTTTTTGAAAGCCACGGCATTCGCCGGCGCGGGCGCGGCCCTTCCCCTCTGGTTTATCGAGGAATCCAACAGTTACGCGGCAACACCCAAACCTCTTTCACCCAACGACAAGCCGGGCATCGCTTTGGTGGGTTGTGGCGGCCAGGGTCGGGGCGACTGCTCGTGGGCCCAAAATTATGGAGACGTCGTCGCCGTGTGCGATGTGGATCAAAACCATGCCGCTGAAGCCGCAAAACAATTTACCAAAAACGGGAAAACGCCCGTCATCTACAATGACTTCCGCAAGGTCATGGAACGGGAGGATGTCCACGTTGTCATCACCGGAACTCCGGATCATTGGCACACGCTGGTCAACCTGGCGGCCATCAAGGCGGGCAAGGATATTTACAGCGAAAAGCCCCTCACGCTAACCATCGGGGAAGGCAAACGCCTGGTCAAAGCCGTAAAAGACAAGAAAACCATTTTTCAGACCGGCAGCCAGCAACGCAGCGATCCTCGCTTCCGCCTGGCCTGCGAATTGATCCGCAACGGACGCCTGGGCAAACTGGAGAATATCATCGTCGCCCTGCCCACCGGCCCGATTGAGGGTCCCTTCAAGGCCCTGCCTGTGCCCTCTGAACTTAATTACGACTACTATCTGGGCCAGGCGCCCAAGGTGGATTACAATGGACACAACACCCACTGGAATTTTCGCTGGTGGTATGATTACTCCGGCGGTCAGATGACCGATTGGGGCGCCCACCATAACGACATCGCCCAGTGGGCCAATGGCACCGAACGGACCGGCCCTGTGGAAATCGACGGCAAATCGCTTGCCGACATGATTCCTGGAGGTTACACCGCCGCCGCCAAATACAAAATCGAGTTCAAATACGCCAACGGCGTTCGTATGACCATTTGTGATGATGGCACGCACAAGCTCGAGAACGGCATCCGGTTTGAAGGGCCTGAAGGTTGGATTTTTGTCAGCCGCGGCAAAATTGAGGCCAGCAAAAAGGAATTGATCGAAGAACCCCTGCCTTCAAACGCCACCCGACTCTACAAGAGCGACAATCACATGGGCAACTTCTTCGAGTGTCTCCGCTCCCGCAAAACGCCGATCTGCGAAGCCGAAATTGGTCACCGCTCCATCTCCGTGGCCCACTTGGGCGTGCTCTCCGTGCGCCTGGGCCGGCCTCTGAAGTGGAATCCGGATGCTGAAACATTTGTCAACGATCCCGAGGCCGATAAATGGCTCACGCGCGAAATGCGCAAGCCTTACGACTACAGTTTCATCGACTGAGTGGAAAACAATCCCACCACAGGCGCCTCCCGATCGGGGCGCCTTTTTTATTCTCCAGCCCACTCACATCACCAGCATGGCGTCCCCGTAACTAAAAAAACGGTAGCGGTTTTCAATGGCCTCGTGATAGGCGTTGAGCACACGGGCGCAACCCGTCAACGATCCGGGCGATGCAAACGCGCAAACCAGCATCAACAGGGTGGATTTGGGAAGGTGAAAATTGGTGAGCAGGACATCGACCGCCTTGAAGTCATACGGGGGATGAATGAACAGGCGGGTGGATCCGCGCATGGCGGCAATGCGCCCGCCGTTCCGGGCCGCCGAACTTTCCAACACACGCATGCTGGTCGTTCCCACCGCAATCACGCGCCTTCCCTCTGATCGGGCTTTAAGTATTTGTTCCGCCGCCCGCGCGTTAATCTCGAACATTTCTTCGTGCATCGGATGCCGGGACAAATCCTCCTCTTTCACGGGCGCAAAGGTACCCGGTCCCACATGCAGTGTGACAAAGGCTGTTTCCACGCCACGCTGTTTTAGAGAATCCATCATTCGTGTGGTGAAATGCAAACCCGCGGTGGGAGCCGCCACCGACCCGGCGTGTTGCGCGTACACCGTCTGATAGCGCACGGCATCCCCGGCGGTCAGCATTCCCGCGGAGCGTTGAATGTAGGGAGGCAGCGGCACCTCGCCGATCCGCTCCAAATCGTCGCGCAGGTCCTTCGTGCCGCCAAACCGGAGACGGCAATGACCCTCAGCGTTCTTTTCTTCCACCACGGCTTCCACGGCATCGATTTGCCCTTTCAAATCGTTAAACCTCAGCGGGCTGCCGGGCTTCACCCGTTTGCCGGGCTTCATCATCACCCACCAATCGTTGACCTGGTTTTCAGAGAGCAAAAGAATCTCAAAGCGTCCACCCGAGGCCGGACGAATCCCTCGCAGGCGGGCCCTGATCACTCGCGAATCATTGAATACGACCAAGTCCCCCCTCTCGAGAAATCCGGGCAGATCGGCAAATTGCCGATGCCGCACACTGCCGTCGCGCCGGTCCAAAACCAACAACCGCGATTGGTCGCGCTTCGGGGTCGGTTGCTGTGCAATCAACGCCGCGGGCAAATCATAATCAAAATCAGCCGTTTTCAATCGGGCGTGTGTCTAGCAAATAAACCCGCCGCCCAACAGCCCGTTTTTAAAATGTATTTTAACGGTCGATCTCAAAAACTTCGCAATCCTTCGATCCAGTCAAGGCGCCGGAAACGAAAGAACCGACATGCCATGGGGTTAAAACCTTGCCCCTTGAGATATGGTTTTATTGGACAGTCAAAGGGGGAAAGACCGATCCGGGCGCGCCAGCGGAAGTTCGGGGGCAAACTGAGTGGGATGGCGGCAATCCGGCCGTTTTATAACGCGCTCCATCAGCCAAAACAAACCAAACTATTATTCGTCCTCTTTGTTGCGCTTCAGAGTTGCTTTCACATAACGCCCGAAATTCCTGTCCTTTCTGCGTTTTTCGACATAAGTGAGGTCCTGATACCCGGATTCCCGCTTGAGCTTCAGATAGCTTTGATATCGCGCCTCGCTCATCTCCCCTTCCTCCAGAGACAATCGAACCGCGCAGCCAGGTTCAAGAGTGTGAGTGCAGTTGGAATATCGGCAATCCAGCGCCAGCGCTTGAAACCCGGCAAAATTCTCATCCATTCCATCACCGGCCCCAAGCAGCCCCAGTTCCCGCATTCCCGGGGTATCGATCAACAATGCCCCCTGGTCAAGGACCAGCAGATGGCGGCGCGAGGTGGTGTGCACTCCCTCACCCGTGCCGCTGACGGCTTGGGTTTCGAATGCGTCCCGTCCTATAAGGCGGTTTACAAGCGTCGTTTTACCAACTCCGGACGAGCCCAGGAGGCAGTAAGTTTTGCCGGGAACCAGGAGCCGCCTGAAGTCTTCGATTCCGGCGCCCGTTGCGTTGCTGAGAGCAAGAACCTCCGATGCAAAACCACTGCTCTTGATCTCCCCAATTCTTTGCCGCAAATCCTCCGGCGCAACCAGGTCGCTCTTGCTCAAAATAATCCATGGCTGAATCCGGCCTTCCCTGACCATCACGAGATACCGGTCAAGCCGACGGAGGTTGAAATCGTGCTGGCAGGATTGGACAATGAAGGCGATGTCCAGGTTCGCCGCGATCATTTGGAAGCCCACTGTTTTGCCCGCGCGCTTTCGGCGCAGGAATGTGCGCCTTGGCAGAACCGTCTGGATGATGGCGGGGCCGCTGCCGGCGGGATTCTCCACACACACCCAGTCGCCAACGCATGGCAAATCAAGGGCTGACCGGGCGGAAAAGCGGAACTTGCCCGGGAGTTCGGCGAGGGTTTCCCCGTGCTGATTGCGAACCCGGAAGGCGCCGCGATCCACCGCCGTCACGCGCGCAATGCTCTGCTCCGTTTGCAGATGATTGCGGGCATGCTCATCAACCCAGCGGTCATAACCTAAAGCCGTCAGATCCATATTAATGTTCATGCATTCAATTCAAAATATTGGCAATTAATAATTACGATTTCAACCAGATGACTGATAGCATGACGATGAGTGAAAGAGTTTTGAATTTCGCTTCCTTCGTGGAATCTGCGCCGGTTTGGCTCAAATTGCCGGCCGCGCCAACCTTTTGCTGAAGGTCGCCCGTATTCATGCCCCGGCTCGATTTGTTTGACAAATCCGATGCATAACGGGTATTTGTCAAACACGCCGGACGGCCCAGGACAACGGTGGCCAGGACGGTGTTTTATTGCATACAGGCGACGCTATGAATCGAAATCATCTTCTCTTTCTTGTGCTCGGGCTGGCGAGTCTGCTGGCCTCAATCCAGGCTTCCGCGCAGGGAACATTGACACCGCCGGGAGCACCGGCGCCCACCATGCGATCGCTCGACCAGATTTACACCGAAGTCACCAAGCTGACGCCGGCCAACCCGCTGCTCCTGACATCGATTCTAAGTCCCGCGCAGCAAGGCGTCATCCACATGTCCGCCAAGGGCCAAAAGCAGGGTGTCATCAGAGGCGAATGCACCATCACAGGATTGGAAAACACCATCGTATGCATCGGGTTTACGCATGAAGTGACCAGTCCACGGGATGCGGCGACGGGCCTGCCCACCGGCAAGCGCCAGCATAAACCGCTGAGCGTCACCAAGTATATCGACAAAACCACACCCTTGTTTTACAGCGTGCTGGTGAACAACGAGAACCTGACCGAGGTTTCCCTCAATTTCTTCCAGACCGACTCGAAAAACCAAACCACCAATTATTACCGGATCAAACTCACCAACGCCAGCCTGGCCGATATCCGCAGCAACGATCCAAGCCAGGAAACGCTCCAATTTACCTACCAAAAGATCGAATGGACTCATGTGCCATCAGGAATAACCGCCGAGGATGATTGGGCGGTTTTGCCCTGATTAGCTTGTCTGGGATCGGGAAGGATTATGAAACGATCTGTCGTTTGGCTGTTGGTTTCAATCTGCCTGAGTTTCTCTGGCCGGGCCGCCACCACAATCAATCCGACCAACCACTTTGCCTATGCCTCCAACCTGGGCTGGCTGGACTGGCGCGGGGACATCAGCAACGGAGCCGCGATCGGCGACTACCTTTGCTCTGGTTACCTCTACGCCGGCAACGTGGGTTGGATCAACCTGGGAAAGGGCATGCCGCGAAACGGGATCCGTTACGGCAATCTCGCCGCGGCTGATTTCGGGGTGAACCACGACGACGCGGGCAACCTCCAGGGCTATGCCTGGGGCGCGAACGTCGGCTGGCTGACTTTTACCAACCGCGACGCCACCGGGGCGCTTTACGACGGGCCGCGCGTCAATCTCATCACTGGCCGACTCAGCGGCTGGGTATGGGGTGCCAACGTGGGCTGGATCAGCCTTGGCAACGCCGTCGCGTTCGTCCAGGTGGATCGTCTGCAATCCGGAGCCGATTCAGATCGGGATGGCATTCCCGACGCCTGGGAATTGGATCACTTCGGCAACCTGACCACCGCAAACGCCACAAGCGATCAGGACAGTGACGGCCTTGGCGATCTGGAGGAGTATCTCGCCGGCACGGATCCGAAACAGGCTGCCAGCAGCCTGAGGGGCGCGCTCGCACCCTCCCCGGCGGGTCCGGTCCTTATTTATACCTGGTTGAGCCAGCCGGGTTGCCAATATCGCATCCTGAAAACCGACAGCCTGAATCCTCCCGTTTTCTGGTCGGACATGGGGCTGGGCTGGATCAATCCCGATCCCGGAGGGACCACCAGCCGTCAGATCGACAAGAACGGGACGGCCCGCAGTTTTTATCGTCTGGAAGCCATCAAGCCGCTTGGACCATAGACACGAGTCAATGGGTGGAATGGCCCCATAAAAAACGTGAAGGACTGGCGGCGTTTATCGGATTGGACATTGGGATCCACCCAGAGCGGTGAGGCAAAGACGAAACATTCTCAAACCAGGCCTAATCGCCGATTTCCATGAGTTTGCGGTATAACGTGGCCAGGCTGATGCCCAGCAGGGCCGCCGCCTTTTCCTTGTCTCCCTCGGCCATGGCCATGGATTTCTTGATGTGGAGCACCTCTTGATCGTGTAAAAAACCCTTCAACGAATCCAATGGCCGGCTTTCGTCCGGCGCTTCGGGAGCGCCCGCGGCGTTGGACTTCAGGATTTCCGGCAATACGGTTGATGCTTGCGCCGGGTTGACGCGGGAATCCGGCTCCATGCTTTGGGCGGTCTGGATGTCGTATCGGCTGAAAATCGGCGGCAGGTCGCCGGCTTGTAGCATGTCGCCATCGCAGAGCGCCGCCGCCCGTTCGATCGCATTCTCAAGTTCCCGCACATTTCCGGGCCAATCGTGCGCTTCGAGCGCGGCCATGGCCTCACGTGTGATCCGGAAGGGTTTGCCGGTGCGGGGGCTGACCTTGTCGTGCAAGAAATGGGCGACCAGCAGGGGAATATCCTCCCGGCGCTCCCGCAGGCTGGGCATGGGAATCGCAATCACATTCAGACGATAAAACAGGTCCTCGCGAAAGGTTCCGGCTTTGATTTTCTGCTCCAGCGGCTCATTGGTGGCCGCCAGCACGCGCACATTGACGAAGAATGGGGTGTTTTCCCCCACGCGCCGGACTTCCTTCTCTTGCAACACGCGCAATAACCGGCTTTGGAGGACGGAGGGCATGGAGGCGATTTCATCGAGGAAAATGGTGCCGCCATCAGCTTCCTGGAACAGACCTTTTTTATCGTTAACGGCACCTGTAAATGCCCCGCGACGGTGTCCAAACAGCTCGGACTCGAGTAAATTCTCGGGCAACGCGCTGCAATTGATGGGGACAAAAGGCGCGCTTTGCCGACGACTATTGAAGTGCAGGGCACGCGCCACCAATTCCTTGCCGGTGCCGCTCTCGCCTAAAATGAGAATGGTCGAGTCGGTATTGGCGACCCGTTCGATCAGTTTGAAGACTTCCTGCATTTTCGGGGCGGTGCCGACGATCTGGCTGAATTTGTATTTGGATTTGAGCTGTTTGCGCAGGTATTGGTTCTCGGAAACCGCTTCGTTGTAAGATAATGCGCGTTGCACGCACTGACGCAGCTCCTCCAGTTTGAAGGGTTTTTCGACGAAATCGTAGGCCCCCTTCTTCATGGCGTCCACGGCGGTTTCAACGGTTCCAAACGCGGTCATTAGAATGACTTGCGGCGGGGGATTTAAAGCCCGGGCGCGCTGGAGAATTTCCAGACCGGCGGGATTCGATTTCTCGGTGTAGAGGTCGGTGATGACCAATTCGGGGCAGACGGTCTCCATGGCGTCCAGGGCGGCGCTGGCGTTGGTGAAGGGTGCCACCTCATGATGATCGGCGCGGAGCATCTCACCCACCATTTGCACCATGGTTAATTCATCGTCCACGAGAAGCACTTTGGCCATGAGCGGGACCTTAGCCACTCCATCGCGCGGGTTCAATGCCGGAAATAGACGTTCCAAGAGGCTTGCAAAGAGGAGGCCGCCTGATAATAATTGAACACAGCACCCGTTTTAAGCGTATATACCTGTAACATTAGCATCCTAATTTATGAATCCAACTGAGCCAAATACTCCGTTCCTGACCACGCGTCGGGAATTTCTAAAAACTTCCACCAAGGCCGTTGCGGGCGCCGCGCTGGTCTCGGCCATCTCGCGACCGGGTTACACCGCTGAAAGCAACACGATCCAGATCGCATTGATCGGTTGCGGCGGGCGCGGCACGGGCGCGGCGGCGGACGCCCTCTCGGACAAGAGCGGCCCGATCAAACTGGTGGCCATGGCGGATGTCTTTGCGGACCGCCTTAAAGGCAGTTACGCGGAGATCAAAAAGAATTTCAAGGACCAGGTCGATGTACCCGAGGATCGCCAGTTTGTCGGGTTCGACGCTTACAAGAAAGCGATGGATTGCCTCAAGCCGGGCGACATCGCGATTTTTGCCACGCCTCCGGGCTTTCGCTGGGTGCATTTCACCTATGCCATCGAAAAGGGCTTGAACGTGTTCATGGAAAAGCCGGTCACCGTCGATGGTCCCACGACGCGGAAGATGCTCAAGCTGGCCGAAGACGCCAAGGCCAAGAACCTCAAGGTGGGGGTGGGCCTCATGTGCCGTCATAGCACCGCCCGCGCCGAATTGCTCCAGCGCATCAAGGACGGCCAGATGGGGGACATCCTCCTGCTGCGCGCTTATCGCATGCACGGACCTGTCGGGTCGGCCTTCACCAGCCCCAAGACCGAAAACGACAAGATGAGCGAACTGCTGTGGCAGATTCAGCATTTCCACAGCTTCCTGTGGGCGAGCGGCGGCTGCTACAGCGATTTTTACATCCACCACATCGACGAATGCTGCTGGATGAAGGACGCGTGGCCGATCAAGGCCCAGGCGATCGCGGGCCGTCATTATCGCGGCGACTGCATCGACCAGAACATGGACAACTACTCGGTGGAATACACCTTTGCCGATGGCGCGAAATTGTTTCTGGAAGGCCGCACCATGACGGGCTGCCACGAAGAGTTCGCCAGCCTCGCGCACGGAAGCAAAGGCTCGGCCATCATTTCCAACAACGGCCATTATCCGGCCCCGTGCCGCATTTTCAAAGGTCAAAACTTTGTCGATCAGGACGTCGTCTGGAAATTCCCGGGCAACGAACCCAATCCCTACCGCACGGAATGGAATCACCTGATTGACGCCATCCGCAACGATAAGCCTTACAACGAAGTGGTGCGCGGCGCCACCGCCAGTCTCGTCACGTCCATGGGCCGCATGGCCGCCCATACCGGTGAAATCATCACCTACGATCAAATCCTGAATTCAACCCACGAATTCGCGCCGGCCATCCAGGACTTCACCATGACCTCGGCCGCGCCCGTGCTCGCCGACGCCAAGGGCCTCTACCCCATCCCGCAGCCGGGCAAAGTCACCGACCGCGAATATTGATCGGGTGAACCGGGGCGAATCCCGGGACACTACCGATTCATACGAAGGGCCGGACACTTCACATTTCAAATGTGACATTGTCCGGCCCTTGCATTTGGGAAAATGATAATCGCGTGCGATCCCATCCCCCCATATCGTTCGTGGTCCCAACAACTCAACCGTCACTACGCGACGGTCAATGGCGCTGCGGGGCAAAACCGGTCCATGGGTTGAAACCGATGTCTATCGTCGGTCGCTCCGCGACCCGGACGCGGGCTGCAGCGCGCCATTCAGATTGTAAATGTTCCCCCGCCTGGTTTTCAGGTCGATGACCTTGTCGCCCAGACGAATCTTGCACGGATTTCCTTGCAGCGACCGTACGACCGTCCGGGTCAACCGGCCCTCTTTCCAAGCCATGTCCACCTCGAATCCGCCCCGGGCGCGCAGGCCCTTGATGGAGCCTTCGGCCCAAGCCTTGGGAAGCGCCGGCAGAAGTTCCAGTTCAAACGCGTTTGCGGATTCCTCATCCGCCCGTTGGTGGCTCTGGAGGAGCATTTCCGCCATGGCCGAAGAGGCGCCGAAATTGCCGTCGATCTGAAATGGCGGACAGGCGTCGAACATGTTGGGATAGGTGCGCTCGGGCGTGAGCAACATGCCCAGCAATTTGCAAGCATGGTCGCCCTGCCCCAACCGGGCGCGCAGATTGAACTTCCAGGCCAGGCTCCAACCGGTGGAAAGATCGCCGCGCGTTTCAAGGGTTTTATCCACCGCGGCGGCCAGCGCGGGTGTGGCGCGCGGGGTGATTTGCGCGCCCGGGAACATGGCGTAGAGATGCGACACATGACGATGCTTTTGCTCGGGAGCCTTCGCATCCCAATCCTCCAGCCACTCCTGCAACTGGCCCTGTTTCCCGATCTGCAGCGGCGCGAGCCGGGCGCGCGTGGACTGCCAAAGGGGCCGCTGGTCAGCGTCTTTCTTGAGAATCTCCGAGGCGCGAATGCAATTGGAGAACAGATCCCGCAGAATCTCCATGTCCATCGTCGGCCCCGCGCAAACGCTGGCGCCGAAGGGATGCTGGTTCTCGGGGGACATCGAGGGGCAGGTGACCAGCCATTTATGGGTGGGCTCCTCGACGAGCGCGCTCAGATAAAACTCCGCCGAACCTTTCATGGCGGGATAGATTCTGGCCAGGAACTTTTCATCCCCGGTAAATTGATAGTGCTCCCAGAGATTCTGCAAAAGCCACGCCCCGCCCATGGGCCACATGCCATAGGCCGGGCCGTCGATGGGGGCGCCCACGCGCCAGAGGTCCGTGTTGTGATGCACCACCCAGCCAGGCGCTCCATAGTGAACGCGAGCCGTGCGCGCCCCATTCTCCATCAACTCGAGCACCATGCGTTCGAGCGGTTCCACGCATTCGCCCATGTTGCAGGAATCCACCGGCCAGTAGTTCATCTCGGTGTTGATGTTGATCGTGTATTTGCTGTCCCAGGGCGGGCTCATACTGTCATTCCACAGCCCCTGCAAATTGGCCGGCTGCCCGCCCGGACGGGAGCACGAGAGCATCAGGTAACGGCCATATTGAAAATAGAGTTCGGCCAATTGTGGATCCTGGCCGTTCCCGTAGGCCGCAATGCGCGCATCCGTCGGCTGGCTGGCGGCCTCGGTGCGGCCCAAATCCAGGGAGACACGCCGGAAAATGCGTTGATGCTCGGTAACATGACTTTTCTCAAGTTGCGCGAATGTCCTGGAGGTTGCCTTGTCGAGCGTCTTGCGCACGATCACCGCCGGATCGCCGCTCACGTCCTTGTAACTCTTATAGCCCGTGGCCGCCGCCAGCAATATCACCGCCTCATCCGCGCCCTTCACGGACAACTGGTCGGATCCGGCCTCGACCGCGCCCCCCCTGGTTTTGATTTGCGCGCGGACCTGGTATTTCAAGGCCCCATTAATCCCCTGGGCGGAACCGTTGACCCCGCTCATCACCAATGCGCCGGTGACCTCTGTGGAAACGGTGGTCTTCTGCGGGCTGGACATCGTGGCGGCGAACGAAATGGAGCCGGGCTTGTCCGCGGTCAGGCGCACAACGATCACCTGATCCACCGGACTGGCAAACACCTCCCGCATGTAAACCACCCCGTCCGCGCGATACGTCACGCGACTGATGGCAGTGTCCAGATTGAGCTCGCGCCGATATTGTTCCACGCGCGTCAACGGCGGAAAAGCCAGCCAGAAATCGCCCGCAGTTTGATAGGGCATCTGCCTGAGGGGTTTGGCCATCATTTTCTGGCCGATGAGCCGGTCCGCCTCGCGGTACTTGCCATCGAATATCAATTGGCGCGCCTGCGGCAGCGCCGCAAGGGCGGTGGGATTGGTCGGATCATAAGGCCCGCCCGCGTAAAGCGTGTCTTCATTCAACTGAAGATGCTCCTTGTCGACCCCGCCGAAAACCATCGCGCCCAGCCGCCCGCTCCCCAATGGCAGGGCCTGCACCCAGGATTCGGCTGGCGTGCGATACCAGAGGCACAGCGGTTCTGCCGGCGCTGAGGCTGGCTCTGCAAACTCCACTGGTGCCTGCGCCGGAGCAACATCGGCCGCCCGGGCACTGCCGCAATTCGCGGCCAGCAGGTAACAACCCACCAAAACGGAAAACCGGATATACCTTAAAAAAAGATTCTGATGTTTCATGAGGTGTTCTTTCGTGTCCAATAACCATGACTCCCGCCACGGCTGCCCAACTCAACGATCCGCATTCCATGCAATGCAAACAACGCGCAAGCAGACGGTTTGACTTTGGATTCGCGGCCATATTTGCCATCCACAAACGCTTTATCAAGAACCGATTTGCCAGGTTCAGGTTTGGGGATTGGAAAACCGCGATGCCGCCAGCCAGCAACCGGCGATACCGGGCCTCCTCTTCCACATGTCCCTGGCCGTATCCGGGCCTGGTCGATCGAATTGAACGATAAACGAAACCGGAATGGGGACGCGGGCCGGTTTCGTCCGGGTTGAATCAGCGGGGCTTACGCCTCGCATAACCGGGGATTTACGGCGGTTCCGAATTAGGGATTCTTCGGGCTGGCCGCTGTGTGCATCCAGCTTGGTTTACCGGGCTTGCCGATGCAGGAGGAGGGTGGCCTCGGATTGGCGGCTGAAGATTTTCTTCGGGTGGTCT
>Ga0315272_10001075_pt1 | contig 13697 bp, 10 predicted proteins | sample C3_middle_MG_FD_203918 | JGI IMG/M metagenome (GOLD analysis project Ga0315272, IMG submission 203918) | Sediment microbial communities from Yellowstone Lake, YNP, Wyoming, USA - C3_middle | ecosystem: Environmental > Aquatic > Freshwater > Lake > Sediment | place: USA: Wyoming | collected...
TGATAGCCACCATAAACGCCAAAGTTCCATTGTATTACATGACCCATGCTCATAAGCTTCTGGATTACCTCTGTCCGGATACCACTCTCGAGGTGGAGTATACCTCCATCTGTCATCTGTTCACCTGTTGGCTCGGATGAGCCTGTATGATACATCCTGGGGGCATCGCCGGCCTCCTGCAGATTCATTTTGAAATCTATCAGGTTCACTACAATCTGTACATGTCCCTGTGGTTGCATATCGCCCCCCATTACGCCAAAGCTTATCCATGGTTCCCCGTTTTTCGTGATGAAGGCCGGGATTATTGTATGAAATGGCCTTTTGCCGGGGGCATAAACATTTGCATGGCCTTCAGAGAGACTGAACATTTCACCTCTGTCCTGCAGAACAAATCCAAGACCAGTGGGGCACATTCCGGATCCCATCCCCCTGTAGTTGCTTTGAATAAGGGAGACCATGTTGCCAAACTTATCAGCAACGGTCAGATATATTGTGTTACCTGCCTCAATTTTTCCTGCATCATAAATCTTTGCAGCCTTATCCTTATCAATCAGTTTTCTTCGTTCAGCAGCATACTTTTTTGAGATGAGCTGTGATACCGGTGTTGTACTGAACAATGGATCAGCATAATATTTTGCACGGTCTTCGAATGCCAGTTTTTTTGCTTCAGTGAATACATGAATATATTCAGCAGAACCGAATCCCATCCCTGCAATATTGAACCCTTCCAGGATATTGAGGATCTGAAGGGCTGCAATTCCTTGTCCGTTTGGAGGCAGCTCCCATATATCATAACCCCTGTACGAAGTGCTGACAGGTTCAACCCACTCGGAGTGGTGACGGGAAAGGTCGTCATATGAGAGAAATCCGCCATTTTTTCTCATAAAGGCATCGATATCTTTGGCAATGCTTCCCCTGTAAAATTCATTTCTTCCACCTTTAACAATTTTTTCAAGTGTGTTGGCAAGCAGCGGGTTCCTGAAAATTTCTCCTTTGGCCGGAGCTTTTCCTCCTGGCATATATACTTCCTTTATATTGGGATATTCTTTTAGTGCAGCTGTGTTTTTATCAAGGTAATAGGCAATAACCTCTGTTACAGGGAATCCTTCTCTGGCATATGTTATGGCAGGTTGAAGAACATCCTTTATCGGGAGCTTGCCGAACATATCATGCATCTCAAACCAGCCGTCGACACAACCCGGAACCGAAACCGGAAGTGGTCCGACTGAAGGAATAAATTCGTATCCGTTTTCCTTGAAGTACTCGAGCTTAAGCGATCGCGGTGAACGACCGCTGCCGTTGAGCCCGTAAAGCTTTCCTTTTTCTGCACTCCAGATTATAGCAAATATATCTCCTCCGATTCCGCTTCCTGTAGGTTCAACAACTCCAAGTACTGCATCTGCTGCAATGGCTGCGTCAATGGCTGTGCCTCCTTTTTTCAGGATATCAAGGGCAGCCTGTGTTGCAAGAGGATGGCTGGTCGCAGCCATGCCGTTTCTTGCAATCACTTCCGACCTGGTAGCAAAATCATGTCCTGTTACTCTGTCCTGAGAGTAGGAGTTTAGAAAAGAAAAAAGTAAAGCTACAGTGAGTATTTTTGGATTCATATCATATTAGATTTGACGACAAATTTATTAAAGGCATTGATTATTTTGCCATAGCCTCAGTTTTTAATTCCTTCGGCATTTTCTCTATTGCATATCTCAGGGCAGTTCGCGGCATTGTAGCTTTTTTCTTCATTACATATTCAAAGACCTCTTTCTGATGTGCCTGGCTAGCCACCTTCAACATCCATCCGTAACCCTTCTGAACCATATCGTCATTGTCGGCATGAAGTGTGTCAGCAATCTCAAAAACATCCTTTAGAAACAGCCCTTTTTTTGCCGGGACTATTAAGGAAACAGCAGATGCTCTTTTAACCCATCTGTTATCAGAGTGCGACCATTTCTTAAGTCCGGCCAGTAATTCAGGATACATTTCTATTAAAGTGCCTACTGTATGATTGCAAAGCGTATCGCAGGTTGCCCAGTTGGCTACATATTTTTTAACCCATTTTTCGAAGACTTTAAAATCGGCAGGTTGATATTGCTCGTGTACATTATATGACCAGCTGCATGCTACGAATGATTCTTCCATTATACCTGACTTCAGGAGCTCCTCACACAGGATGAAGACATTGCTTTTATCCTTATTGTCAATAAGTTTGTAATGATCTTTAGCAATTTGTGAAACAACAGCAGACTTAATTCCATAAAGCGATACATTCTCCTTGAAGAATCTTTCTCCGGAGAGCTTTGTTTTCTCATCAGAATTCAGTTTTAATTCAGTTCTGAGATGCTCAATTATTCTGTTCATTATTTCTGAAATTAAAATTGCAAATTACACCAACAGTATCAAATAACATAAAGTTTACCTTTGATTTTTTGGTTAACTTAAATTCTTTACAACCTTTTTAACTTATTGTATTTGCATTTGGTAATTTTGCATATCAATTAATACATGTGCTAATGAAACTCTCAGTTCAACTTTTTATCTTCTTTTTTATGATGATTTTAGGAAATTCCGGTTGCAAGCCTGCAGCCAAACCAGTAAGTGAAGTTAAAGATGACTTCATGTATTTTGTTGAACAATTTGAGGATATAAGGATTCTTAAATACAAGCTGCCCGCATTTGAATCTCTATCACTTCAGGAGAAAGAGTATATATACTATCTGAGCCAGGCAGCTCTTTCCGGAAGAGATATATTATGGGATCAGAATTTCAGATATAATCTTTTAATCAGGAAAATGCTGGAAGCAATAATCAATACTTATTCTGGCGACAGGAATTCTGACAATTACAAAGCATTTCTTGTCTATGCAAAAAGAGTTTTCTTTGCCAATGGGATACATCATCACTATTCGAGTGATAAGTTCAAGCCAGGATTTGATAAGGAATATTTTGCATCTCTTGTCAGAGGATCAGATCAGTCTGAGTTGCCTTTTTCTGAAGGAGAAACTGCCGATAATCTGATTGAAAAAATCTCCCCGGTTTTATTTGATGAGAATCTTTTCCGCAGAAAAGTTGAACAGAGGGAAGGTTCAGATATGGTGACAGAGTCGGCATCCAATTTTTATGAAGGAGTAACACAGAAAGAGGTTGAAACCTTTTATGCTGGCAAAGCCGATCCGAAAGATCCCAGGCCAGTTTCGACGGGGTTGAATTCGAAAGTGATAAAGTTGAATGGCAGGCTTACCGAAGACATATACAAATCAGGAGGCCGGTATGGTGCCGCAATTGATGTAATAATCAAATGGCTTGAAAAAGCTGCTGCAGTGGCTGAAACTGATATGCAGAAAAAAGAGCTGGCTTTACTGGTTGATTATTATAAAACTGGTGACCTGAAGAAATGGGATGAGTATAATGTTGCGTGGGCAGGAAACACTTCATCGATGGTTGACTATATAAATGGCTTCATCGAGAATTATGAAGATCCGCTCGGGATGAAGGCGACATGGGAATCAATTGTTGATTATACCGACCTTGAGGCTTCGAAGCGAACAGCTTTAATAACTGCCAATGCACAATGGTTTGAAGATAATTCTCCGGTTCAGGCGCAGTATAAAAAAGAAAAAGTCACAGGAGTAGCTGCCAAAGTTATAAATATTGCAATGCTTGGAGGAGATTGCTATCCGGCTTCCCCTCTTGGGATTAATCTCCCGAACGCCGACTGGATAAGAAAAGAAGTAGGTTCAAAATCAGTGACACTGGCAAATATCTCAAATGCCTATGATGTTGCTTCTCAGGGCAACGGATTCCTTGAGGAATTTGCTGCTGATGCTGAAGAGGTTGCCAGGGTTAAAAAATACGGGCCTGTTTCGGATGCTTTGCATACCGATCTGCATGAGTGTGTTGGTCATGCCAGCGGAAAGCTTGCTGAGGGGACGGATCCAAATGCCCTGAAAAATTATGGATCTTCTCTTGAAGAAGCACGTGCTGATCTCTTTGCACTTTATTATATGACCGACAGCAAGATGACTGAATTGGGCCTTTCCCCTGATCCCGAAGCAGGTACGGTTGCTTATGATGATTACCTCAGAAACGGGCTCCTTACCCAGATAGTCAGGATTAAACCAGGGAAAAATATTGAAGAGGCACATATGCGTTGCAGGTCAATGATTTCTCACTGGGTTTATGAAAAGGGAAAATCTGATAATGTTGTGGAATTATTGAAACGTGACGGCAAGACCTATATTAAGATACATGATTATCAGAAACTCAGAATATTGTTTGGAGATCTTCTCAAAGAGATACAAAGAATTAAATCGGAAGGTGATTTTACAGCAGGAAAGAATCTTATTGAGGAATTTGGCGTAAAGGTTGATCCTGCACTCCATGCCGAAGTTCTTGATCGTTACAGTAAACTTAATCTGGCTCCTTATACAGGATTTGTCAATCCGGTGCTTACACCGGTTCTTGATTCAAACGGTAAGATAACAGATATAAAGGTTGAATACACTGATGACTACCTGGGTCAGATGATGAATTACGGGAAAAATTATTCGTTTCTGCCGGTGAAGAACTGATCTTAAATAATTATGGAATCTTTCTGTGACAGACCTGGTTAGAATTCTATTATTTTTTCCACCCTGTTGGATTTAAGGTATTGCTTCAGGATGGCCTGAATATCCTGATTATCGCCTGCAGGCTTAATACACTCATGAACAGCTGAAAGGCCAAATCCCATGTCATTTATATTAAAGTACCCGTAACCGGAGTATTTCCCGTTGAGAACTTTTACGGCACATTTCTCATCTTCATTTCTACCCCTGTCGATAATAAAAAAGTTACGCGATGAGAATACAAACTCTTCAGCTGATCTCAGCGCCCGCTCATTATAATCTTCATGTGATTCTTTCCCGCAGCAGGCTCCGTTGCAAAGTCCTACCTGATGATGGAAACATGATCCGGTCGATTCATACAGGCCACATAGTTTCTGACAGAGCTTATATGTTTCCACCATAGCCTCGAGTTTCCCCCTGACTCTATCACGTGATGTAAATACAGCCAGGGGCGTATCATAATTATCAACTGAACCATACCTGTAATTGATATAACCGTTCTCATCGGTAAATCTGAAGATTCCCCACTGAAAACTCGTTCTCCTTTGTGCCCTGTTATAGACCGGTTTATTAGCTTTTATTTCAAAAGATTCCTTAAGGAGCGCGATGAGTTCACTGCCAGTAATCTCCCAGTCAATGTCGGCTATCAGATCCCTCATCTCCATTGCCCTGTTTGTTGTATTATTTGAAAGATGAGTGTTTATTCTCTGTTGCAGATTGCGGCTCTTGCCAATGTAAATCAGATCACCGGCCTCATTATAAAAGTAATAAATACCTGGTTCATCCGGTACCTCTTCAATCTTTTTCAGATCGAGTTTAGGATTAAGCTTTGATATTCGTGTATTCCTTATTATTCCAGGTTTCCCCTGGTTTAATTCAATGTCCTTAAGCATCAGAATTTCAAATAGTCTGACTGTTGCAAGAGCGTCACCTGCAGCCCTGTGCCTGCCGTTTATCGAAATATTCAGATCCTTACAGATATTTCCAAGACTGTAAGATCTGTGACCAGGCATCAGTTTCCTGCTTAAAGTGACAGTGTCAAGCAGATTCCGTTTGAAATTAAACCCCAGAGATTTGAATTCCTGTCTTATGAATGAGTAGTCGAATTTTGCATTATGCGCTATGAAGGTTCTCCCTTCAGTCAATTCAACTATCTTTTTTGCCACCTCAAAAAATCGGGGTGCATCCTCGACCATTTCGTTGGTAATACCTGTCAGATTGGTGATGAAATATGGAATATTTCTTTCAGGATTTATGAGAGTGACATATTCATCAGTAATCTTCTCACCATCATGCAGATATATAGCAATCTCGGTAATCTTCTCAAGTCTGGGGCTTCCTCCCGTAGTTTCAATATCAATTATAGCGTACATCAGAACTATAGGTTCATTACCTCAGGCGAAGATAATCAGTTTTAAGGTTTGTCTGGATTTAAGTTAGTACTTTTGATAACTAATTAGTGCAGACAATGGACGAGTGCTTCGGAAAGAATTTTATAAGGAACGGCGAACTTGTTTCATCTGATTTATTCGATAATTCCCTTGTTTATGAAGGGGATTCGGTTTATGAAGTAATAAGGATGTTCGACGGTTGCCCTGTTTTCTTTAATGACCATATAGAACGACTTGAAAACAGCGTGTCTCATATTCGAAAAAGAATGATTGCAGGCAATGATATCCTTCGTCATGATATACTTACACTTGCCGGATCTGAAAAAATACATGAGGTCAATCTTAAGATTGTATTTAATTATAAAGATAATTCATCAGATTATCTGGTCTATTTTACAGAGCCGGTCTATCCTGCTGCTGAACAATACACAAATGGTGTGCATGGCATTTTGTTTCATGCTGAAAGAAAAGATCCTGCTTCTAAAGTCATTAATCATAAGCTCAGGTCCGATATCTATCATAAACTGATACTTGAGGGGGCATATGAGGCTCTGCTCGTAGATCATAAGAAATATATTACTGAGGGCAGCCGTTCAAATATATTTTTTATTAAGGATAATGTTCTGTATACTGCTCCGGATGCTATGATCCTAAGTGGTATTACGCGTAAATATATTCTCGAAATATGTGCAGGTGAAGGAATTGAGATGATATTTACATGTATTAAAGCTGACAGAATCAGTGAATATGAATCAGTTTTTATGTCAGGTACATCTCCAATGGTGCTGCCTTTCAGATCCATAGATGGTACACGGTTCAATGTCGCTCTTCCTTTAATTGCCCGGCTTAGAGAACTTTATATTGCGAAAGCGAAGGAGAGTATTAAGCAATTCAGGGTAAGTAATGCATATTAACAATTATTACCGGCAGGAAATTATTATCTTTGCTCAATATTAATTTTAATCACTTATATATGGCAAGTTTACGCGACCTGAAAAAAGATATAGATTACCTGATGTATGAAGTAATTTCAGATTGCTTTGTTTACCAGGGTATTCACCCTGATCATAAAACTGAGGAACTGCAGACTATTATTAACGATGCTGTAAATCTTCGGAATGATCTGATTGCCCGCGTGAATAACCCCGACGGAAAGGATAACCCCAAAATTGTAAAGGCTTACTATCAGGCTGTTAAGAAGGATCTTACAGATGGCGCCGATAAGTTTTTTTCAAGACTGAGCGCGTTATCTGCTGCTAAGAAGAAGAAATAATATAATTCTTATATATCAGGTTTCCGCAACCTGTGCACTTGCCTTGTTTATCAAGGTTTAAAATTTTCGTATTATAGCCCGACCGTTTAGTTACAATAGTGCCACATTCAGGGCAGGAAGTATCTTGTCCTGAAACTGATCCCGTATTGCCGATATAAACATAATCAAGTACGCCGGAGGCAATTTCATAAAGTCTCACCAGAGTCTCATCAGGTGTTACCGGGTTATTCCTTTTATATGCAGGAAAATACCTGCTCAGGTGAAGCGGAATGTTTTTTCCCAGCTCTGATGAAATCCATTCTGATTCTTTCCTCATTTCATCTTCACTGTCGTTGAGTCCGGGAATTACCAGTGTGGTTATTTCGAGGTGCCTTCCGGCCAGTGCAATCATCTTCAACGAATTTTTGACCGGTTCAATATTAGCCCCTGTCATTTTTTTATAGAAAACATCATTAAATGCTTTAAGATCAATATTAAAAGCATCAATAAATTTTATTATTTCAGAAAGAGGTCCGCTGTTTACATAGCCATTGCTTACCATAGCTGTATGAAGTCCATAGCTTTTAGCAAGTACTGCTGCATCCTTCATATACTCAAACCAGATCACCGGTTCATTATATGTGAAAGCAAGACCAATATTTCTCGAAGCTTTTTGCGCTTTCTGAACAAGATCCTCCGGTGATGTTAAGCTCCTTGAGAAATCAGGGTCAGAACCAGTTTGTGAAATATGATAATTCTGACAGAAATCACATCTCATGTTACATCCGAATGAACCTGCAGAAAGAATATTGTAACCGGGAAAATAATGGTAGAGAGGTTTCTTTTCTACCGGATCCAACGAACAGGCTGACAGAACACCATATGTCCGGAGATCGATTTTACCTCCTGTATTTCTCCGCACTCCGCATATGCCTGATTTTCCTTCAGAAATGATGCAATTGTGAGGACATAAAAGGCATTCAGTTTTTTCTCCGGTTGTTTTTTGAAAAGTTACCATACGGATGTTTCAGTATATCAAAATTACATATTATTTAACCTTACTGACGGCATTTATGTGAATAATAATTTTCCTTACATTTGATAAAAACCACATTTATGAAACCATATAATAAGTTAGGAAAGCTGAGTTTTTTTGTTTCTGTTTTATTATTTCAGTTTTCGTTTCCGGCTACTGCTAAAATACCTGAGATAAAAGAACGCAACATCCTCTCGGAGAAAGCTTCTGAGATAGATCTTTCAAAATCCCTGGTTACGGACAAATCATGGAATAAGCTTCCGGATTATTACAATCGTGATTTCTGGGAAAAGGTTCCTTCAAATCTCAAGGTTTCAATAATTAAACGTGCGGAGGCATATCTTAACTATAACTGGCCTGTAGTAAAAGCTACTGATTATCTTGAGTTTATCAGGTCAGGCGACAGGCGTCAGGATGTCTATGCAGAGCCAAGCAGGGCTCTCAACTCACTTGTTATGGGTGAACTTGTTGAAGGAAAGGGACGGTTTATGAATCAGATAATAAATGCAGCATGGTATTATAGTGAACAGACCTGGTGGGGATGGTCGGCACATTTATATTTCCAGAAGGCTCCGGGGGGGCTCCCTGATGTTAATGAACCCACAGTAGACCTTGGGGTGGGAGAGATAGCCAGCGACCTCTCATGGACATGGTTTCTTTTCAAAGACGAATTTGACAAGGTTCATCCGCTTATTGCTTCCAGGTTGAAACAGGAAATAATGAATAAAGCAGTTAAGCCATATTTTGAACGAACCGATTTTCAATATATGGGTTTTACCGGTGGAAGAGTCAATAACTGGAATCCCTGGATTAACTATAACATGCTGAACTGTTTTCTGATACTTGAAGATGATCCCGGAACTAAGAAAGCTATGGTAATGAAGATCATTAATTCCCTTGATAAATTTCTTAATGGTTATCCTGATGACGGTGGCTGTGATGAAGGTCCTTCTTACTGGGGAGTGGCTGGATCAATCCTTTATGAAAGCCTGGCACTTATTAAGGATGCAACAAATGGGAAATTTGATGTGTTTGATAATCCTCTAATCCGGAATATCGGCAAATATTTTCCTAAGGTAAATATTCATGCTCCTTACTTTATAAATTTTGCTGATGCAGATGCCACAACAGGTGGTAATCCTGCTACTGTATACCTCTATGGGAAAGCAATTAAAGACACTCAGATGGAGCAATTTGGAGCTTATCTCGCGAAACTTAACAAGTGGGGCGAGATTGCTTTTTCAGGTAAGATATGTGATCAGATTGAGGATCTGGCCCTTCTTCCGGAAATAACATCGTCAGATGCGAAGGAAGCATTGGTTTCAGATTTCTGGCTTCCGGAAACCTGTATTGCAGGTGGCCGCGACAAAGAAGGTAGCTATTCAGGATTCTTCTTCGGAGCAAAAGGCGGATTCAATGCTGAAAGTCATAACCATAACGATGTTGGATCATGTGTAATGTATTACGATGGTAAGCCCTGCCTTATAGATCTTGGCAGGGAGACATATACTTCCAAAACATTTGGCCCTGAAAGATATGAGATATGGACTATGCAATCAGGTTATCATAATCTTCCTGTAATCAATGGTACGGAGCAGAAAGATGGTGCCATGTATCAGGCAAAAAACTCTGTCTTTACTTCAAATGATAAAATCGTTAAGTTCTCAACCGATATAGCAGGGGCATACCTGCCTGAAGCAAATGTAAAATCATGGGTACGAACCTATACCCTTAATCGCAATAAGAATTTTATAATAAATGATAAATATGAATTGTCTTCAGTCGGATCCTCTCCAACAACTTCTAATCTTATGACTTATTGTAAGGTATCTGAAGGTAAACCCGGTGAGCTGATTTTTGAGGGAGAGGGATTCTCTCTTAAAATGACATATAATCCAAATAAGATAAGTCCGAAAATAGAATATATTGAGGTAAGTGATGCCGGACTAAAACGTTACTGGCCAAAAGGAGTAACGCGTGTGATTTTAAAATACATGAATACTGCAAAATCAGATAACCAGTCATTTACATTCAGTAAAATGTGATAAGCGTATGGATACAAGTGATAAAACTGTCAGGATTTCAAGGAATGAGATGAAATCTGAATTTTTGAGGATTCTTCTCAGTCATGGAATGGAACATGATAGAGCAGAGAGATGTTCAGAGATTTTTACAGTTAATAGTCTTGAAGGGGTATATTCCCATGGAGTCAACAGATTCCCCCGTTTTGTAAAATATATTGTCGACGGATATGTTAAAACAGATGCAGTGCCTTCACTGATTCACAAATCAGGATCTGTTGAACAATGGGAGGGGAATCTTGGTCCCGGGCCTCTGAATGCATCATTTGCAACAGACAGGGCTATGGAACTCGCAAATGAAAACGGTATTGGTATGGTATCGCTTGCACATACCAATCACTGGATGCGGGGAGGAACATACGGATGGCAGGCTGCAAGAAAGGGATATGTTTTTATAGGCTGGTCCAATACCTGTGCAAATATGCCAACCTGGGGTGGAAAAGATCCACGACTTGGTAATAATCCATTTGTCATTGCAGTCCCATTTGAACCTGAAGCTGTTGTCCTTGATTTTGCCATGACCCAGTTTTCATACGGGAAAATGGAAGCATTCCGTGCTGAAAAAAAGAACCTTCCCTATCATGGAGGTTTCGATAAGAATGGAGATCTTACTGATGATCCGGTTGAGATTCTCGACACTATGAGGCCAGTTCCTATTGGTTACTGGAAGGGGGCAGGCTTGTCAATCCTGCTTGATATTTTAGCTGCAATTCTATCCGGAGGTCTCTCAACACATGAGATTGGCAGTTGTGATAAGGAGACATGCGTTTCCCAGGTTTTCATTGCAATAAACAGCAGAAGTCTGGGTAATTTCCCGTCGATACACAATTCAATAAAGGCTATAATTGATGATATCAGGAAGACTGAACCTGTGGGTGACGGAACAAAAGTGAGATACCCGGGAGAAAATGTCGTGGAGATACGCAATCAGAATCTTAAAACAGGAATTCCCGTAGACAAAGATTTATGGGAAAAGATTCTCTCTTTATAAAATAAATACTATAAATCAATTTTGTTATTCAGATTTCTTCATGTATAATTTCAGTTCTGATATTGTTTTTTTCACAGTAAAGCATTAATTCATCTGTAATCTTTTCATTGATATCGTAATACATAGTTCCCAGTCTTAGGAGAACTTTTTTTCCTGATTTCAGATGAAAAAGAAATTTGAGGGGGAACAATTCTATTTTATCAGTATCAATTACAGGTATATTAAGATGAGATAAGAAGATATATTTCTTCAGCATTATATTCTCTTCACCGATTGCGATATACCTTTCAGCCTTTCCTGATCCGGCCCATATCTGGTAAAAACCAAAACCGGTAAGAAAGAAAATGGTTATCCAGAGTGAGCCTGTATTTGATGTGGTTTTGAAATTAAAAATCAGCCAGAAAGCAGCAAGGATAATACATGCTGCCCCAAATAATATCCTGAATATCTTAATAACTCTGTTATCATCCTTGTTTCCAAGGTAAAAGTACTTTGTCTCCATACTAAATATTTCAGGCAATTTATTGCTTTTTGATTGTTAATGCAATTTTCTTAATAATTGTTAATGATTACATCCTTCATAAAGAAAAAAAATTAATTTTATGTGATTATAAAAAGAATGAGTTTAAGTAATCATCTATTTAAATTAATGTTCCTTTTAAGCTCTTGACTTAATAATAACAAATTAAACTAATATTTTATGAAGAGAATTTTATCTGTGTGTTTAATGCTGTTGCTGGTGAATTATTTTGTCAGGGCTCAGCAACCGGTTCAGAAACCAACTAATGACAAAATAGTTCCTGAGATGACTGAAGTCTGGGATCCTGAGGTTCGAATTATTCAACCTGGAATCAGGGATAGTGATCCGCCATCTGACGCAATTGTGCTTTTTAACGGAACTGATGTAAACAAAGAATGGGAAGACAGTAAAGGAAATCCGACAAAATGGCTGATCCAGGATGGCGCTCTTGTTTGCGTTAAAGGTTCAGGTGTAATAAAGACCAAACGTAAGTTTTCAAACTGCCAGCTTCATGTAGAGTGGAAAACTCCATCCGATGTGCAGGGTGAAAGTCAGGGGAGAGGAAACAGCGGTGTTTTCATGCAGGAACTGTATGAAGTTCAGGTACTTGATAGCTATAATAACCGTACATACAGGCATGGCCAGGCAGGTGCTCTATATAAACAGCATGCTCCTCTTGTAAACGCTTCCCGTAAGCCAGGCGAATGGCAGTCTTATGATATAATCTATACTGCACCAACATTCGGCAGTGATTCAATAACCTATATGAATCCTCCGCGTATAACCGTTATGCACAACGGAGTTCTTATTCAGAATAATGTAAGCCTCAGGGGACCAACAGTATACATAGGAATACCTGAGTATTTTGTGAAAAAGCATGGTCCGGGCAGCATTGTGCTTCAGGATCATGGTAATCCTGTTGCATACAGAAACATATGGATAAGAGAACTATAATTTAATAATATTACTAATTTTATATGATTAAACTCTAATTTACCTGAAGATGAAAGAAAACTCAAAATCAATTTCAAGGCGTACGTTTATCGGTACTACCGGTACTATAGCTGCAGGGTTGACTATTCTGCCCAACACAGTTATCAGCGGATTGGGACATAAGGCACCCAGTGACAAACTGAATATAGCTGGAATTGGCGTAGGTGGTATGGGTAATTCAAACCTCAAACACCTTAAGTCAGAGAATATTATTGCATTATGTGATGTAGACTGGGGATATTGCAAGCAAAATGGCATATTCGAGGAATATCCGGGTGCAAAGTGGTTCTGGGACTGGCGCAAAATGTATGATGAGATAGGCAAATCAATCGATGCTGTTGTTGTTGCAACATCAGACCATTCACATGCATTAGTGGCTTCAACAGCTATGACGATGGGAAAACATACCTATGTTCAGAAACCTTTAACCCACTCTGTCTATGAATCCAGATTACTTACAAAACTTGCTGCCAAATATAAGATAGCAACACAGATGGGTAATCAGGGCTCTTCAGATGAGGGAGTAAATCAGACAATAGAATGGCTTCAGAACGGGGAAATAGGTGATGTAACTAAAGTCGAAGCATTCACTGACCGTCCCATCTGGCCTCAGGGTCTTAACAGACCAGCAAAAGGGGAATGGGTCCCTGAAACGCTGAACTGGGATCTGTTTATAGGACCAGCTCCGATGCGCCCATATAACAGCATTTACCATCCCTGGAACTGGCGCGGATGGTGGGATTTCGGAACAGGCGCCCTCGGTGATATGGCATGCCATATACTTCACCCGGTATTCAAAGGCCTTAAGCTTAAATATCCTGTAAAAGCACAG
>Ga0315272_10001076_pt1 | contig 13693 bp, 16 predicted proteins | sample C3_middle_MG_FD_203918 | JGI IMG/M metagenome (GOLD analysis project Ga0315272, IMG submission 203918) | Sediment microbial communities from Yellowstone Lake, YNP, Wyoming, USA - C3_middle | ecosystem: Environmental > Aquatic > Freshwater > Lake > Sediment | place: USA: Wyoming | collected...
TTTACCTGCAAAACCGGAAAGCGGCGGAACCCCTGAGAGTGCAACGATACCAATAAGAGTGGCAATGAAAGCCATGGGCATATTTTTAATCAGGCCGCCCATTTTATACATGCTATGGGTACCGACTCGTAATACGACTGCTCCAATAGTCAGGAACAAGACCGATTTATAAAGGAAGTGGTTAACTGAAAAAACCATAGCCGTCATCCAGCCTAAGTGCGACATCATGGCCAGGCCAAAAAGGATATAGCCCAATTGAGCAATACTCGAATAAGCTAACAAGCGTTTTGCATCTTCCTGGAATGCTGCGGCAAGGTTTCCTACCAGGGCCGTTATGGCGCCAATCCAACCTAAAGTATAGGCAATAGATGCAGTTTCAGGGCTGTGGCCCATAGCAATCATTAATAATAACAATCCAAAAACTCCTGCCTTTAATAAAATGGCAGAAACCATGGGCGATACATCGCTTTCGGCTTCGGCATGTGCTCCGGGCAACCAGATGTGCAAGCCTATGGAAGCCGTTTTGGTCATAAAGCCAATGGCCAGGAGAATAAAAATAATGGAGACATTATTGGAAATTTGTGCAAGCGAACTAATAGCGATATTCTGCGTTTCCGCAAAAGAAAGTCCAAAACCTGCCAGGATAGCATAGGCTCCTGCCATTGAGAACAACATATAACTTAACCCGTGAGGCATGGATTTTTTACCCCGAATGATCAGGAAATAAGAGCCTGCAGTCATTAATTCCCAGCCAAAGAAGAATCCCAGGGTGGTAGTTGCCTGTATCAGCATGGCCAATCCTGCATACATCAATAAGGCAACAGGATAGAAGCCTTCGCGTTTCCCTTTGTAGGCATACCCAGCAATAAAAGTAAGTGTACCTCCTGCCAGGAAAATAGCAGCAAAAATAAACCGCAGCATATCCGTAGCGTATAAGCCCGGTAAAATCTGCCACGAATAGAAAATCATCCCGGCAATAACAATCGAATTTTTAATATAGACTGGTAATCCATCCATAAAATAAATGATTGCAATAAATACCAGCGGGAAATAGTTCATTCCGGCAAGCCCGTCCATAAGTGTGCTGGCATAAATTCCGGAAGCATAAAGCAATCCACCAAACAGAGCAACGGGAATAAGTTTATCCCAACGTAACTTTATCTCTGGCAAATCAGTAAAATCAAGCTTTATAGCATAGCCTAACCAACGGAACAGGTATATTCCTTCGAAGAAAGAACCTATAAGCACAGCTGCAATCAGGTAATACTGATGAGTTGCCGAAAGGCTCATTATGAGTTCCCATTTCCCATAAAAGGAAGGGAAAGGCGGAAACCCGATCAGAGCAAATACGAAAGTCCCGAAAAGCATCAATAGAATTGGTTTACGGCGCAATATGGCCCAGTCTTTCAGGTTTTCCATGCCAATAATTCCCGACAACCAGAACAAGCCTGCCTTAGCAAAAAATTGTGTTAGTAGAATAGCAAATGCGATAAAGACGAATTTATCGCCCAACAAGGGTTGCATCCCTACAATTGAAACGATCAACCCAATCTGACCAATTGAAGAATAGCCAAATAAACGATTTGCATTTTGCTGTACAACGCCCAAAAGGTTGCTGGCTACAAAGGTTACTAATCCAATTGTAATAAGTATATCGGAAATAAACGGAGCTACACTCATTAATTTAGATAGCAGGAAAATCATTGTAGTGCCAACGGCTCCGGATACAATAGCCCCGACACCGGGATGTGCAGCCTGGTAAACATCCAATGCCCAGCCATTAGCGGGAAAAGGTTTCAGCTCAATGATTATAGCAATTACCATCAGGAAAACGGCTACTAAAGCCATAGGGTTTAATGAGGATTGCATAGCCAGAATATCATCGAGAAATAGCGTACCTGTGCTATAATATATGAGTACTGCGCCCAACAGGTAAAATGCCGAAATTAGGGATGAAGCTAGTAAATATTTAAAGCCGGCAGCATGGGCATTGTGGTTGTCGTCCATCAGTATCATACCCGACATTGAAATTGCCGTAATTTCGAGGAATACAAATGTATTAAAAAGGTCTCTTGTAAAAACGAGCATATTTAACCCCATAAACAATACCAGCATTACCGGGCCAAGCTGCCGTGACTGGCTGTTTAATTTATCGCGGAAGTACATCAACGATAAAAACCCTAAAACATTCAACAGGAGTGAAATTACGGCTTCGTGCATCCCAACCAGCAGGCTGATTGAGATGGGAGGTTTAAATCCTGCCGAGAAAAATTGGCCGGTTTGAAACGTTCCCGAATAAAATCCCAACACCCAACTTGCAGATATGTAGATAAATACAGCCATTGCAAGCATCAAAAGCAGGTTTGAAAATGCTGCATGTTTTTTGCCTGCCAGCCCCGCCAGAAAACCAACGCTCAGGCCTGTTATTAATATAAAAAACGGGCTTACCATTTCAAGTCATTAAATTGGTTAATATCCAGTGATTTTTTGTGCTGGTTTAGTTTAAGCGCATAGGCCAGCATCAGTGCGGTAGTTCCGAAGCCAATTACTATGGCCGTGAGTACCAATGCCTGGGGTACAGGATCAATAGCGGTGCTTGCCAGGTTTGCAGCGGTTACAACGGTACCATCAATAATCGGGGCTGTACGTCCCGGAAGGTAGCCCAGAGCAACAATTAAAATATTTAAACCGGTATCGAAAATACCGAATGATAAGATTATTTTCAACAGGTTTCGTTGTGTAAATCCTCCCCACAAGCCAATCAGCATGAGGATGATACCCAGCATAAGGGCAACTTTATCGATGGTAAGGCTCATGATTTAGAAGTATTATTTCCGGTTTCGTTGATATAGGCGAGAATGGACGAAATTTCGGTTCCGACTTTAAGTCCGATGAGGCTGTAAATTATGGGTATAGCTCCTGCACTGAACAAGTCGCCCAGGGTTCCGAGTGACAAAATCCGGTTATCGAGAAAGCCACCGGCCCATAAAATTCCGGCTAATCCTATCATAACATAGAAGAAACCGGAAATAGATTCAGTAAGATGCAACACAGCTTTTTGAATGGTTCCGAGGGGATCGGCCAGGATCATCAGCGAAATGGCCGTGCCAATGATGGCCCCTCCCTGAAAACCTCCACCAGGGGTAAGATGGCCGTTGATAAAGACATAAACGCCCAGGATAATACTCCCGGGAATCAGAATATTTGCTGCGGTTATTAAAATCTCGGAAGTGTTGTTTTTCTTTGGTTTTTCGCGACCGCCTTGCCTTAAAATATAACCGACGATCATTGCAGTAAGGAACAGCACGGTAACTTCGCCCAGGGTATCGAGTCCACGGTAGGTAACCACAATGGCTGTTACCACGTTGGCAGCCCCGACTTCATCGGGTGTGTTGGTATTGTAATACAACGCAGTTTTATTCAGCGAAGTTTTTGTTTGATAATGTCCGAAAGTCTGGAAAAGAAAAATCCCAAATACCAGTATCAAAACAATGGCAATACTATTTCTCATTTTCATTTTTATTCTGATCAGTTTTACGAAGGATGATAAAAAAGAGGAAAGTGGTAAGCCCGGCGCCAATGGCTGCTTCAGTCATGGCAACATCGGGCGAAGCCAATACCAGGAAAAAGATGGAGGCCAGCAGGCTGATAGCTCCGCTTGCTAATATGGCCAAAGGCATTTCTTTTGACAGTACAGCCATTACAGCCGAAATGATCATCACCAACGCCAGGGTGGAAAGCATGATTAGTTTAAATGTTTCCATGGTTTACGTAGTTTTTTCGTCATCAGCCAGGTGGTCCACAACTGATTTTGACGACATGGGGTGTCCATTCCTGTGAGCTGCGCGCATCAGTACGTTTGAGGATACAGGGTTTGTCATCATTACAAAAATGAGGATGATAAATAACTTGCCAAACCAGGAAGGCATTACCATGGCAAGCCCAAGCATTATCAAAGCAACTCCCGCCGTTGAAGCTTTTGTTCCTACCTGAATCCGAAGATAGGAATCGGGCATACGCAATAGCCCGATAGCAGCAATCAACTGAATAATCGCTCCAAGTATGGTTAATATCGCACCTGTAATCTGAATGTATTCCATAATTATAAGGATTTTCGGAGGTATTTGCCAACAACTACAACTGCAATAAAACTGAGCAAACCATAGATGATATTGACATCCAGGTAGATCTGCCGGTTTTCAAAAATTGCTATCAGCGCCATCAGTCCTAAGGAACCAACAGTTAACACATCAAATGCGATGGTTCGGTCCACCAGCGTGGGACCAATAATAAACCGGACGAACGTAAGAACAAGAGCCAGCAGCATGACTCCGCCTGCAATGTATAGCAAGGTTAAAACTATATCACTCATATATTTTCAATAAGATTTTTTCGAATTGGCCTGAGATTTCCTGGGCAAGTTGCTGAGGATCATCTTCGCAGCATACTTCTATCCAATGAATGTAAAGCAGGTTTTCTTTTATATCCACAACAAAGGTTCCTGGGGTTAGCGTAATGGAATTAGCAAGTATGAGCCGGGCCATAGGGCTTGTGAGTTTGGTTTCAATCCGTACTATTCCGGGTCTCATGGGTAATTTTGGATTTAAAACCCTCAGCATAACGTCGATATTGCTTTTAGCCAGCGCCACAATAAAAACCATTACATATTGAAAAGAGTACCAAAAGCTTTTAGGTGTAAGCCTCACTCCTTCAAATACATATAATCCTCCACCGAAAAGCAAAACAACCGGAATAACTATTATCAGGCCGTAAAGCCAGATTTTAAAATCCCAGGAATTATTCCAGACAATCCAGAAGAATTCGAGGATAAGGAATAAGACTATCCGACCTTTCAGGTTTTTCATTTTCTATGTTTTTATTCAATATCAGTAATAATCAGGATTTAAAGAGTTCTCCCAGCCTTATGCCTGAGACTAATGTGTTAACGAATCCGAAGTTGTGGGAATAATCATTTGTTCGGTTTGAACTGTATTTTTAACTTTATGATGGGGAGCATGTGGATGCCAGCCAACTAATCCAAGCAGAATAAAAAAACCGATGATATAGGCCACTGTCACAAACCAACCAGCTTTTACATAATTTACAACCGATCTCATTTCGGGAAACATGTTCGAAAGCGCAACTCCGGCAGATGATCCGAACCAAATCATTGAACCGCCGAACCCAACGGAGTAAGCCACCATTCCCCAGTCGTATCCGCCTTGTTCGAGGCAGAGTTTCGTTAAAGGGATATTATCGAACACCGCTGAAACAAATCCCAGTGAAAAAGCCGTTTGCCACGAAGCAGCAGGGAGTTCATTAACCGGCATAAGTGAAGCACTGGTTACAAGTGCTACCAGGAAAATTGTGCCTTTAACTGATTTTGGGATTTCATCCCAAGGGGTTTTTCGCAACAATGATCCAACCAGGATTGCTATCCATACTCCCACAGCTGGAAAGTCCATCAAATAATTGGTTAGAATTGCGCCAATCAGAATTAAAGCTACAATGAAGATTTTAACCGAATCAATTTTTACTTTCTTATTGGCATCTTTTACAATCCGGTGGTACCGATCCTGCACAATAGCAGCCGGGATGCCAAAAATGAAAAGCGCAGGAATTGCTGCGGCGTATCCATGTATAACATTCAGAGGATTAACTCCATCAATCCACATCAGGGTAGTGGTGGTATCGCCTACTACCGATCCGGAACCGCCTCCATTACTTGCGGCAACTATTGCAGCCAGATAACCTAAATGAACTTTCCCTTTAAACACAACAACAGCAACTGCTCCTCCAATCATAGCTGCCGCAATGTTATCTAGGAAACTTGACAATACGAATATAAGAGCCAGAAGCACAAATCCGCCCTTCCAGTCGTCGGGTAGCACTGCTGGAAGTTTATCAGGAATACCTGATTCTTCGAATATTTTGGCTAAAATCCCGAACCCAAACAACAATCCTGTAAGGTTTACAAGGGTACGCCATTCGCCTTCTTCGTTCGCATTTCCGGTTAAATGCTCAATAAATGAATAATCAGGAAGGAACAGGTACTTCAATATAAGTATGGCAGCCAAACCTCCAAGAGCCACGTACATGGTTTTATGATGAAAAACCGCAACACCTATCAGGGTAAGAGCAAAAATGATAAATTCAAGCCTGATGCCAAATATCAAAGGAATTGCAGACGGGACGGAGGCAAAAGTAAATACGGGTAAAAGCAGAAATACTCCTGTAATGAGTGCAATCAGTGGTTTGCTTCTGAGTTTCATAAAGTTGATTTAAGTTTTGGCGGTTATTAAAGCTACAATGAGTATATTTCTTTCTCCAGACTGATGTTAAACATTTTGTTCATTTTGATATCGACAATAGTACTTTTGCATCTCACAGGTAAAAGGAAAAAGTATTTTTAATTGAATCGCAATCAATGTTTAGTTATAAATCGCTGAATATCTTTTACTTATATTCATTAGATGTCCAATATCCTTGGCTTGTTAATCAGAACTGAACGTGATTTTAATCAAACTCTTTTCTAAAAAAGAACAACTAATTATATATGTGCGAAAATAAATGTATTACTACTACCAGCCCGGAAAATAAGTGTGAAGTATCATGCATATTAATGTGATATAAATCACACTTATTGTTTTTCTACTATGATCATTGATACAAAATAAGTACTATTGATAGCTAAGAAAATCAATTGATAGGTGTAACATTATATGCATCTGATGTTTTTGTTTTTTGAAAGAAAATAGTCTGTGTATATCCCAATACAGAATGTTGACATAAAAATCCCTGCCTGATTGAGAAGCAATGCATGTTCCTCATCAGGCAGGGATATTAAAAAGGAATTCCCGGATCACTTTTACTTGATAATTTTGGCAAGAACTTCTTCCTTGCTTAGCTTTTTAGTGCAGAAGAACCAATCGTAGCAATGCATTTCGGATTTGCTTTCCATGCGTTCCTTTGCGATGCCGCATGAACCTGCTGTGGGAACAATTACTTCATCGCCCGGACGCCAGTCGGCAGGGGTAGCAATGGAGAAAGCATCGGCAGCCTGCATAGCGATTAATGCGCGGTATAGTTCATCAAAGTTGCGGCCCAGGCTCAGCGGGTAATAAATGATTGCCCTGATAACTCCTTTCGGATCGATAAAAAATACCGCCCTAACAGCCTTGGTGTTGCTTTCGCCAGGCATAACCATACCGTACTTTTTGGCAACTTCCATGGTAATATCCTCAATCAAAGGGAAATTTACCTCGACATTTTTCATGCCTTTGTATTCAATTTTTTCCTTGATGGTGCGCAACCATGCAATATGGCTGTATAAACCATCAACCGACAAACCTACCAGTTTGCAATTTGCTTTGTTAAACTGGCTTTCCATGCTTGCAAATGTCATGAACTCGGAAGTGCAAACCGGCGTAAAATCAGCAGGATGGCTGAAAAGTATAACCCAACTGTCTTTGTAATCAGCCGGGAAGTTGATAGGGCCTTGTGTTGTTACTGCCTTAAATGAAGGCGCGTTTTCGCCAATGCGGGGCATTGCAAAAACTTCCTGATTTGAATTGTTTTCCATTGTATTGAAATTTAAAGGTTAGTAATTGATTATTAATTTAAAGCTAAATTATGAGGATGCTTCACTATACATTTCGTTCATTTTAGTATAGTCTGCTTCACATGCAAACATTGTACTTCTTACTGAAATCTTGCCATTATTGTTATGTTCCCTTTTACTAGCTCGTTCATTTTAACACATATTTCAGTGTTTAAAGGCAAAAACAGATCAACCCTTGAACCGAACCGGATAAAGCCAATATCTTCGCCCTGCTTAGCCTGGGATCCAACTTTAGCATAGCAGATAATCCGCCGTGCCACCGTTCCGGCAATTTGTTTTATCATAATCTCAATGCCATCGGTTTTCCGAATTGCGGTGGACTGGTGTTCGTTCAATTCGGATGATTTCGGGTGCCTGGCAACCAGGTACTTGCCCGGATGGTATTTGGTATAAGTAATTTTTCCGTTAACGGGATACCGGTTAACATGTATATTGTAAATTGACATAAAAATCGAAACTTTTATGCATTTACGGTTTAAGAATTCCGATTCGTACACTTCTTCGATAGTAACAATTTTGCCGTCAGCAGGAGCAAATACGAGGTTCTTGTCAGCACTGATTTTTCGTGGCGGGTTGCGGAAAAAGAGAACAATACAGCAAAAGAGAACTATTTCGGTGATACCCAAAATAGTTTTGCAAGAAAGATTACATGCAGTAACTTCTATAATAATTAAAAACAAAACCAATAAAATAATAAATGTGGAAAGTATTACAGGCCATCCTTCTTTATGTATTTTCATTTGCTTGTTTTAAAAAAGTTATAAAAATAACACTAATCAGTGTCAGACACCCTGCGGGTGTGCAGACACTGATTCATGCGGGTGTGCAGACACTGATTCATGCGGGTGTGCAGACACTGATTCCTGCGGGTGTACAGACACTGATTAAGACACTGATTAATATTTGCTATTGTTCCTTCATGTTTTGCAACATCTTGATTGCAATAATTTCGGCGGCTTTTATCAGCGGATAGGCTGCCGGCGAAGCGGTGAGGCGGGGGTGAGTGCCAATTTGCATGGTGAGAAACGAGTTGACCGACATGCGGTTTTGCAGTGCGAGGCCAATTACATTGGTCAGTTCGCCGGCTTCCATTCCGCCTATAACCTCACCACCGATAATAACACCTGAGTGTTTGGCTGCGATAAGTTTCACCATTTGCTTGTGGACATCCGGCAAATTACCAGGATGGCGGTTTACGCCTTCGAAGAACCCGGTAATAGTCGAAATCCCCTCCTGTTCAGCTCGTTGTTCGGTAATACCGGCAGTTCCAAAGCCTGTATTCCCAATGGCTGTGGAGTAAATGGCAATGGTTCCGCTAAATGTTTTTACCACTTGCAGATCGAATAAATTCATGCCGGCAATACGTGCTTCGGCACAAGCTGTAGATGCCAGCATAGTCGAAACCCGGCTGCGGGTAACAAAATCGCGTTTCTGAGCACAATCGCCAACGGCAAACACATCTTTAATATGGGTTCGCATGTATTCGTCAACAGCAATAAAATTATCCTCATCAACATAAATACCTGATTGTTTTGCTAAGCCGCTGTTAGGTTTGTAGCCAATCGAAAGTACAACGGCATCCATATCCATCTTTTGCCCGTCTTCAAGTTCAATGGCTTCAACCTTATCTGTTCCCAGCACTTTACTAATTCCTTTACCTGCAATGATATTAACTCCGCGGGCGATAAGCATTTCGTGTATTCGTTCGGCGATTTCGGGGTCGAAAGCCAGGCTCAGGATGTGAGGCATTTTTTCGATCAGGGTAACGGTGTAGCCATGTTTGGTAAGTTCATCGGAGAGTTCAACGCCGATGAAACCGGCACCGATTACAGCAATATTTTTGGCTGTACCCAGTTTGAGTTTCATTTCGTCGATGTACTGCCGGTCCTTGGGTATCACAAACACATTTTTCAATTCGGCACCATGCAGCCATTTGGGTTTCATGGGTGTGGAACCGGTTGCAAGAACCAATTTCTGATAGCCGATCTTTTCGCCGCTAGCGAAAGTTACAACTTTTTGAGCGGTGTCAATTTCAGTGGCCTCATCGACCAATGATTCGATTCCGTTTTTTTGAAGTGAAGCATCAACGGGCATCAGGTTTTTATCGCTGCTATCGAGCGTTCCGAAGATGTAAGGGATACCGCAGGGTACCATCATATCTTTTTGTTTTTTTACCAGGATAAATTCTTTTTTCGGCCAGTGGGATTTTCCAGTTAACGCGGCTACCATTCCGGCAGCGCTGCCCCCAATGATCAATACATCTGTAGTTTTCATGATTGTGATTTTAAATGATATTAATATTCAATTCCTTTACGGGCTTTGATTCCTTTAGTGTAGTAATGTTTTATTTCAGTCATCTCGGTAACCAGGTCGGCAATTTCATACAATTCAGCCGGGGCGTAGCGACCGGTTAAGATAATTTCTGTTTCAACTGGTTTCGTATTGAGTATTGTTAAAACCTGATCTATCTCAAAAAGATGATAGAACAGCGCTATACAGATTTCATCGAGAATTACGATTTCAAACTTATTTTGAGCAATAATTTTTGCAACTTCATCCAGCCCTTTTCGTGCTGCATCAATGTCATCCTGTGTGGGCTGGTTTACAATAAAACAGTCCAGCCCATATTGCTTAAGTTCAATTTCAGGCAAGCGTTTCAGCGCATCCAGTTCAGCATAATGCATGCCTTTAACAAACTGGGCAATAAACACCTTTTTCCCGGCTCCGACAGCCCTGAGCGCCAGGCCGAGCGCTGCCGTGGTTTTGCCTTTTCCGTTGCCGGTGTAGAGATGGATGTAGCCTGCCATAGGTTGTAATTTGTTATATTGTTTTTGCCTTGTTGAGCTATAACAGGGACACAACATTCATTCAGTATTTCATTACTGTAAGCAGACGAACATACTTTTTAAAATAGAGCTTTTCCGATTCTGTTTCTAAACCCAGTCCTTTTAAAATCTGCTTCCAGTCCTTTTTGATGTAATCGAAAGCATACGGGCATTCCACTTTTTTAAAAACCCACCGATGCAAGGTCGGCATTTTATCCATATCAAACTCGGCAAAGTCGAGGATGACGAACTTCCCGCCAGCCTTAAGATGCTTTTTGGCATTTTCGATAACGGCGCTCCGCACTTCATGCGGAAATCCATGAATCACAAAACTGATAAAAACAATATCAAATGCCTGGTTCAAATCGAAAGGTATGTCAATCCGCTGCTGCTGAAACACTATCCTTTTATCGCCGGCAAAGCGATCTTCAAATTGTTTTTGCATTTCGGGTGATAAATCAACACCGGTAATTTTACCCTCATCGCCCAGGTATTGCAACATCAGAGCCGCATTACGGCCTGTTCCGCAACCAAGGTCGAGGATAGAATCAGACGGTCTGATTCCAATGTCTTTCACCGCGTTCACAATGAACCGGTGGTACATTCCGAATGAGCCGATGTTCATTACTTTATCATAATGTTTGGCGATGAAAGGGGTTAATTCCACACCAGATTCAGGATACAGTTTTGTGTTCATATTTTATCTTTTATTTCTGGTTAAAGATCTTTGAAAACTCTTGCCAGTGAAAAACCCGGAGCATCAACCTGTAAATCCAGAAAATAGCCGAAAGGCGTTTGCGAAACTTGATAGCCGGCATTTTTCAGGCGTTCTTCGACCTTGTTAAACAGCAACCTGGTAAAATCAGGATCAGCCTTGCTATCGGAAAGGTGTGCAAACGAATGCAGGACTACTTTTTTAACCTGGTTTTTTCCGCTCACCCACTTTAAATTCTTAAGCAATTTTGTAACTACATCATTTTCTCTTTCCATATCTTCCTGCTCCGACTGAATAAATGCAACCTGCACGTTCTCATATCTCACCGAAGCAATTGCATCCAAGGCATCAGCAATGGTTTTGGTGGTAGGGGTATAAGCAAATTCTTTGCAATAAATAAACAAGACTTTCATAAGCATTCAATTAAGTTATATTTATCAGTGATATAACTTCCCTTTTGTAAAACAACTTCTTATACCTGATTGTTTATTGAGTCTTTCATTTTTTACAATCAATTTTATAGATGAAGTAGAATGAAAATGAAATGATGATCATATAAAGGATGAAGAAAGCATGAAATCCGAAACTACTAATGATCATTCCTCCCGCCAGGGGAAAAACAGCCGGCAAAATATTTCCTGCACCCGCAAAACCCGTGTATAAAGCCCGGTTTTGGGATCCTGAAACTTCCAGTAACAACCCATTCATGGTAATGGAATAAACCGAGTAAATGACTCCTCCCAAAATAAAGAGATACTTCAACGTGGCTGCATTGCCTATATTGAAGACAGTAATTGAGAGTAACAACGACAACAAAACATTACTATAAAGTAGCCACTTGTATTTTACTTTTTTCGCAGCCACAAAGATTATCAAACTAACCAGCACAACGCCCAATACCTTAAATAATAAAAATGAACCGGTATCAGCGCTACCCGTATTAAATTTTTCTTTGGCATACAGAATTACAAAGGGCAAAAATGAAACGGCAATTCCCTGTGTATTTACAAACCCCAGAAAATAGGGGAGTTGTTTGTTTTTGATTAACTCCGATTTCAGCACACTGAAGAATTCGCGGAACCCGGAAATTTTCAACACCGAAGGAATATGCTCCTTCAAACTCCAGAAACCTCCGGATGCAATTAGCAGTAAAGCCCCGCCGATAAAAAACATATAGGCGTAGTTCAATGGGAAGTCGGCAACAGTGAGGGTTTTTTTTGCCCAGAATGCCGATAACAAAACAACACTTCCGGCTATAATCTGCTTAGCCGAGAAAAATGTTTTCCTTTTCTCGTCGTTCACCGACTTGCCAAGAATATCGGTGTAACTGACATTTGTAAATGCACCACTCAGCGAAAAGATTGTAATAAACAGGAAAATGAACCATAGCACGAATTTCGCCTGGCCAACCTGGATAAAAAATAAGGTTGCCCCGAGTGCCAGCAGCGACAAAACCCTTGCATTGATGCCAAACAACAGGAATTTCTTTTTAAATGGTTTATTGCTGATATAAGGGGCGAAAATAAGCTGTGTAAAATTTGAACCACCCAGCATGATAGCTGTCAAAATGCCAACATGCATTGCAGTTCCGCCCGATTCGATAAGCATGGCTGGCATTACCGTATCAACATCCATAAAGTTCTGGGCAAAAGCGAGGAATCCCGCGTGCCAGATAAAGGCTTTAAAGTTATGTTTCGATATGGCAGCAGGCAGGGTCATTTTGTAAATTTTCGAAGGTAAAAAGCACTGCCGTTGAATTCCAGTTTCTTAAGCATCCGTTTTTCAATAAGTCTGTTAAGTAAACTTATTTCCCCATTAGTTTTATGCAACAATTCCATTACCGCGTCTTCGCGCATGGGGTGAACGGCTGTAATGCTCAGGATATCATCAGCAAAATTGCCTGATGAAGCAAAAGCATTCCCTTCGTAGCCGATCAACAGTTCAGCTGATATGCAGAAGTATGAAAAAATATCGTAAGCCAAAGTCACGGCTGCTTCATCAGCAGGATAGATACCTTCAAATGCGGGTGGCCGGGTAGGAATGGCAATATACGCTATATCCGACTTTATTTTTTTCAGATACCGGGCCAGTTGCGTCAATTCTTCTTCAGTATCGTTTATGCCCTTTGTCAGCATGGATTCCGTAACCAACATCCCTTTATATGCTTTCGAAAAATCAGGTATTGCCATTAGAATAGATTCGAGGTCTAACTCCTTATGTGGCTTATTGATTTTTTTCCACGAATCATGATTTACCGTATCCACTTTAACCGAAATATAATCAGCATGCATCAGTTCGTCCTGAACATCCTTGCGATGAATAAGCGAGCTGTTTGTAATAACGGCTACCGGGATACCAAAAGATTTAAGTCTCACTATAAGCTTACCTAAATGGATGTCGAGTGTAGGTTCTCCATCGGGAACGAGTGTGAGATAATCGGGAAAATCAGCAAGGGAAAGGCTTTGCAGCTTTAATTCTACTTGCCTGGCTATGGCATCAGGCGAATAAAATGCCTGACGTTCCACCTGCATG
>Ga0315272_10001079_pt1 | contig 13672 bp, 12 predicted proteins | sample C3_middle_MG_FD_203918 | JGI IMG/M metagenome (GOLD analysis project Ga0315272, IMG submission 203918) | Sediment microbial communities from Yellowstone Lake, YNP, Wyoming, USA - C3_middle | ecosystem: Environmental > Aquatic > Freshwater > Lake > Sediment | place: USA: Wyoming | collected...
GGCCAGGGCAGCCTCCTGTTCGGGCACAGCAACCAGGTGGATGTGGTTGCTCATCAAGCAGTAAGCGAGAATCGACAGATTGCCGAGCGAAGCTTGCTGGCGCAGCAAATGCAGATAGGTGAGGCGGCCGGCGCGGGAGTGGAACACAGTCTGGCGGTCGGTTCCGCGCTGCGTGATGTGATGCGCCACACCCGGCACAACATAGCGAGCTGATCGGGGCATTCTCAGCAATCAGTGCATCCGAGTCCGCAAAATTCTCAGGAAAATCGCGATGGGACATACCAGGACGTCCCATATCCATATCTCAAGTAGGGCAGGCGCGGCGTGGACTGAATGTAGCCCGAACATGATCGCGTCTCGAAACCCATGATTTGCGTGCAAGCTGCTGCACCCCTGGTCCTTCGAAGCCCTTTGCTGTAGATTAATATGACCCCAATGGCAATGCATACCCGTAAACTCAGGAACGGCCTTCTGTCAGGTAGATCCGGACACGCGTGCGCGCTGCTGACCGCTACGGCGAGTCTGCTCCTCGCGGCGGCTTCTCCGGCGGCACAATCACAGTCTCCCCTTTCCGTTTCGGCGGAGGGATGGACGGTCGCGGTGGACCACGAAACACTCACCGTCACTCACGAGAAGCTGGGCGTCGTGATGCGGGACGTACACCTGCGGCTCCGCGACGGCCAGGGACAGCATGGTCTCAATGGCTGGACCGTGGAGCAGAGCGGGCCGAATCAACTGAGTCTGAGGACCGCCCAGCCGCGAACGGGCTGGGTGATTGAATTGCGCCCCAATGTCCTGAAGTTTTCATCCACCGCGTCCGGCGCGATGCTGACGGCGCGGGTTGCCGCACCGCCTACCCGCGTGCCGGCCCGCCTGATCGACCCCCAAGGCGCGCCGGTCGACTGGGTTGGCACCAATGAGGTAGAGAGCGGCTATGGCGGCAGCGAGACCCGCAACCCGTCGTTCCTGCCCAGGACTAACGCCGACGTGATGTACTTCTCTCTGGGCCAGATCGGGAGCCCGGCGTTCCATGCGCTGTTCGACCGCCAGTCCGATGTGGCCATCGACTTTTCGGAAGGCGCCGCGATGGCACGTGACAGCGGCGATGCCGACTTGCTTGATCTTACGCTGAGCGTCCCCGGCAATACGGTGATTCGTCTCACGCCCAACTACTTCACGCAGGCGCTCGGCGTACCCTACTACGTCCCCTTCGACGACAGCTACTTCAAGACCGCGCCCATGGTCTGGTCGAGTTGGACCAGCTACTACGAGGCCGTTCGCGAAGAAGATATGGTGCGGAATACGGACTGGCTGGCCGCCAATCTCAAGCCCTACGGTTTCCAGTACGTTCAGCTTGACGACGGCTACGACACGGGCCAGGTTGCCGGCAAGAGGGGCGACCACTCCTGGATCGAGAACTGGAACGAGAAGACGTTCCCCCATGGCCCCGAGTGGCTGGCTTCCTACATCAAGAACAAGGGCCTGCGGCCGGGCATCTGGCTCGTGCCGAACTCCTACGCGAATGCGACGAAGACGCATCCGGACTGGTACCTTCGCGACAAGCGCGGCAACTTCGTTCTGGACTATTCGACGCCGGCGCTCGACTCCACCAACCCGGCCGTGATGGACCATCTGCGCCGGCTGTTCCGCACGCTCGACGACTGGGGCTTCGAGTACTACAAGTTCGACGGCGAACACGCTCTGCCGCGCTATGCCCCGCCGGTCGATCGCACAAAACTCTACGACACCAAAGTCGATTCGCTCGTGAACTACCGCGAGCGCCTCAAGGTGATCCGCGACACGATCGGCCCGAAGGTCTTCATCGAGGGTTGCCCCGCGGGCACACCGCTCAACGGCATCGGCTACTTCCAGTCTTATTTCACCGGGCACGACCTCTATAACAACTGGCAGGGCATGTACCCGCTGTTCAGTTCCATCAACGCCAACGCCTTCCTGAACCATATCGTCGTGTACGTCATGCCGGGCGAAGGTCTGGAACTGGGCTTGCCCGCGACGGTGGAGGAGACCGCGAAGAAGCGCCCGCCGATCGTCATTGAGACCGAACGCTCGCGCGAGGATCCGATGACCGGGTTCGGCGTAACGCTCGCCGAGGCGCGCACGCTGGTGTCCTACGTTGCGCTGACCGGCGTCGCCTATCCGCTGGCTAGCGTGATGCCGGAACTGCCCGAAGAACGCGTTCGCCTGTTGAAGGCGACCATGCCCACCCTGCCGATCCTCCCGGTCGACCTTTTCAGCCGCGGCACGGACGCACAGTGGGACAAGTTCAAGCACGTGCAAGCTGACTACTACGTGCACAACTATCCCGAGATCCTCGATGTGAAAGTGAACGCCGCGCCGGGCGTCTACGACGTGGTCGCGTTGACCAACTGGCGCAGCGCTTCAGAGACGAGCCGCGTCGATCTGAAAGAGAAGCTCGGCCTCGCCGCCAATCGTTCCTACGTCGTCTTCGACTTCTGGGGCCAGAAGGAACTCGGTGTCGTCAAGAACACACTTGAAGCACGGGTGGAGCCGCACGACACGCGTGTGCTTTTCATCCATCCGCTGCTCGACCGCCCGCAACTGGTCGGCCTGTCGCGTCACATCAGCGGTTCGTTCTCTTTGAAGAACGTGGCTTGGGACGAAGCGAAGCGGACACTACGGGGCATTTCAGAGACAGTCGCGAAAGATCCCTACACGCTCTGGATCCACCTGCCGGCCGGCGTCCAGGCAGTGCGCGCCGCGGCCAAAGCCGGCGGCCGCGAGGTTGCCGTGACGCAGAAGGTGACGGGCAGTTCGCTCATGGTTCGTTTCGAAGCCCAGAGCGCTCCGGTCGATTGGGAGGTTGCCTTCACTCCCCGCGCCGGCAAGTAGGAGCCGTGGTCTGGAGGTATGCGACGCCGCACCGGGACTACCGCCCCTGCGCCGGCGCGGTTTGAGCCAGACAGGCCTCGAATTCCCGATGGGGCCTGACCGCCGGTCTGCTTCAGAAACCGGAAGAGGCCGGCGCCGGGAATAGCTCCCGGGGAGCGTAAGCTGGCCGAAATTCAGCATGCGATCCGCTTTTCACCACCACCGCTTGCGCCGGGTGACGCGGTGAAACAGGGGTAAACGACGCGCGAAATGTTCGCCGCATCCCTGCGTGCTCGGGACTTTTCTCACCGGGAGGCCGGGTTCGCCAGCTTTTCACTATATTCAAGTTCTCCGTTACCTCCGCGCTTCCTCACCCGGAGCGGCGCGATTGTATGGCATACTGGAAGTTGTCTGCTTCCTGACGGCCGTGCCATAGGCGCGCCACCACGCGAAATCCTCTTGGGTTTGAATCCTGTCGCGGGCCGTTCGTAGCATGGAAGGTTTTGGAGTTTACGCACGGAGATCGTCTGTCTATGAAGACCGAATTTCCGTCCAAGGGCGAAATTTTGCGTTCCTGGTATGTCCTTGATGCCAGCACCGCGCCTCTTGGACGGCTCGCCAGCGAAGCGGCCCGGATCCTGATGGGGAAGAATAAGCCGATTTTCACTCCCTTTTTGGATACCGGCGACCATGTGATCATCATCAACGCCGAAAAGGCTGTCCTGACTGGCCGCAAAGAGGACCAGAAGGTTTATCATCACCACTCGGGATACCCCGGTGGTCTGCGCGAGGACAAGGTTGCGCGGGTTCGCCAGGTCCGTCCTGTGCGGATGGTGGAAGAAGCGATCCAGGGCATGCTGCCGAAGACCAAACTTGGCAAGCAGATGTACCGGAAGCTGAAAGTCTATGCGGGCGACAAGCACCCGCACGAGTCGCAGCAGCCGAAGACTCTGGTCGCGGCGTCCGCTCGCTAGCGACGACGCGTAGAGAAAACCGAGGAACAAGAATGGCTCTGATTCAGTATCTAGCGACCGGCCGCCGCAAACGTGCGGTGGCTCGTGTGTTTCTGCGGCCCGGCACGGGCAAAATCACGGTGAATGGCAAGCCCGTGGACGATCACTTCAACACTTACACGTCGAAGAGCATCGTTCGCCAGGCCCTGCTGGCCACCGAGATGGCTGACAAGTTTGACGTCATGATCAATGCCGATGGCGGCGGGCTGACCGGCCAGGCGGGCGCTGCCCGTCTGGGCATTTCGCGCGCCCTCATCCAGTTCAACGCGGAGCTGCGCGGCAAGCTGAAGACCCTCGGCTATCTGACGCGCGACCCGCGTGAGCACGAGCGCAAGAAGTACGGACAGGCCGGCGCACGCGCCCGCTTCCAGTTCTCCAAGCGCTAGAAGCTCGAGCGCGACGAATTTCCGTGCATTTGGGCCAGCCGCCCTCTTTCGCCGCAAAATCCCGCTTGGGACCGATGGCGAATCTCCTGGGGCGGCTGGTCTTGTGTCAACACCGGGCGACGACAAGCGCCCAAAAACCAATAGATTAAGGAGACCCCTTGCCATCCATTTCCATGAAAGAACTGCTCGAAGCAGGCGTTCACTTCGGGCACCAGACCAAGCGCTGGAATCCGAAGATGAAGGAATACATCTTCGGAGAACGTAACGGAATTTACATCATCGATTTGCAGAAGACCCTCAAGCTGTTCAAAGACGCAATGCGCTTTGTCGGCGAGCAGGCGGCCCTCGGCAAGACCGTGATGTTTGTCGGCACCAAGCGCCAGGCGCAGGAAGCGGTTGCCGAAGAAGCCACCCGCTGCAACATGTACTACGTCAACAGCCGTTGGCTGGGCGGGCTTCTCACGAACTTCATCACGGTGAAACAGTCGCTCAAGCGGCTGAAGGAACTCGATGAGCTGTTCGCCGAGGATTCGGGCGGGCGCGAGCGTCGCACCAAGAAGGAATTGATCCAGCTTGAGCGCGAGCGCGGCAAGCTGATGCAAAATCTGGCCGGCATTAAGAACATGACCGAACTGCCGGACGTGATCTTCGTCATCGATTCGAACAAGGAGTCGATCGCCGTGAAGGAAGCCCGCAAGCTGGGCATCCCGGTGGTCGCCGTCGTCGATACGAACTGCGATCCGGACGAAGTGGACTGGCCGATTCCGGGCAACGATGACGCTCTGCGCGCCATCCGCCTGTTCACCAACAAGATCTCCGATGCGGTGGTGGAAGGCCGTGCTCTGGCCAGCGAGCAGGATTTTGCGCCCAAGGAACTGGTCACCGAAGAGGGCCCCGTGGAGGACATGTCGCAGTTCGCGCACTATGTCGATCCGAGGCTCAACGAGGACGTGCTGACCGAGGGCATCTCGGACATCGATCTGCCTTCCATGTCCCTGCCGAAGGGCGCCAAGGAAGCAGCCGAACCGGCCGCCGAGAACTAGTTGTGGCGATGGCGGGTGGTACGCCTGGCGAAAGGCGTCCCGCCCGCCGTATCTCTCGACTGAGTCGAGTTTTTGTCAGTCAATAGAGTTATTACTCAAAGGATTCTTCCATGGCAGAGATCACTGCGCAGCTTGTCAAACAGCTCCGGGAAAAGACCGCGGCAGGAATGATGGAGTGCAAGACCGCACTGGTGGAGGCAAAGGGTGACCTGGCCGAAGCCGAAGTCGTATTACGGAAGCGCGGTCTGGCCAGCGCGGCCAAGAAGGCGGCCCGCTCCACAAAGCAGGGTCTGATTGGCGTGCAGATCGCAGCGGACGGCAAAGCCGGCGTCGTCATCGAAGTGAACTGCGAGTCCGACTTCGTCGCCCGCACCGAGGCGTTCCAGACGATGGTGGCGAACCTCGGCCAGCAGGTAGTGGCCGAGTCGCCGGCTTCGGTGGAGGTCCTGAAGGCGTCCACCTATGCAGCCGATCCCAGCTTCACCGTCGAGGCGCTGATCAAGGCTCAGATCGCAAAGGTCGGCGAGAACATGAACATTCCGCGCTTTGCGCGCCGTAGCGCGTCGGGCGTCCTGGGCAGCTACGTCCATCCGGGGTCGCAGCTCGCGGTGCTGGTGGATCTCACCTGCGGCAAGAGCGAGACGGCGGTCAGCGAGGCGTTCAAAGAGGTGCTGCACGACGTGGCGATGCAGGTGGCCGCGGCCGACCCGCGCTTCGTCCGCCGCGAAGAGGTCACCGAGGAGTTCCTGGCGAAGGAGCGCGAAATCAATCGCGCCCGCGCCCTGGCCGAAGGCAAGCCCGAAAAGATCGTCGACAAGGTCGTCGAAGGCCGCATGTCGAAGTATTACGAAGAGGTCTGCCTGCTCGACCAGCCTTTCATCAAGGACAATGCCGTCAGCATCGCGCAATACATTGCCGCCAAAGGCAAGGAATTGGGCGACACGCTGGACGTGGCCGGCTTCATTCGCTTCAAAGTGGGTGAGACGCTCCCGGCCGAAGAACCGGCCGCCGAGTAAGGAGACCGTCCCATGCCGGAAGCTGCGCCTGGCGCCGCCCCGCGGTTCAAGCGGGTTTTGTTGAAGCTGAGCGGCGAGGTGCTCGCCGGGGGGGCTGGCTTCGGCATTGACGCCGAAAGTGTCAGGCGGCTTGCGGAGGAGATCGCCGAAGTCGCGCGGGCCGGGGTCCAACTCGGTCTCGTGATTGGCGGCGGCAACTTTTTCCGGGGGGTCGCCGCAGCCGCACGCAATATGGACCGGGTGGCGGCGGACAACATGGGCATGCTGGCGACCATCATCAACTGTCTGGCCATGCAGGACGCACTCGAAAAAGATGGCATCCCGACGCGGGTCATGACGGCCATTCAAATGAATCAGGTGGCGGAGCCTTACATCCGCCGCCGCGCGATCCGGCACCTGGAAAAGGGCCGGATCGTTCTGTTTGGAGGCGGCACTTCCAATCCATACTTCTCCACGGACTCGGCCGGCAGCCTGCGGGCGCTGGAGATCCAGGCCGAGTTGCTGGCCAAGGCCACCAGCGTGGACGGGGTCTATGACAAGGATCCGAAGAAGTTCTCCGACGCCTCGAAATTCGAGGAAATCGCTTACAGCGATGTCCTGGCGAAGAACCTCGGAGTGATGGATGCGTCGGCCGTGGCCATGTGCCGCGACAACAAGCTTCCCATCCGGGTCTTCAAACTCACCGAGCGGGGCAATATAATGCGGATGTCGATGGGAGAACCCGTCGGCACCTTGATTCATTGATCGAACGACTTCACTCGACGGAAGGACAAACGGATGAAACCTGGACAGCAGAGCGCAGCGCCAGTGGGCCAAGGCCCAACTCTGAAAGAGGTGGAGGGCACGGCCAGGCAGCGCATGGAAAAAGTCATTGCGGCTTTACAGCACGCCATGACCAGCCTTCGCACCGGGCGCGCGTCCATCAATCTGTTCGACGGCATTCAGGTGGAGGCTTATGGCTCCACGATGCCGATCAATCATGTTGCTACCTTGCACGTTCCGGAACCTTCGCTGGTTACCATCCAACCCTATGATGTTTCTCAGATTGGGTTGATCGAAAAGGCGATCCGCGCCTCGGACCTCGGACTGAACCCGAGCAACGATGGAAAGATCATCCGCGTTCCGATCCCGACGCTCACCGAAGAGCGGCGCAAGGAACTCGTCAAGCGGCTGAATCATGAGGTGGAGGAGCACCGGGTCCTGGTGCGCAACGTCCGCAGGGACGCCAACGAGAGCTTCAAAAAACTCTTGAAGGACAAAACGATGAGCGAAGATGACGAGCGCCGGGCGATCGAGGAGATGCAAAAGCTGACCGATTCGTATATCGCCAAATTAGATCAGCTTGCCAAGGCCAAGGAAAAGGAAATCATGCAGGTCTGATGTCTGTGCGGTCTTCCGCCACAGCGTGATTGGAACGCCGGGCGATGATCAGCGCTTCTCCGCACCACCAGCGTAGCGGGGGCACGGCGCCGGTCATCGCCCGGTCGGCTTTTTCGAGCAGGGATAGCGCGGCTCGCGCACTGCGCGCCTGGAACCGGCCGCGCAACAGCCGCTTCGCCATGGCCAGCAGGTGGAAGTTCTCGATGCGCCAGTCTTCAAACCAGGGCTCCAGACGGCTCAGTTCGCGCCTGGAGAGCACAATCTCCTCGCCCTGATCCTCTTCCTCGCCAGCCAGCCAGGCCCGCACGCGGCGAGCCAGGCTGAGCAGCGGGTTTTCTCCCCAGGTCTCACAAAGCACGAGGCGGCCTCCCGGCCGGACCACCCGCGCCAACTCGCCCACCGCGCCTTCGTACTTCATGGTGTGGTGCAGCGAGGCGCAGGCGAAAACCAGGTCGAAGGAGGCGTCGGCCAACTGCGGCAGGCGGCTTGCGTCCGCGGCCACGCCGCGCACCCGGCTGCTCACGCCGCTCGCCGCCGCGCGCAGCATGCCGAGATCCACGGCGGCTTGCGAGATATCGAGAAGCGTTACCTCGGCCCCCTCGGTGGCCATCCACACTCCGAAGTCCGCCGGACCGCAGCCGTAATCGAGAACCCGCAGGCCGGGCAACGGGACTTCCAGCAACGCCCGCATCGTGGCTTCATAAAGGCGGCGGCGCTCAAAGAACGGATGCCGTGGATCCTCGCAATTGCCGTATAGGGTACGCCGGTCGATGCGCTGAGCGTGGTCCGGGGCGCTCATGAGTGGCTGGTACTGTCGATCGTAAAACGCCTTCTCGCGTTCCGCTTCAGTCACAGCCGCCCCTCTCTCTCGTCTCCAGCGTGACGCAATTCCCCCAGCGGTGAGGCACATCCGGCGTCTTGCGGGCTTTCGAATGGCTCGTTCCTGACATTGCCGTGTGTCAATTGGACGCGGGGCCGGCTGGCGCCACTTGCGCGGCCAAGCAGGCCAGCAAGTGGACATGCATCCGCGCCGATTGTCCAGTTTGCAGACAGCCGGAGCCAGCCGCTCGAACAAAGGGTGCACCCGGTCCGCACCGGCGAGCCGGGAATCCACGGGTGCATGCCAACCCGTCCGGGACGTCCCGCGCCAGCCAGGAGGAGGCGATCCCGGAAGCCTGAGGGACCAGAAGCGCCACTGGGATGAAAAAGTGGGAAACGCCCGCGCATGCAGGCTATTGTAAGCGGTCAGCGCCGCTCAGTCTTATTGACAGGCGTTTGGACAACCGGCTCTTTCCTTCTGGGTGACGATGAAAGCATCGTAAAGAAGAGCCCCAAAACAAGCAGCCCAGTGAGCACGCCTCCGATCAACATAATTCCTTCTCCTGCTACTCTCTCCGCCGAGGTGGATTCCCCGGACGTTATCTCGTCATCGGTCTCACTTCTCTCTACGTATGGGAGGCCGATCTGGTTTTCACTAAGTAAAAAAATATGCACGCGAGAGGCCAAATCGATTTCTCGCTCGACCGGTCGGGTGCGGAGGCGGCAGCGCCGGCGCGGCACGTCGAATCGTGGGCAGCAGGAGCTCCGCCTATCTTCTTGTGTTTCCCCTGAAGCGTCGCAAACTGCGTCGCCTTTGCAGCACTTTTTGCACCGCTTTTCCCGGCGCGCCGGACTCCGGACATTTGTGCTAGGTTCAGGGCATGCGCGCAGAAATGGCATTTGGAAAGACCGGCATCTCGCTTGACCTGCCTGAAGCGCCAGAGCATCCCGGAGCTCCGCGCTGGACCGTGCTTGAGCCGCGCTGGGCATCGCCGCTGAAGGATGAGACAGCCGCCATCGCGGCGGCGCTGGACAGGCCGGCCGCCGGGCCAGCTCTGGAAGAACTGGCTCGTGGACGCTCCAGCGCGGCGATCTCCGTCTGCGACATCACGCGTCCGGCGCCGAACCAGGTGACTTTGCCTGTGGTGCTGGAGCGCCTGGAGCGCGCCGGCATCGCGCGAGAAAACATCACGATCCTGATTGCGACCGGATTGCACCGTCCCGCCCCTCACGAAGAGATAGTGTCTATCGTGGGAGAAGAAATCTCACGGAAATACAGAGTCGAGAATCATTTTGCGAGGGAACAGGCGGAGCATCGCTATCTGGGCGAGACCTCCCGGGGAACTCCGGTCTGGATCGACCGCCGGTTCACGGACGCGGAGCTGCACATCACGCTCGGATTCATCGAGCAGCACCTGATGGCGGGCTTTTCCGGGGGCCGGAAACTCATCGCGCCGGGCCTTGCATACCAGGACACCATCCGGAACCTGCACAGCCCCCGGTTCATGCGCGACGCTCGCGCCGTGGAAGGCTCCATTGAGGACAACCCGCTGCACGCTGAACTGCTCGACATCGCGGAATTGGCCCGGCACGATTTTGCTTTGGACGTCGCCCTGGCGCCCGGGCGCAAAATCTGCGGGGTCTTTGCCGGAGAGCCGCGTATCTCGCACGCCGCGGGGGTCGCCTTCGTGCGGGAGCGGACCACGGCCTGGATTCCAGCGCTCTACGATGGGGCGATTACCAGCGCGGCCGGATACCCCCTGGACCTGACGTTTTACCAGACGGTGAAGGGCATCACGGCGGCTTCGCACATCGTCAGGCCGGGTGGAACCATCCTCGTCGTCTCCGCCTGCGGGGAGGGCGTGGGCGCGGAGGAATTCTCCCGGATGCTGGTGGAATTCGATCGGCCCTCCCAATTACTCGAAAAGCTGGCGGTGTCCCCCGTCGTCGTCGATCAGTGGCAGCTCGAAAAGCTGGCCCTGGTGTTTCAGCGTAATCGGGTGCTGTTTTACGTCCCGGGACTCCAGCCGGAGTATCGCTCCAGACTGTGGGGCCCGTCGTATGATTCGGCGCGTGAGGCAGTTACCGCCTTCGCCTCCACGCTCGGATCCGGCGCCGAGGCGGCCATCCTGCCGGAAGGGCCGTACGTTTTCGCGCGGCCGCGGATGGTGGAAGCGGAACTCGCCGCGCGCTGAGCCGGCCGACGGCGGGCCCCTGTGGTTGACAACCCCCGGAGCCTCCGCTATAGTTCTGAAGTGTTGCACTTTCAATGGTTTGTCGGGAAGGTGCGAGGCTTTTGAGTGGTGAGTGTGGCTTCGATGCTCCACCCGCCAATCGGCCTGAGGGCAATCCAGGAATTGTCCGCTCGACCGGTTCCCGCTTTGAAGCCTTCCCCTGTTATGGGCTGTGATGTGAGTTGCACTTGGGAGACCTGGAGATGAATACCAACCAGGACGACCGTCCGGTCGACCTGCCGGCCGGTGAGGAAAGCTACGAGCAACTGCTCGACGACTACAGTCACGTCGGCTTGCCTGCTGAAGGCGAGGTCATTTCCGGACGCGTGCTGCAGGTGACGCCGCAGGGCGCCATCGTCGATGTCGGGCTCAAGCAGGAAGGTGTTGTTCCTCTCCCCCAAGTCACAGGTTCAGACGGCAATCCGCTCTACCAGCCGGGCGATCCCATCGACGTGATGGTCGATCGGCGGCATCAGCCAGCCATTGAAGGCTACATCGCGCTCTCCCACGAACGGGCCAGCAAGATCCGCGCCTGGGACACGCTCGAACAGGCATATAACGAGAAACTCCGCGTTCTCGGCCGCGTGTTGGGCCGCGTCAAGGGCGGCCTCTCCGTGGACGTCGGCGTAGCTGCATTCATGCCGAGCACGCAGGTCGACATCCGCCAGATCCATAACCTCGACGCCTTCACGGGGCAGGATATCGAAGTCAAGATCATCAAGTTGAACCGGCGGCGGGACAACGTCGTCGTTTCGCGCAAGGCTGCGCTCGAAGAGGACGTGGGCGCGCGGAAATCCACGCTGCTCGAACACATCAACGAGGGCGACCTGGTGCAGGGCGTGGTCAAGAATCTGACTGAGTACGGCGCTTTCATCGACCTCGGTGGCATCGATGGACTGCTGCATGTCTCCGACATCTCCTATGGCCGTGTCGGGCATCCCTCCGATGTCTTGCAGGTGGGCCAGGAAGTCACCGTCAAGGTTCTGAAATTCGATCACGAAAAAGAGCGCATCTCGCTGGGCCTGAAACAGGTTGTGCCCGATCCGTGGGAGACCATCCACGACAGGTATGTCGATGGCATGCGGGTTGTAGGCCGCGTCGTCAGCATCAAGGATTACGGGGCTTTCCTCGAATTGGAAGCCGGCGTCGAGGGATTGATCCACATCTCCGAGATGACCTGGTCGCGCCGCATGAAGCACCCGTCCAAGGTGGTCAAGGTCGGCGACGACGTCGAGTGCGTCGTGCTGGAAGTCAAACCGTCCGAGCGCCGCATCTCGCTCGGCATCAAACAACTGGAACCCGACCCCTGGACCACCGTGGACCAGCGCTACTCGATTGGCAGCGTGGTCGAGGGCCGGGTACGGAAGCTAACCGATTTCGGCGCCTTTATCGAGATCGAAGAGGGCATCGACGGACTCGTGCACGTTTCCGATTTGAGCTGGACCAAGCGTATCCAGCACCCCTCGGAGATCCTGAAGAAGGGCCAGGTCGTGCAGGCGGTGGTGCTCCAGATCGACGCGCACGATCGCAGGCTTTCGCTCGGCGTAAAGCAGTTGCAGCCGGATGCCTGGGAGACCTTCTTCCGCGGGCACTCCGTGGGTGATATCGTGAAAGGCCAGCCGAGCCGGGCCGTCGCTTTCGGTGTCTTTGTGGAATTGCTACCCGGCGTCGAAGGCTTGTGCCATAATTCTGAGATCCCCGCGGAGATGCGGGCGAACAATCCGCCGCTGCCGATCGGCGAAGAAGTAACATTCAAGATCATCAAGCTGAACGAGATGGAGAAGCGTATCGGGCTGGCGTTGGCGAGCGCCTCGGCCGAGCAGGAAAGGCAACGCCTGGACGAGTACCAGCGTCAAGCCGAACAGGCTGGCCAAGGCATCGGCGAGGCGGCTCATCCGGAGGAGACCCCGGAGTCGGAGTAGGACGTCGGCTTGACCGGAGTGAATTTAGAGGAACGGAATCCCTGCCCATGACCAAAGCGGACCTGATTGAAGAAGTAGCTCGTGTAGTGGAGTTTACCCGAAAGGAATCGGAGATCATCGTCGAGGCGATTTTCGATTCAGTTGTCAACGCACTGCGGGAAGACGACAAAATCGAGATTCGCGGCTTCGGCAGCTTCCGGACCCGGCAGCGCCAATCGCGCATCGGGCGCAATCCGAAAACCGGCGCGCGGGTGGATGTCCCCGCCAAGCGCGTGCCGTTTTTCAAGCCCAGCAAGGAATTGAAGGATCTGGTCAACGAACAGGACACCGTGCCCGCGTCCGAGCCCTCGTCCTCCAGCGGCGTTTAAGCCGTAAACCCCGGACGCGGACCCTGGACGATGGACAGGCTATGGAGCCCCTGGCGATACCGGTACGTTTCTCGTGCCGCGGCAAGCGAGGACTGTGTTTTCTGCAGCAAACCGGGCGAGAGCGACGAGGAGGGACTGATCCTCTTCCGAGGCCGGCATAATTTTATCCTGCTCAACCTCTTCCCCTACACCACCGGCCATCTGATGGTGGTTCCTTACGAGCACACCGCCGCGCTGGAAGAATTGAACGACGAAGCCGCCATCGAGATGATGGCGCTCGCGAAGCGCGCCGTAAGCTGCCTGAAGCGGGTCTACCGGCCGGCGGGACTGAACGTCGGTATGAATCTTGGGGAGTGCGCCGGAGCGGGCATCGCCGAACACCTGCACATGCACGTCCTGCCGCGTTGGCCGGGCGACGCGAACTTTATGACCACGGTCGGGGAGACGCGCGTGATGCCGGAGGATCTGGGCGACACGTGGCGGCGCCTGTCGGCCGCATTTCACGAACTGCCGGACCCCTCCGCGCGCCAAGATTGAATCTGTGATCGTCTCGGCCAGTTGCCGTACCGATATTCCCGCCTTCTATAGCGAGTGGTTCTTCAAGCGTCTGCAAGCCGGATTCTGCGTTGTCCGGAACCCGT
>Ga0315272_10001080_pt1 | contig 13671 bp, 13 predicted proteins | sample C3_middle_MG_FD_203918 | JGI IMG/M metagenome (GOLD analysis project Ga0315272, IMG submission 203918) | Sediment microbial communities from Yellowstone Lake, YNP, Wyoming, USA - C3_middle | ecosystem: Environmental > Aquatic > Freshwater > Lake > Sediment | place: USA: Wyoming | collected...
TCGCGGCCAGGCGTGATTCCAGAAACTTCAATTGAATGCGCGCAATAGACTTGATGTTCTTTTCGTCCAGCGCGTGGAACACCACAACCTCGTCGATGCGGTTGATAAATTCGGGACGGAAATAGGATTTCACTTCGGCCATCACCGCCAGTTTCACCACCTGATAATCGTCGCCTTCCATCTGCTGAATCATCTGACTGCCGAGGTTGGAGGTCATCACGATCACAGTGTTCTTGAAATCCACGGTGCGCCCCTGGCCGTCGGTCATGCGGCCATCGTCCAGCGCCTGCAGCAGCACGTTGAACACGTCCGGGTGTGCCTTCTCCACTTCATCCAGCAGGATGACTGAATACGGCTTGCGCCGCACCGCCTCGGTCAGCCCGCCGCCCTCCTCGTAGCCGACATAGCCGGGCGGTGCGCCGATCAGGCGTGCCACGGAATGTTTCTCCATGTACTCGCTCATGTCGATGCGGATCAGGTGATCCTCGGAATCGAACATGAATCCGGCCAGCGCCTTGCACAGCTCGGTCTTGCCCACGCCGGTCGGGCCGAGGAACAGGAACGAGCCATAGGGACGATTCGGGTCGGACAGGCCGGAGCGCGAGCGGCGGATCGCGTCTGACACCAGGCGCACGGCCTCGTCCTGCCCCACCACGCGCTCGTGCAGCTTGTCTTCCATCTTCAGCAATTTGTCGCGTTCGCCCTGCATCATCTTGGATACCGGAATTCCAGTGGCGCGGCTCACCACCTCGGCGATTTCTTCCGCGCCGACCTGGGTGCGCAGCAGCCGGTTCTTGGGCTTGTTCTCTTCCGCATGCACAGCCTCTTTCAGGCGTGCTTCCAGCTGCGGCAGCTTGCCATATTGCAGCTCGGCCACTTCCTGCAGCTTACCTTCGCGCTGCAAACGAACAATCTCGGCGCGCACCTTGTCCATCTCTTCCTTGAGCTGCGCCGTGCCTTGCGCTGCACCCTTTTCCGCCTTCCAGATTTCCTCCAGGTCGGCGTACTCGCGCTGCAGCTTGACGATTTCCTCTTCGATCAGCGCGAAACGTTTTTTCGAAGCTTCGTCCTTTTCCTTCTTCACCGCCTCGCGCTCGATCTTGAGCTGGATCAGGCGGCGGTCGAGCTTGTCCATCACCTCGGGCTTGGAGTCGATTTCCATCTTGACGCGCGCGGCGGCTTCGTCGATCAGGTCGATCGCCTTGTCCGGCAGGAAGCGATCGGTGACGTAGCGATTGGACAGCTCGGCTGCAGCGACCAGCGCCGGATCAGTGATATCCACTCCGTGGTGCAGCTCATAACGTTCGCGCAAGCCGCGCAAAATGGCGATCGTGGCTTCCACCGTCGGCTCGTCCACCAGCACTTTCTGAAAGCGGCGCTCCAGCGCGGCATCTTTCTCGATGTATTTGCGGTATTCGTCCAGCGTGGTGGCGCCGACGCAATGCAGCTCGCCACGCGCCAGTGCCGGCTTGAGCATATTGCCCGCGTCCATCGCGCCTTCCGCCTTGCCCGCGCCGACCATGGTGTGCAGCTCGTCGATGAACACGATAGTCTGGCCTTCATCCTGCGCCAATTCTTTCAGCACGGCTTTCAGACGCTCCTCGAATTCGCCGCGATATTTTGCACCGGCAATCAGCGCGGCCATGTCCAGCGACAATACTTTTTTGTTCTTCAACGATTCGGGCACTTCGCCGTTGACGATGCGCTGCGCCAGCCCTTCCACGATCGCGGTCTTGCCCACGCCCGGCTCGCCGATCAGCACCGGGTTGTTCTTGGTGCGGCGTTGCAGCACCTGGATCGCGCGGCGGATTTCATCGTCGCGCCCGATCACCGGATCGAGCTTTCCCATGCGCGCGCGTTCGGTCAGGTCGAGCGTGTATTTCTTCAGTGATTCGCGCTGCCCTTCGGATTCCGCGCTACCGACCGTCTCGCCGCCGCGCACCGTGCTGATCGCCAGTTCCAGCGGCGCGCGCGCCACGCCGTGCTGCTTCAGCAAGCGTCCGCTTTCGCCCTTGTCGTTACAGGCGGCGAGCAAGAACATCTCCGACGCAATGAACTGGTCGCCGCGTTTCTGCGCCTCCTTATCGGTGAGGTTGAACAGATTAGACAGGTCGCGTCCCACCTGCACCTCGCCGCCGTGCCCCTCCACCTTGGGCAGGCGCGACACGGCATCGGTGAGCGCGGTTTTCAACGCATTCACGTTGCCGCCCGCGCGCGCCAGCAGCGAACCCGCACCGCTGTCGGCATCGTTGAGCAAGGCCAGTAGCAGATGCTGCGGCTCAATGAACTGATTGTCCTGCCCCACGGCGAGACTCTGCGCATCGGACAGCGCCTGTTGCAGCTTGGTGGTAAATTTGTCGAAACGCATGTCTGCTCCTCAAAGGAAATATTGAACTACTCAGTAGATGGGGGAGGACGGCGTGGATTTCAAGTGTTTTAACCTTTTTGGTGGTTCGGCTTAATAGAGTTGCCCTGCCCGTTCAACTGGACTAGACTAAACCAACTTGAACGGAGTACATCATGCATACTGTCAATATCCACGAAGCCAAAACACACCTTTCAAAACTATTGGAGGAAGTTCGAAACGGCAAGGAAATCGTCATCGCCAAATCGGGCAAACCGATGGCAAAATTGACCCGAATCAGTCCCGCCAGGCCCGTACGCAAGCCCGGCTTCCTGAAAGGGAAAATAACCATCGCTGACAATTTTGATGCGCCCTTACCAGAGGATCTACTGGACGCTTTTGAAGGAAAACTCTGATGCGCCTGCTGCTCGATACCCACATCTTTTTATGGTACCTCGCCGCATCGCGCAAACTGCCTAAAACGATTATTACTCGAATTGAAGTTGCTGATGTCGTATTCATCAGTGCCGCATCGATCTGGGAAGCCGGCATAAAAATTACGCAGGGCAGACTGCAAGCCAGCACCGACGATCTGATCGCGGGGATTGCCTCCAGCGGTTTTGTCGAATTGCCCATTACCTCAACCCATGGCGCGCTGGCCGCCAAGCTGCCGGAACACCACCGCGACCCGTTCGACCGGATGCTCGTTGCGCAAGCCCTGACCGAACCGTTGAAACTGCTGACAGCAGATGGATTGCTGCGCCAGTATTCGGAGTTGGTCGAAGTGATTTAAAATTAACCCATGAAATCCAATACTGCTCTAACCTCACACATCCTCACCAATATCACCACTGCATTGGCGGAAGATGTGGGCAGCGGCGATCTCACCGCGCAACTGATCCCCGCACACACACTGGGCCACGCCAAAGTCATCACGCGCCAGCGCATGGTGCTGTGCGGCACGCGATGGTTCAAGGGCTGTTTCCGCGCGCTGGATGCGGACTGCGAAATACACTGGCAGGTGCGCGAAAGCGAAGTGGCCGAGTCCGATCAGACGCTATGCGAGATACGCGGCAACGCGCGCGCGCTGCTCACGGCCGAGCGCAGTGCGCTGAATTTTCTGCAGCTGCTGTCCGCCACCGCCACCGCCACGCGGCGCTATGTGGATGAGGTGGCAGGCACCCAGGCGAAGATCATGGACACGCGCAAGACGCTGCCCGGCCTGCGCATGGCGCAGAAGTATGCGGTGACAGTCGGTGGCGGATACAACCAGCGCATCGGCCTGTTCGACGGCATCCTGATCAAGGAAAACCACATTGCGGCTGCAGGCGGCATCCGCCCGGCACTGCAGGCCGCATACAAATTAGCCCCGCCAGGCGTGACGATACAGATCGAGGTGGAAAGCCTGGCAGAGCTGCGCGAGGCGCTGGATGCGGGCGCGAAATTAATTCTGCTCGACAATTTTGACCTGGATAAAATGCGCACCGCAGTCGCACTCAACGCAGGGCGCGCGGAACTCGAAGCCTCCGGCGGCATCAATCTGCAGTCCGTGCGCGCGATCGCCGAAACCGGCGTGGATCGCATCTCGATCGGCAGCCTGACCAAGGATGTGCAGGCGGTGGATCTGTCGATGCGCTTCGCCACAAACACTTAAAAGGAAACAGCATGACCGACTCCGCACACATCGTTTGTCCGCATTGCGACGCTGTCAACCGCGTGCCAACGTCCAAGCTGGGCGAGCAGCCAACCTGCGGCAAATGCAAAGCTGCGCTGTTCACCGCTCATCCCGTTGAACTCACCAGCGCCAACTTCAACGCGCACCTCACTCGCAACGACATTCCCGTACTGGTGGATTTCTGGGCGCCGTGGTGCGGCCCCTGCCGCATGATGGCGCCGGCCTTCGTGCAGGCAGCCGCACAACTCGAACCGCGCATGCGGCTGGCCAAGCTCAACACCGAGGAAGCGCAGGAGCTGGGGGCGCGCTACAACATCCGCAGCATCCCGACGCTGGCGCTATTCAAGGGAGGGCGAGAGGTCGCACGCCAGGCCGGCGCGATGGATGTCGGCGGCATTGTGCAGTGGGCGCGCTCCAACGGCTGAAGCGTTAATGCAACTTGCGCGCCACCAGGTCGATCAGCGCCGACATACCGTGATGCCCCGCGCCTTCGTGGATAACATCGTCGTGCTCGGCAAAGTGCAGCCATTCCATGCCGTCTGTAAAGGCATCGCGCAGCAATTTTTCCGTGTACAAATTCTCCGCGAACGGCGGGCCGCCGGTTCCGTATTCGAGCTGTCTTGGGGTATAGCCTTGCAACAATAACAGCCCGCCCGGCTTGAGCGCGCGCTTGATGCTGGAGAACATCTGCTCGCGCAATGCTGGCGGCGCGAACTGAATGAATATCCCCGCCACCACGTCGTATTTGTTTTCCCCCCATTGCCACTGCGACAGATCGGCCAACTCGAATTGCAGCTGGACACCGCGCCGCGCCGCGAGTTTTCGCGCCTTTTCCAGCGCCACCTGCGAGGCGTCCACTGCCAGCACCTTCAAGCCTTGCTCCGCCAGCCACACGCCGTTGCGCCCCTCGCCATCGGCCACCGCGAGACAGCTCATGCCCGGCTTGAGCCGCTCCCGCTGCGAAGCCAGAAAATCATTCGGCTCAGTACCAAACAAATAATCATCCGCTGCGTACCGCTCGTTCCATACATTCGTCATTTTTTGCTTCCTGTGCCAAGAGTATATTTATTCTACGTAACCACTACTTCTTCAACAAGTAACCGTCAAAAGCAATTCACCTGGCACCCGCTCCACATCGACGCCATGTTCAGTAGTGGTGTACGTGAGATAGCAATTCGATCTTGGATTGGATAGCACCGCAGGATTCAAGACAGCGTATACATCTCCCGGGCAGCGTGCCAATGCGGTTACCAGCCCAGGATGCCCCTCTCTATGCAGTCTCCCCCCTACCTGGTGCGTAACAGTGTAATCATTGGTATTGATCAGCATTGGATGCAGGGTTGCCAAACTGCGCAGATCCATCAGCACGGCATCGCATCGAACAAGATGTACGCGACGCTCGATTTTTATTCCTGCGGCAGAAAATCCTGCATCCGCCAATAGCGTATTACGCCAGTGATGTACCGTTTCATGAATGGTGGTGTCGATTGTATCCGAGCCATACCAAACACCAAATGAACCATCAGAATACCGACTGCGCGACCATTCTCTAAAAGGAAAGCCAATCGCCTCATCCCATGCGGCTTCCTCAAATGGGCGGTGGATTATTGGCGTATGTGAGATGTAGGTAGCGGGTTGAGTTTTCAGCTCTAGTTCTATTGCCCGTTGCCAATCATTGGGATCATCGCTTAGATCGTCATACAGATCTTCCTGGCTACGCAGCGACACAATATTGCGATACAGATCACTATGCGTATCTGCAATCTTAAGACCCGCAAAGATAGCATCCATTATCCTAGAAACCGTAGTTGGACGAGGTGAAGTGCATGTTCGTCGCAGTGTGTGGCAAAGCGCAACAACGAGGAATGGTCGTTCCATGGCGAGGCGGAGCAACGCTGCCTTGCGCTGTGAATGACGTGCAATACGCCTCGTAGCGACTCACCCAAATGGTGCGTGTGGATAAGGAGATCATGTCTTTTATGTTCACTTGCTTGCGGCCTTAATGGAGCGGTCAACTACGGTTTCTAGGATTATTGGCCGCGCATCTTATCCAGATAGCTGCGCACCATAAGAAGTCCAGCAAAGCCAAAATCGCTGATTACATCCACTGGAGTGCGGCCTTCAAACGCTTTATTCCGCGTACTCATCCACCTGTAAGCAAGATCGCGGTTATGCGGAAACCAATGCGGGCTTGCAGGGAACAGGCATCTGAACACCGGCAGCTCATTGGCACCAAGGAGATATTCTCCCCACGATATTCGCTGCCTGAAGGTGCGCTTCGCGCATTGCCTTGGAGTCATTTTCCCGATCAAACAAGCGCTCAAAAAGGGCAATCAAGGTAATCCGTTTTTTGCTGCCGACGCATGGCCTTCAGCCAGGCCTTGAGCTTCTTGATGTCCTGGAATACGAGAAGATCGTCTTGTAATTCGCGGATCGCGAGTTGGAGGCCAACGATGTCGGCGGCGAGATTGCGCATGATTGTTTTTGGTGAAATTTCGGCAAAGAGGGGGACGCCAAATTGTGCTTTAAACGTATCCTCGATGTGAAAGATTTCCTCCTCCAATTCACTGAGCTGTTCTTTCAGAATTTTGTTGTAGTGCTTCAGTCGGCCTGCCGCCATGTTATTGATGGTGGTTTGGTCGATGTGCTCCAGCTCCAGTTGTAGCACCAGCAACAGCAGCAGATTTTTCTGGTCATAGGCCTGATTGACGCGCTGCATCAAGGCCGTTTTCCGGTCGCGTTCCTGTGGATCGGGTTCGCGGTCGGGGTGCAGGGAGCTGGCCAGTTTGCGGTACACCTCGCGGATGGTCTGGCTGGTTTGCTGCTCTTCAGCCAGTTGCTGCGTTTCTCGGGCTATTTGTTTGGCGGTCTTTTTTCGTTTTGCCCGGCGATCTTCTTGCGCCTGCCACTCGGCTTGGTGCTGGGTCTGCTGCTCATGCATGTGGGCTTGAGCCCGGCTCAGCAATTCTTCGGGTGAGCTCATGTCAAAGTCGTCGCCGATGTCAACGCCTAGCACGTCCTCCAGCATGGATTTCATGCCTTCTGTCACAGCCGCTTTCTCAGCATCGAAGTCCGAGCCGCTGTGTTTGTTGTAGATGTTTTTTAATTCTTCATCATCACGCTCTGCGGCAAGCCCACCGGCCAGCTCGCAGATCAGGTCATCGATCATGCGGCGCTCGGCTGCAGTGAGCCCTTTCTGATCGCTGGCACGATCAAGGCAATGCACCAGTTCAACTTGCAGATCTTGCGAGGATGCGATTAGGGGTGCCAGTTCGCTGGCGTATTTTCGCTGGCATGAAGGAATAACCTCTTGCCAGGCAGCCAGGCAGCCAGGCTGGCACGCTTTGCTTCAATTTTTTTGATCAGGGCATTAAACGCCTTTTGCTCCTTGGACAGAGGAGCCTGGCCATGTCCGCTGACGATACTGAGAGTTTTTGTCTGAATTTTGAGCATGATCATTCGCAATTAGATAAGTGGTTTTCCAAAGCAGATTTGGCCTACCCTATCGCAGCCGGAAATATTTTGGCTACACCTGTCGCAATGGGCTTGCTGCATTTTATCTCCCCCGCCACTGACTCACAACAATGCAATTCTCCCGCAACATCACACCATCAGATTCATGAGATTCCCTTACCTGCCCTGTGGTAACTTTTGTTGCAAATGCGGCTGGCATTTTATACCCGACTAAATTACTATAATACTTTTTTGCTGGGATTTACTTGCCACACAAAAGCGCAAAAACTGTCGCACTGTTAGAAGCGCTACGCAGCATGCTACCGCCGGAATCCGTGCTCACCGACACCGAGGATTTGCGCCCGTTCGAATGCGACGGGCTGTCGGTCTATCGGCAATTGCCGTTGGTCGTAGTGCTGCCGCAAACCATCGCACAAGTACAACAGATCATGCGCCTGTGCCACGCACAGCAGGTGCCCGTGGTGGCACGCGGCGCGGGAACGGGCCTGTCCGGCGGCGCGCTGCCATTGACCGACGGCGTGCTGCTGAGCCTCGCCAAATTCAGGAGCATCCTCAACATCGACCCGGCCAACGCGCAGGCGACGGTGCAGCCGGGTGTGCGCAATCTGGCGATATCTGAAGCGGCCACCGCGCACGGTCTGTATTACGCGCCCGATCCCTCGTCGCAGATCGCCTGCACCATAGGCGGCAACGTCGCGGAAAATTCCGGCGGCGTGCATTGCCTGAAATACGGTCTGACCGTGCACAACATCCTGATGCTGAAAGTGGTGACGATGGAAGGCGATCTGCTGACCATAGGTGCCGAGACGCTGGACTCGCCCGGCTACGACCTGCTGGCGCTGATGACCGGCTCCGAAGGCATGCTCGGCATCATCGTCGAAGTCACCGTTAAATTATTGGCCAAGCCCGAACGCGCACAGGTCGTGCTCGCGGCCTTTGATGATGTGGAAAAAGCTGGCGCAGCGGTCGGCGCAATCATCTCCGCAGGCATTATCCCGGCCGGTCTGGAAATGATGGACAAGCTCGCAATCCAGGCGGCGGAGGATTTTGCGCACGCGGGTTATCCGCGCGATGCCGAGGCAATTCTATTGTGCGAATTGGATGGCACCAATGCCGAGGTATCCGAGTACATCCTGTTGATGCGCAAGATACTGACCGACAGCGGCGCGACCGAAGTGCGCACTGCGGTGGACGAAGCCGAGCGGCAGCTGTTCTGGAAGGGGCGCAAATCGGCCTTTCCCGCAGTGGGCCGCATCTCGCCGGATTACTACTGCATGGACGGCACCATACCGCGCCGCCAGTTGCCGCATGTGCTGCGCCGCATCAGCGAACTGTCGGCGGAATACGGATTGCCGGTCGCCAATGTATTTCACGCCGGCGACGGCAACCTGCACCCGCTGATTCTGTTCGATGCCAACAAGCCGGGCGAACTGCACCACACCGAGAAATTCGGCCGCCGCATCCTGCAGCTGTGCGTGGAGGTCGGCGGCACCATCACCGGCGAACACGGCGTCGGCATGGAAAAAATCGATCAGATGTGTATCCAGTTCAAGAGCACAGAACTAAGCCAGTTCCATGCGATCAAGGCGGCGTTCGATCCCTCCGGCCTGCTCAATCCCGGCAAGGCCGTTCCCACGCTGCATCGCTGCGCCGAATTCGGCGCGATGCATGTGCATAACGGGCAATTGTCGCACGCTGAGCTGGAGCGCTTCTGATGAACCCATAGAATTCATTAGACATGTCATCACATTATGAATATGAACTAAACCGCACCTCCCCTGACAAGGGGAGGCTGGGAGGGGTTTGTGTTTCGATCAAAACCCAACCCCCTCTAACTCCCCCTTGTCAGGGGGAGAACCGTGCTGCTGCATCGTTTAAGTTTGCTGATATTAAGCGTCAATTTATCTTAATGGGTCAGCCAAGATGATCGAACAGGATATCGGCGCAGCGTTGCAGCAACAGGTGCTGCACGCGCTGCAAAATGACACCCCGCTGAACATCGTCGGCAGCGGCAGCAAGGCGTTTCTCGGCCATGCAACCGAAGGACAGGTAATCGATGTCGGCACACACAGTGGCATCATCGCCTACGATCCGTGCGAGCTGGTGCTGACCGCGCGCAGCGGCACGCCGCTCACACAGATCGAAACCGCGCTGGCAGAGGCAGGACAGATGCTCCCCTTCGAGCCGCCGCATTTCGGCAGCAACGCCACGCTGGGCGGCACGATTGCCTGTGGCTTATCCGGGCCGCGCCGTCCGTACAGCGGATCGGCGCGCGATTTCGTGCTGGGCTGCCAGCTGCTGAACGGGCGCGGCGAGATACTGCGCTTTGGCGGACAGGTGATGAAGAACGTCGCGGGCTACGATGTGTCGCGCCTGATGGCCGGCGCTTATGGCACGCTGGGCATATTGCTCGACATTAGTTTGAAAGTGCTGCCGCGCCCGGCCTCTAGCATCACCGTCGCGCGCGAATGCAGCCCGACTGATGCGATCGAGAGCATGAGCGGATTGCTGGCCAGACCGTTGCCGGTGGATGGCGCGTGCTATCACGGCGATCACTGCTATGTGCGGCTTTCCGGCAGCGCGCAGGCGGTCAAGGAAGCACGCACTAAAATCCCCGGTGACGTACTGCCCGATGCCGACGCATTCTGGCATGCGTTGCGCGAACACCAGTTGCCGTTCTTCCATCATCGCAGCACGTTGTATCGCATTGTGGTCAAACCTGCCACCCCGCCGCTTTCGATAGACGGCGCATGGCTGCTCGATTGGGGCGGTGCGCAGCGTTGGCTGTACAGCGATGAAGATGTTGCCGCCATACGCCATCGCGTCGAACTGGAGGGGGGGCATGTCACGGTGTTTCGCGGCGGCGATCGCGCGGGCGAAATATTCCAGCCGCTGCCTGCACCGCTCTTGAACATACAGCAGCGGCTCAAAGCCAGCTTCGACCCACAAAATATTTTCAATCGCGGCCGCCTGTACGCCAACCTATAACATGCAAACTACCATCCCTTCCCAACAGCTGAGCCACCCCGATATCGCGGAAGCGGATAGCATTCTGCGCAGCTGCGTGCATTGCGGATTTTGTACGGCGACCTGTCCGACTTACCAGCTGCTCGGATCGGAACTGGACAGCCCGCGCGGGCGCATCTACCTGATCAAGGAGATGCTGGAAACCGGCCTGGCCAGCGCAAAAACCCGCTTGCATCTGGACCGCTGCCTGACCTGCCGCTCGTGCGAAACCACCTGCCCGTCCGGCGTGCGTTATGGCCGCCTGATCGACATCGGGCGCGAACAAATCGAGGTGCTCGCACCGCGCTCGCTGGCCGAAAAATTGCTGCGCCGCGCCATGCTCAGCGTGCTGCCCCACACCGCGCGCCTGTCCCTTGTGCTGGCGCTGGCACGCATGGTGCGCCCGCTGCTACCGTTGCAACTGCAGAAAAAAATTCCGGCCAGACAGGCCGCCGCGCCCGCTGCGGCATCAACGCATGCACGGCGCATGCTGGTACTGCAAGGATGCATCCAGCCACTGAGCGCGCCCAACACCAACGCGGCTGCAACGCGCGTGCTGGACCGGCTCGGCATTTCGCTGATCAGCGCACCAAGCGCCGCCTGCTGTGGCGCGCTGAACCAGCATCTGTCCGACGGCGACGGCGCACGCGCGATGATGCGCCGCAACATCGACGCCTGGTGGCCGCATGTCGAGAGCGGCGTGGAGGCCATTGTGATGACCGCCAGCGGCTGCGGCCTGATGGTTAAGGAATACGGAGCGGCGCTGAAAGATGATGCAGCTTATGCAACCAAGGCGGCGCGCATCAGCCAACTCACGCGCGACATCAGCGAGATACTTGGACGTGAAGACCTGGGTGCTCTGGCGCATACCGGCCAGGGCATGCGCGTGGCCTGTCAGTCATCCTGCACCCTGCAACACGGCCAAAAACTCAGCGGTGGTGTACAGCTCATTCTGCAGCGCTGCGGCTACGAGCTTACTGCTGTTGCGGATGCACACCTGTGCTGTGGCGCGGCCGGAACCTATACCCTGCTGCAACCCGAACTGTCGCAGCAATTGCTGCAGAACAAGCTGACCGCATTGAATGCGGGGAAGCCGGAAGTCATCGTCACCGCCAATGTCGGCTGCCAGATGCATCTGGCCAGCGCGAGCGATGTGCCGGTGAAGCACTGGATAGAGTTGTTGGAGTCCAACCATGCCCCCAAATAATTCGCTGATCCAAACATCCCCTCCCCCTTGCAGGGGGAGGGCTAGGGTGGGGGTAGAAACGTAGCCTCCCCACCATGCCAACCCCCATCCTAGCCTTCCCCCTGCGAGGGGGAAGGTACAGAGTTTGAATTTTGAAATAATTTTATCGCTAACCCAAGAAAGGAAATAGCATGACCATCAAATCATTTCACCCACCGCAACGCGTACTGATGGGCCCCGGCCCTTCCGATGTCAGCCCGCGCGTGCTCGAAGCCATGTCGCGCCCGACCATCGGCCATCTCGATCCGGTATTCGTGGACATGATGGACGAAATGAAAACGCTGCTGAAATACGCATTCCAGACCCAGAATGAATTGACCATGCCGGTCTCCGCACCGGGTTCCGCCGGTATGGAAACCTGCTTCGTCAACCTGATCGAGCCGGGCGACAAGGTGATCGTGTGCCAGAACGGCGTGTTCGGCGGGCGCATGAAAGAGAACGTCGAGCGCAGCGGCGGCATCGCGGTGATGGTGCAGGACGACTGGGGACGTGCGGTCGATCCGCAAAAACTCGAAGACGCACTGAAGGCCAATCCGGACGCGAAGATCGTCGCCTTTGTACACGCCGAGACTTCAACCGGAGCAATCTCCGATGCCAAAACACTGGTGGAGATCGCGCACAAATACAACTGCCTCGCCATCGTCGATGCGGTCACCTCACTGGCCGGCTCACCGCTCAAGGTGGACGAGTGGAAAATCGACGCGATCTATTCCGGCACGCAGAAATGCCTGTCGTGCACACCGGGCTTGTCGCCAGTGAGCTTCAGCGCGAATGCGCTGGAAAAAATCAAGAACCGCAAGACTAAAGTACAGAGCTGGTTCATGGACCTGAATCTGGTGATGGGCTACTGGGGCGGCGCAACCAAGCGCGCCTACCACCACACCGCGCCGATCAACGCGCTGTACGGCTTGCATGAATCGCTGGTGATCCTGCAGGAAGAAGGCCTGGAAAATTCCTGGGCGCGCCATCAGAAAAACCACCTCGCGCTGCGCGCAGGCCTGGAAGCGATGGGCCTGAATTTCGTGGTGCCGGAAGCGGAACGCCTGCCGCAGCTGAATGCGATCTCCATACCGGAAGGCGTGGATGAAGCTGCCGTGCGTGCGCTGCTGTTGTCCGACTACAACCTGGAAATCGGCGCAGGCTTGGGCGCGATGGCCGGAAAAGTGTGGCGCATCGGCCTGATGGGCCACGCCAGCAACCCGCGCAACGTTTTGCTCTGCCTGAGCGCGCTGGACGATGTGCTGGGCCGGATGAAGGCGCCGATCAAGCGCGGCGTGGCGGTTGATGCAGCGAACAAGCAACTGGCTGGTTGATACACTGCCTCACCTGCCAACATGAAACCCGCGCGGCATCGGCGGGTTTCATCCTAAAAACCTAAGTTCAGTCCGCAGATTACACAGATTACGCAGATTTTCAGGCAGTTACAAACAGCTGAAACCTCACCCAAAGGGTTGGCGAATCATGTTAGTAACTATTGGTTTAATCTTTTGTAATCTGTGTAATCTGCGGACAAATGCTTTTTCTAGGTTCATGCATTTACGGAATCAGTCATACTCGTTTCCATCCACCCCTGTCTTCTGGAGAATCCCATGCCCTACTACATCTACCACGTTTTTAACGACCCCATTTTGCGCCTGAAAAAAATCGAACAGCACGAGGAGTTTCGTGTCGCTTCCAATCGCGCCAAAACCCTGCGCAGCGAACTTAAACTCGCCAACCCGCGCGCCATAAAAGTGATCTTCGCCGAAAACGAACTGGGTGCAGAAGACATGCTGTCGCAGGTGCGCGAAGCCGCCCCCGGACCCGGCGACGACTAAACGAACATCACGTGGACGAATCCCAATTTCGTCAGGTGCTGCGTTCCTCCAATCCGCACCCCTGCGCATTCGGCAAGGCCATACTTGCGCGCCGCTGCGCCTGCCCGCT
>Ga0315272_10001081_pt1 | contig 13671 bp, 12 predicted proteins | sample C3_middle_MG_FD_203918 | JGI IMG/M metagenome (GOLD analysis project Ga0315272, IMG submission 203918) | Sediment microbial communities from Yellowstone Lake, YNP, Wyoming, USA - C3_middle | ecosystem: Environmental > Aquatic > Freshwater > Lake > Sediment | place: USA: Wyoming | collected...
GTCGCTTTTAAATTTGCTTAGTGGGCAGAAAGATTTTGCGATTGTGGACGCGCAACCGGGAACGACGGCTGATACGGTGATTACACGGATGGAGATACATGATCTGGGGCCGATGAAGATTTTTGAGACGGCCGGGGTGGATGAATATTCGGAGCTGGGTGACAAGAAACGAAAAAAAACTTATGAGGCGGTTGATGAATCGGATTTGGTTTTGGTGGTTTTAGATATTTTGAAACACAAAGAACATGGTGATTTTTCGATTGAGATGGATTTGATCAAACGAGTCAAGGAACAGAAGCGGCAGGTGATCCTGGTTTATAATATTTTTGATGAAATCGATAACGGAGAGATGGCGGAAATTGAAGCGTGGGCGAATCAAGAAATTAATCATAATTTACCAAGTATTTCTTTGAATATTTTAAACACGAACGAACAACGACGTTTGGTTGATTTTATAAAAAATAATTTTAAAAAAGAAACGCGGGAAATAGATTTGTTGCCGCTGAAAAATGATAGCGGTTTTGTTTTATTAGTAATTCCGATGGATGAAGAAACACCGACCTTACGCTTATTGCGTCCGCAGGATATGGCAATTGAGAGAATTTTGCGTAAATTCATGGTACCGGTACTTTATCGTATGGATTTGAAAAAAGCTCGGGCGAATGATGCGGACGAAAAAGCGAGATATACAAATATGCTCGAACATTTAAAATCTTCACCAGAAGGTTTAAACTTAGTAATTACCGACAGTCAGGCCATGGACATTATCCACAACTGGACACCGATTGACACCGCTCTGACGACTTTTTCGGTGATGATGGCTAATTTTATGAGTGGGGGGAATTTGGAATTATTAATCAACGGTTTAGAAGCTTTTGCGACCTTGAAAAATGGTGACAAGATTTTAATCATCGAAAGCTGTAATCATGATCGAAAATGCGACGATATTGGCACTAAGCAAATTCCACGCTTGATTAAAGAAAAATTAAATTTAGATTTGAATATTGATTTTTGTTTCGGCCGACCGTTGGAAGAAGAAAATTTAAGCGCCTATAAACTGGCATTACACTGTGGTGGTTGTATGATTGATAAACAAAAATATACACAACGGATAAATAAATTAGCCGAAGCGGGAGTGCCGGTTTCGAATTATGGGTTGTTTTTGTCGTGGATAAATGATGCCGAGGCGGTGGAAAGAGTTAGTCAGTTATTTAAGAACAACAAGCAAGCTTTATAATCCTAATATTACAAATGATATCCGAATATTACGAATTATAAGGAAGCTATTAAAAATTATAATACAAATATTAATTTTATTATTTGTAATAATAATCAAAAAAGAAAAGTTAGAAGATGAATATCAAAATATGAAATATAGAATTATATAAAAGCATTCGATTTGTAGCCATTTGTTATATTTGGATATCATTTGTAATATTAGGATTATAAAATGGACATGTTTTAAGTTTTAATAATGTATGCTAACATGGTATTAGTAAATAACCCATCCTCCTTTCACGTGAGGGGAGGATTTTAATAATTTTAAAAAAAGTATGGTAAATCCGCAAGAAATTTTTAATCGTATTCAACAAACCAAAAAAGAGCAAAAAGAGATCAAATCAATGTATCGTGACGCTTTAACTAACTCGAAAAGCTATCAAGATGCTGTGATAGAAATGACTAATGCTCGTGATAAAAAGAAAAAAATTGAAGATAATATCCGGGATGATTTTCGTTCTGAATTTGATAAATTGGACACGATTAAAGTTGATTTAGAAAATGATATAATGTTACTTAGTGATGCCGTTCTGGTGAAATTGACCAAAGGCGAGCCGATTGAGATTATTGATGAGCATGAACAAAAGTATGAGCCAGTGTTTTCGGTGAGATTCAAGAAAGCGGGTTAAGCTTTGCTTTTAGGCCCTAGGCGCTAGGAATTAAGTTAGGGGTTTAAACAGTTGTGATTTATGATTTACAAGTATAGAGCTTAAGTTTTTTGATTAAAACTAAAAAGCCAATTCATTTTTGAGTTGGCTTTTTTTGATTATTTTTTTTATTGTGCAAGAGGAGCTTTCTTGGTATAATTAAATTAACTCAATACTAAATTATATATATGAACAAAATTAAGAAAATTCTTATTGCTGAAGACGAGTTGCCGATTTCTCGGGCTTTGGGGAATAAATTAACTAAGGAGGGGTATGAAATTGTGGTTGCGGCTAATGGTGAAGAGGCAATTAAAGCCTTAGGCACAGATAAATTTGATTTAGCAATTATAGATTTGATTATGCCGATCAAAGATGGTTGGGCAGTTTTGGAGTTTGCTAAAAAAAATAAGATAAAAACTCCGATTGTGGTGGCTTCAAATCTTGGACAATCAGATGATTAAAAATCAGTACGTGCTCTAGGAGCAGTGAATTTTTTTGTGAAAGCCAACACACCAATCGCAAAAATTGTCGAATATATTAAAAATTATTCAAGTTAAAACTATGAATGATACAACGATGATAAATATTCTTCTTCAGGGTAGCTATATAACTGAGGAAGATTTAGCGTTAGCAAAAAAATATTCAGAAGAAAGAGGATCAACAATTATCGATTATTTTTATTCTAAAGGATTAATTTCTAAGGAAATTTTAGGGCAAGCCATGGCGGAACATTTTAATGTGTTGTTCGCTGATTTGGAGAAAGAGAAAATCGATGAAGAAGTTTTACATATTGTCCCGGAGCTAGTAGCCAGATCAAAAGAGATAGTGGCTTTTTCAATGAATGAATCTGGATTAAAATTGGGCATGATAAATCCGGAAAATTTGGAAATTAGAAATTTAATTGAGAAAAAAACTGGTCATATTGTAACGCCGTATTTTATTACAGAGCAAGATTTTGAAAGTGCGCTCAAGCTGTATCGCGGTTCGCTTCGTGATGAAATTGGAAAGATTTTAGAAAAAACAAAAAATGCGGACTTGACTCGAGAAGAGAGAGATGAGACGGTGGTGAAAATTGTTGATACTTTATTTGAATATGCTTATCAAAATAAGGCATCAGATGTTCATATTGAGCCATATCAAGAAGAAATGATGGTTCGATTTAGAATTGATGGTGTGATGCATGAAGTTTTGGAATTACCAAAGGAATTACATGCGGCGGTTTTATCAAGAATTAAAATAATGGCAAGAATGCGTACCGATGAACACAATGCAGCACAAGATGGAAAATTAAGATTTCAGAGTGGAAATGATAAAATAGATGTTCGTGTTTCTATGGTTCCAGTAATAGAAGGTGAAAATGTGGTGATGCGTTTATTAGCTGCCAAAGCGCGGCAATTTGATTTAGGAAATCTTGGTTTTGGCGCAGTTAATTTTAAAAAAATTAATTCCATTATTAAAAAACCACATGGTATGATATTGGTAACCGGGCCGACTGGGTCAGGAAAAACAACAACTTTATATTCATTTTTAAAAATATTAAATCGAAAAGAGGTTCATATTTCTACAATTGAAGATCCAGTTGAGTATGATATGGAGGGGGTTAGTCAAATTCAAGTTAATCCAAATACCAATTTAACCTTTGCCAAAGGGTTGCGAGCTATTGTTCGACAAGATCCTGATATTATTATGGTGGGGGAAATTCGAGACTCGGAAACGGCGGGAATTGCGATCAATTCTGCCTTAACCGGTCATCTAGTTTTATCCACGCTTCACACCAATGACGCAGCAACCACTTTACCACGTTTGATTGACATGGATATCGAGCCGTTTTTAGTGTCTTCAACTGTGAATGTAATTATTGCTCAAAGATTAGTACGTAAAATTTGTGAAAAATGTCGTAAAAGTATTGATGTAGATGTGGATGAATTAAAAGGAAAAATTTCTGAGCGAATAATTAAAAAAATTATTAAAAAAAATAAAAAAGTTCGATTTTATCATAGTGATGGTTGCACGAGTTGCAATAATACTGGCTATAAAGGACGAGCGGGAATTTTTGAATTGTTGGAAATGTCAGATAAAATTCGCGAATTGGTTCTGAAGCGCGCGAGTAGTGAAGAAATTAATCGAGTGGCGATTGCTGGAGGTATGGAAACGATGTTGGAGGATGGGGTTAACAAGGCAATGAACGGAGTGACGACGATTGATGAGGTTTTACGAGTGACGATGGAGTAAAGGTTAATTTAGTAATTATTACTTTTTTAAAGCTAGTTTTGTTAAATTATGAAAACCATCGAAAATCCAGAAAATCAAATAGCTTTTTTTAAAGGCAAGATAATTAGACGGACTATTTATCAAAAAGAATGGTGGTTTTCGGTTTTGGATGTCGTTCAAGCGATAACCGATAGTCCTCAACCTAAAACCTATTGGGCCAAGATGAAAGATCGTGACAAGGCTTTATTTGAACCGTTCCCATTTTAGGAACAGTTGAAATTATTAGCAGAGGACGGCAAGATGCGTGAAACAGATTGCGCTAACACGGAGGGTCTATTTCGCATAATTCAAAATATCCCATCACCAAAGGTTGAACCGCTTAAACGTTGGTTAGCTAAGGTTGGCTACGAAAGAATTAAAGAAGTGAAAAACCCTGAATTAGCCTCAAAAAGAACTAGTTTATTGTACAAACTCAAGGGTTATCCAGATGAATGGATTGAGATGCGAATGCGGGGGATTGCAATTCGGGAAGAATTGACGGATGAATGGCAGAAGCGTGGGGCGGAGCATGAAAGAGATTATGAAATTTTGACGGCCGAAATATCAAAAGCGACTTTTGGGATTACACCTTCGGAATATAAAAATAAGAAAAAATTAAGTCGAGAAAATCTGCGTGATCATATGGATGATTTTGAATTGATTTTAACAATGTTGGGTGAACGGACGACTAAAGAAATTCATAAAAATAAAGACAACAAAGGGATGCCGCGATTGAAAGACGATGCCCGGATTGGTGGCGAAGTGGCTGGTTCAACTCGCGTGCAGATCGAGCGAAGAATCGGCAGGAAAATTGTTTCTGAGAAAAATTTTTTGAAATTGAATAATCAAAAGAAAATAATTAAATAGAAATATGAAAACATGGAATTAAGATTATTAATTAATTTGGAATTATAATCCCCCAACCCCCTTTGTCAAGGGGAATAAAAAACATATGAAAAAAAATAATTTGTCTTCGCCGGTTGGTGGGGAGAAAAAATCTATTCTTAATTTTGATATTTCGTTTGGTGGTGTGAGTTTGTCGCAGAAGGTTATTTTTGCGAAAGATTTGAGCTTGATGTTGAAGTCGGGGTTGGTGCTGAGTGAAGCGATGGAAATTATTGAGGAACAATCGACTGGTAAAATGAAAAAAGTTTCCAAGGGGTTGTTGAATTCGATTCGTTCTGGACAAACTTTGTCTAGCTCGCTTGGACGTTATCCGAAAGTTTTTTCTTTATTTTTTGTAAATATTGTTAACGCAGGAGAATTGTCAGGAAATTTAGAAAAAAATTTGGAAAACATTGCCGAAGAATTAAGAAAAGAAAATGATTTGATCTCAAAAATAAAAGGGGCATTGTATTACCCAGTGACGGTTATGATTGCGGCTTTTTTTATGGGACTAGCGATGGCATTTTTGGTTTTGCCAAAAATTACGCCTTTATTTGAGGGCTTGAAAGTTAAATTGCCCTTGAGTACTAGAGTTTTGATTTGGATGTCACATCAGATTAGCGCTTATGGAGTATGGTTATTTTTTGGTATAATAATTTTTATTTATTTTATTTATTGGTTAGTCAGAAAAGAATTTTCAAAGCCTTTCACTAATTGGATATTAATTAAAATGCCAGTTATTAAAACGATTGTGATTAAAACTAATTTGGCACGTTTTTGTCGGATTCTGGGGTCATTATTAAAAAGTGGAATAAGTATTGACGAAGCAACTGATATTGCAAATAAAGCTTTGTCAAATTATTATTATAAAAAAGCTTTAACAAAAATTTCTCGGCATGTGTCGCAGGGTGGAAAATTGTCTGAGGGACTGGAAGAGTTTGCGGATTTGTTTCCTCGAATTACAACTAGAATGATAAAAGTTGGCGAGAAGTCAGGCAATCTTGATGAAACCTTATTCTATTTGGCTGATTCTTATGAAGCCGAGGTTGATAATTCAACCAAATCTTTGGCCACATTAATCGAGCCGATTTTATTATTAATAATTGGTTTGACGGTAGCTTTTTTGGCGCTTTCGATTATAACACCGATCTATCAGATAACTGGAAATATTAAAACTTAATTTTTATGCACAAGGGGTTTTCGTTAGTTGAATTATTAATAGTGATTAGTATCATGCTTATTATGGCGGCGGTGGCTGTGCCTATTTATGGTAATATGCAAACTTCTTCCCAGCTTAATGAAAATTCAACTTTGATTGCTCAAACTATTCGGATTGCTCGACAGAATTCTATCTCTCGATTGAATAATTCAAATTATGGTGTGAAATTTTTCACAAATAGTTTTGTGATTTATCAAGGTGCAAGCTATAGTGCTCGAGTAGCAGCTTATGATCGGACAACCACGCTTGATTCGGCGTTAACATTAGTAACAACCTTAACAAATAATGAGATTAATTTTACTCTAGGAACAGGTATGCCCAATGTTATTGGAGTGGTCACATTAAATCATGCAACGGGTGGCACAAAAACGATTACGATTAATAGCTATGGGATTGGGGAGGTGAATTAAATTTGTAATATTGATTATATATTTACATTATTTTTTGTAGTATTTGGATATCATTTGTAGTATTAGGATTATAAATGGTACTGATTCAATTCGTGAAAACGTTTATAAAAAAAAATCAAAATGGACAGATCCTATTGGAGTTAATTGTGGCAGTAGGGATTTTTGCATTGGTGGCATCTTCAATGATTTCTTTGGTTTTGGGTGGAAACGCGGCCTTATTGCAGGGTAGCGATCAGATTAACGCACAGACACTGGCGCAAGAAGGAATAGAAGCAGTGCGGGCTGTACGAGATCGAGCTTGGAATGAAATAAATTATAACCAAAGTGCGGTGGCGACAAGTTCGGGACAGTGGGCATTTAGCGGTGAAGGGACAAGCGAAAAGATTGGAATATATACAAGAACAATTATTTTTAGCGATGTTTGCCGTGATGTTTTGAATAATATTACGGTTTGTCCGGGAGCATATCTGGATCGACATGCAAAAAAGGTTGATGTAAAAATAACTTGGTTAACAAGCACTGGAATTACTGATACAGTGGATCGAATTGTGTATGTAACCAATTGGGATTCACGTGATTGGCAACAAACTGATTGGTCAGGTGGGCCGGGTCAGTCGATTTGGTCTGATTCAACCAAATTTGATAGCGGTGATAGCACTTTGGATCGGTCTATGCTAGGGGAAATAAAATTGGCGCCAGTGGGTGGCGGAAGTTGTGGATTAAAAACTTGGACATTTCTCTTATCTGGTTCTTATGTTTTTGATAGTGATATTCAAGTGACGGGCGGTGTCGCTCAATTGAAACCGATTGTCTCGCCTCCGTCTTATCCTACAACCAAACCTACCATTCATCCAGTTTTGTCTTATTCGGTCACTTCAATTGGGGCGTGGCAATCTTTTTCTGAGACAGCAGTCAAGGGTGCGGGTACGGAAATTTATTATCAATTATCCAGCGACAATGGCTCGTCTTGGCAGTATTGGAGTGGTTCAGCTTGGTCTACGGCGGGAACAACAAATTATAACACCGCGACAATTGTTAATGCAAATATTGGAACTTTTGCGACAAGTACTAAGCAAATTACGTTTAAGGCATTTTTGGTAAGCAGTGGCACAAATCAAGTACAGTTAAGTTCAATTTCTTTGGGTTGCACTCAAAATCATGATTGGCCTTTTGATGTGGGTTCTGACTATACGTATGATTCCTCAAAAATTAGCGTAAGTGGCGGTGTGGCAAAATTAATTAGTGGTACAGGCTCAGGAGCAACCACTGATAGCGGTTTTAATTATATTCCGGCAACTAGTTATAGTTGGCCATTTGATACACCGTCGGATTACGCCTATGATTCAGGAAAAATTTCTGTCAGCAGTAGCTTAGCTTCTTTAGTTGGCGCAAATAATAATACTTTTCGGGTAACAGAATATTATTTGGCGGCTGGTGCTTTTTCGGGAACTAATTATAATTTAACATTGAATCAAAATTTATCGTCAAATTATTTTGTAATCTTGCAAGGTAGTGATGGTGATGGGACAGCAAGCAATGATCGAGGTGCAAATGTTGATTATGCTTCATTAATGGCTGATCCTTGGGGGACGGGTGATTTAAACGTTTCGACAGGAAATAATGTTATTGGTTTATATCGAAGAGGAGCGACGAATTCTTGGGTCGGAGTGGTAACGGTAGTGGAATGCTTGACCGATTGTGCAGCGTCCGGTTTTAATTTATTGGGAGTAACTCGGGTAAATCATGCCGGTACCACTGCAAGTGGTACACAAACTGCGCCGGTAGCTTGGACAAATTTGGCCAAAACAATGCTTATTGGTGGATATAACGGATCTGGTTGCGATACCAGTGGAACCGCAGTTGGTCATCATAAAGCATGTCAAAATCGAATTTATCCTTCGGGTACAAATACAATCAACTGGGCAAGAAATGCAACTGGCGGAACTTTGATAAATGCCAGCAGTACGGTTATGACGGTTCAGTGGGGAACAGGTTGGAATATGCAAAGAGTGACAGTCACTGGTTCGGCTGGGGGAACAGGAGCTAATTTAACTACATATTACAATACTGCAACGATTACCTCGGTTGCACGAGCTAATACTTGGGTATGGGGAACTGGTTGGGCGGCAGCGGGTGGAATTGGAAATGGTGCAGAAGGAGTTTTGATAACACTAGGGAATGGTGTGGCGAAAAATACTAACGAAACAACAGTGGCAGTGGGTGCGTACTATGCAGTTTCGCGTTCGTTTGATGTTTATGCTTTAACAAACCCTAGTTTGTTGGTGGATTATCAATTTAAAACTAATGGCGATAGCACTTCATTGACGTATGATCAAACGACTAGTACGGTTGCTAGTCAGTATAATCGAATGGCGTTAGTTTATAACGGTTGTGCTTCAACAGCTACAAGTTTTCCAATACCAATTTTTTCCGCTCGTTATTATACTGATACATCAATCAGAATGGAGCGAAGACGTACTGGCGTAAATTTTCCAGCTTGGACGGAGGGAATTAATTTTTCAGGAATTTTGTCACCAATAAGTTATCCGACTGACTGGCCAAATATTTATCCGATAAATTCTTATTCGTCATCAGGAATTCAAAGTTGGAGTAGTTTTACCGAAACCGCGAATAAAAATAGCGGAGAAATTTATTATCAATTGTCAGGTGATGATGGAACAACTTGGAAATATTGGACGGGCTCAGCTTGGGCAACAGCGTTGGCTTCAAGTTCGTCAAATATTGCTAGTGTAATAAACACAAATATTTCCAGTTTTGCGACTTCAACCCAGCAAATTAAATTCCGATCATTTTTACAAAGTAATGGTGCGAAATTAGTTCAGCTTGATAATATTAATTTAGGATTTTCTTCGACGCCTTCAGTTTGGAGCTATTCAGCTTGGGATGTAACTGGAGCTGAAGTTATGCCAGCTGGTACATTGATGACTAGTGGTGGGAATCCAGGAAATTATGCCAAAATTACCGTCCCAATTTCAACTGCTAATAAAGTTGGTGGTTATTGGCAACAAGCCTTCACTTCAACAGCAAGTAACCCAAAAGTTACAGTTAATTTTGATTATAGTGTAATTGATTTTAATAGTATTCCGAGCTTGGCACAGATTAGAGTTTATTTAGATCCAAGTTCAGGCGTACCGGTTAATCAGATCGGTAGCAGTATTAGTGTTTCAGCCTTGAAAGCTTGGACTAGCACTTCAACAGTGAGTTATTTGACATCAATTACAAGTCCCGGAACTTATTATTTAAAAATTGCATTTTGGGTGGAGAGTGCAACGAACTCAGGCCCTTATTCGGTTGGTTTTGATAATGTGTCTTTAAATTGGGATGCTACTGGTTATCCCACAACTTCCCCTACAATACAGCCAGCAGCCAATTATTCAATTCCAAATTTGGGGCAGTATACCGGTTTCACAGAAACGGCTACAAAGGCTGGTACAGGGGAAATTTATTATCAATTGTCTGATAATGGCGGTGCTTCTTGGAAATATTGGACTGGTTTAATCTGGGGAACCGCTGCCTCTACGAATTACAACACTGCTTCAATTGTTAATACAAATATAGCAAGCCTTGCAACAACAAGTGCGACTTTAATTTTTAAGGCATTTTTGGTCAGTAACGGCACTGATCAAGTTCAGCTTGATAATGTAAAAATTAGCTGGAGTGAAGCAGGAAGTGGTGGTGGTAGTGGATACCAAACTTTTGGGTCATTTGTTTCTTCAGCCTACAATTTAGGTAAATCATCGCCGGTGCAAATTTTAGAGTGGAACGAGGGGATGGTTTCAGGTGGTGATATTAAACTGCAAATTAGAACTGCACCTGATTCAGGTGGTACACCAGGGGCTTGGACAAGTTGGTATGGATTGGGTGGTGCAAATACTTATTTTATTGATCCCAGTCAAACTTTGCTTTCAACAAGTTTAAATTGGAATCAATGGCTACAATATCGAGCCGAAATTAGTGGTGACGGAAGTGCAACGCCAGTATTATATAATGTAAAAATAAATTATAAGTAAATGCAAAAAAATAAACTTAAAAATCAAGCTGGATTTACATTATTTGAAATAATAATTTATGTTGCAATTATGGCAATGATTGTTACGAGTTTTGTAACCTTTTCGATTTCAATTAGTAATGTCAAAGTAAAAGTTTTTGTCGTTCAAGAAGTCAATTCAAATATTAGAAATGCGCTTGATCTAATTGGGCAAAAAATACGGGTAGCGAGCGCAGTTACTGCTCCTTTGTCTGGAGCTAACGGTTCGACTTTAAGTTTGAATTTTTTGTCGCCTGATCCTAGCTTGACTTTTAGTTTGAATAATGGAGTTTTGTATTTGACCCCGGCCAGCTCAAGTGCAGTTGCGATTACTAATGCTGATGTAAATATTACAAATTTGAAATTTTATAATTTGGCAGCCAATGGTCGGAATGACAGTATCGAAATTTTTATAACAGCCGAGTATCGCAACAAGTCTTCACGAGAGTATACTTATTCAAATAGTATTGAAACTACCGTTAATATTAGAAATTAATATGAATAAAAATAATCAAAATGGTTTTGCAATGTTGATGGTAGTGGTGATTATAGCTGCTTCAATGTTAATTATGGCTTATAACGCATCGCTTTTTGGTATGGGTGAAAGTGATTTAGGTTTTACTAATCAAAAAGGCGGTGAAGCCTTAGCGGTTGCCGAGGCTTGCAATGACGAAGTCTTACGTCGAATTAGAATTGATAATAATTACGGGGTTGGCGCTGGTAATATTAATTTGTCTATTGGCTCAAATTCTTGTATAATAAACATAAGTGCGAACTCAAGTAACCGTACAATCGTTATCACTGGTACGGCTGGACAATTTAATAAAAAAATACAAACAGATATTACAATTTCTGGAACAAATAGTGATATAATTACTGTTAATCGCTGGCAAGAAAGAACTGATTAATTTTTAAATTATGTAAAAATCAAGTATGAGTTTTTTCGATAATAAATCAATTGGAATCGATATCGCTGACCATCGAATTTTGGTTGCAAAACTTGTTAAACAAGGCGGAGTTTTTGCGGGTGATACTTTTGTTGGGGCTGAACTAGAGTCGGGAATTATAGTAGATGGACGAATAAAAAATAAAGAAGCCTTAACAAAAGTTTTTAAAGAATTGCTACAAAAAATTAAAATTGAATCTTCGGGAGAGAAGAATATAGTTTTTGGTTTGCCAAAAAATCAAGCTTATGTTCATGTTTTTTCTGATTCAAGCGGTAATAATAATGATGACTATATAAATCAAATTATTAAAAAAGACACCGAGGAAAGTATTCCACTTGAGGTTGATGATATATACTATACTTCAAAAATTTTAAACAAGACGCCTGATAAGAATACTTTTTTAGTAATTGCAGTCAGTAAGGAAATGATTCGTGAATGGCAAGATTTTTTTAAGAACATTGGCCTTAGTATCCAAGTTTATGATTTACAAAGTTTGGCTACGCTAAGAAATCTATTTACAAAATTACCCGCAAATCCATTTTGTGTAATTGATATTGGAAGCGATTTTACCAGTATTACAATTTTTAATAATAAAGGTCTTCGTTATTCACACACAATAAAAGTGGCGGGAATAAATTTTAGTATCCAAATTGCAAAAGAATTAAATATCTCCTTTGAAGAAGCCGAAAAATTTAAAATAAAAAATGGTATGCCTAAAACGGGAAAAATTTTTCCGGTTATGAAAAATAATTTAGAACCGATAGTAAAAACTACCAAAGAAATATTTGCGTATATCAAGAATATGAGTGCTGAAGAAATTGAAAAAATAATTTTGATTGGTGGTTCAGCTTTGATGAAAGGTTTACCAGAATATTTACAGGAAGTCATCGGGGTACCGGTCGAATTAGGTAAGCCGATTATCACCAAGGGAAAAACTGATTTTGAATTTCTTAATTCGATTGGTTTGGCGATGCGTGGTTTTGAAAAAAGATCAAATCAAAAAGATCCAGGACTTTCACCTTTAAAACTTGAAGAAAAAATAATTTTAAAAAAATCAAAAATTATCGAAAATAAATTGGAATACAAAGAAGTCGATTTTCGTAAAATTGAGGAGGTAAAAAAAATAAAAAAAGAAAAGATAATTTTATTAATAATTTTAATTTTCGGTTTGATTTTAATTGGTTTAGCTTTTTGGTATCGAAATAATCAAACCCAAAAGAAGCAATTAAATAATTTTGCAACATTAAATCTTTATAACAATTTGGAAAAAATTAATTTAGAAATCCCAGTAGCGGTGAGTCAAAACGAATATACTATCGATCGTATTAAAGGAAGAATTGTTGAATCAGTTGATGCAAATCTTCAAACAGGTGAAAGAGTTTGGCATGAACCGATTGCACAAAATCCCAATCTTTGGTTGGTTTACTCAGAAACTGATGCCAAAACAATTTTGTTGGCCAAAATTAAAAATGACATTACTGCAAATTTTTCTTTTGATAGTATTAATTATATTGGTGTGATTAAAACTGATAACCCAAATATTTTTACCTTGAAAACTGAAATAAGTTTTTATACCGCAGAACCTATAAAAAAATAATATTTTTAAAATTAACTTTAACTAAATAAAATAAAAAACTATGTTTAATAAAAAACGAGGTTTTACCTTAATCGAATTGCTGATAGTGATTGCTATCATCGCAATTTTAGCGGGCGTAGTGTATGTCGCGCTAGATCCATTAACTAGATTTCAAGATTCAAGAGATTCTGTTCGTTGGCAGAATGTATCAGAAATTGCTTCAGCGATCAAGCTAAACCAGGTTGATAATGGCGGTATTTATCCAACTGCTATTTCAAGTTTAACACCAGGTGCGGTTTATATGATATCGGCTGATAATACAACTAGCGGTTGTAACGCTCAAAATGCAAATTGTGACACACCAGTTACAAACAGTAATAATTGCATAGATTTATCTGGATTAGTAACCAA
>Ga0315272_10001083_pt1 | contig 13650 bp, 10 predicted proteins | sample C3_middle_MG_FD_203918 | JGI IMG/M metagenome (GOLD analysis project Ga0315272, IMG submission 203918) | Sediment microbial communities from Yellowstone Lake, YNP, Wyoming, USA - C3_middle | ecosystem: Environmental > Aquatic > Freshwater > Lake > Sediment | place: USA: Wyoming | collected...
GTAGTGGTGATCTAGAGGTAATGGTCTGGCTATTCAGCAACAACCTTAACCCAGCTGGGAACAAAGTTGGTGAGACAAGGATACCAATAGTGCTTAACGGAACTGTTGTTGATGCTGAGTGGGAGGTCTGGAGAATGGATAGTGTTACATGGGGTGGGTGGCAGTACATAGCATTCAAACCTAAGAACTGGAAACATGTATGCGGATACGTAGCCTACAACCCAATAGATTTCGTCAGAGAAGCAGCAAAGTACACAACATTTGATATCTCAGACCATTACCTACTAGACTGGGAAATCGGCACAGAATGGGGAACAATATCATCTAGAGGAAAAGCAGAGCTGTCATGGAGACTAAGAGACTTTGTAGCAGTACCAGGAGCAACAATACCAAGACCCTAAACAAACAAACACCAATACTATTGACACTGTCCCTATTTCACAATTACAAATAACCATTGATGTTCAAAAGGAAGCAGAAAATGAGTTTGTTTTATGAGAGTCTTACCTTTAAATAGGCTATGGGAAACAATTTTAGCATTATCTTGAGACGCTCAGATAGATCTAGGTTCATGAAAATAGATGAAGAATAGATGAAGATTTAGCTCAACGACGTACTTTCGCATCATAGATACCAATTTATTGATTATGTGCTACATCGTGTTAATATCTGTAAGTTTAGAGATCTTCGCATAGCTCCTAGAATTAGTATCAAACACACCAACAAGAAGCTCAAAAGATGTAGGAAGGAAAACTATTGCATTTACCGCCCTTGTATCCCACGTACACCACAATCTTTCCAAGCTTACTTCTTTTCTTCCCACTTTGTTCAACACCTAACACATTCCCGCCGGTGGTTATTTAAATGCTTAGCAGTTCATTGAGGTACTTACAACACACCAATATTGTAACAGAGGAGGATACCCATAGCAACCTCAGAACATTCTAGAAACACCCATAACAATACTCATATCAGAATCTAGTATAATCACATGTTTAACTATGTAAAATACCTTTCAAGTGCGGAGAATGATTAAACTAACTACCTGTTAAGATATTTTGCACCTGCATTAGGCGTAATGCATGACTTTGAATGCCATCTATATTAGGCAATGATATTCTCTTAGATGCAATGTGCCGTAGCTCGATAAAACATTTTCTATGCAACACTAAATAGTGTGCTTAAGTATATAGAAAGTAGTGATAGTCAATACTAGTTTTATAATTTTATGTTTTAATTTTTAGAACAATAAAAATTTTTTAACCCCCAGTAATTTAATAGATTTATGAAAGGTGAATTGACTAATGAGTTGGAGGTATGCCATAATCTCTCTAGCTATAGTGTTACTGCTTCTGATACCCGCTACATACCAACCCACAGTAGTTCACGCCCAATTACCACATGGCATCCCACGAGAAGAAACGCTAATTGCTGAGAACTTTCAAGGAAGGATAGCGAATCCTTATAACTATAACTTCTGGTTAACAACAATTGCTGTAGGCTTTGCCAATGGATTGCACCAACTATGTCTCACTGCAGTATGGTATACTAATTATACTGATGGTTCGATAGTTTTGGGCACTGCTGCAGATTATCCAATATATAATTCGAATTACACGGTATTAACAATAAAGCTTAAACCAGGTATATATTGGAGTGATGGTGTAGAACACACAGCAGAGGACTGGGTATACACTCTTACAACTGCTATGAATGATCCAAGGCATTCATTTTATGCAACAGCATCAACATGGATCAAAAATGTATATGCTAAAGATAGGTATACGGTAGTAATAGAACTTAAAAAGCCAAATCCCCACTTCTGGTTGTATTTTGATGCTGATGTATGGTCTGCATGGATATACCCAATGCCTGCCCATGTATTTAAGCAAGTAGAGTCTCAAGGTAAATCATGGTATGAATACTCATTCTATCCGCCTGTGTGTTTAGGTCCTTACAAATTTGTTGATGTGGATCCGACAGGATACTGGGTTCTCTGGGAAAGGAGAGATGACTGGGATAGAACAGTTGTGGGCAGATGGGTGAAGGAGCATGGTTTGCCATGGGTTGGACCAAAATACGTGCTGTATGTAGCCTTTGATACAGAAGAGCAGCGAATAGCTGCTGTAGCTAGACATGAACTTGATTACATATTTGATGTAACTCCTGAAGGTTTCGAAGCAATAACAGCTCTAAATCCGTATGCTAGGTCATGGAGTTTAACATATCCTTACCACTTCCCATATGAAGTTGGAATTCGTGGGATATTCTTTAACTTAGATACGTATCCTTACAACCTGACTCAAGTTAGATGGGCGCTAACATTAGCCATAAATATAACAGACTTCTTAATATCTACACACAAAGGAATAAATAAAATATATCCTGCACCCATGCCCTACAACCCAGGTACATTGCCTGTGTACAATAAGTTATTGCCTTTGCTAGAACAATTTGAAATTACATTGCCTAATGGATCTAAGTTTAAGCCATACGATCCAAATGCTACCATAAGGGTTTATCAGTGGGCTAAGGCTCAAGGGTATATTAAGGAGGATTGGCCTATAGATAAGATAAGGATGTATTGGGGTCCTGGTTGGTGGAAGTATGCACCTGATGTAGCTGCACAACTTTTGGAGAGTGTAGGGTTTAAGAAGGGGCCTGATGGTAGATGGTATCTACCAAATGGAAAGCCATGGACCATAGTTATAAAGGCTGCAGGTCCATGGGAGATTGATGCAACTAGAATGGCTTATGGTATAGCTGAGCAGTGGAGAAGATTCGGAATAGACGTTAAAGTAGAAACACTTGATAGCTCAACGTTTTGGAGCATTAATTTCCTAGGGTACTTTGAGGTTTGGGCTGGGTGGGGTTATGGAATGGAATGTGTTGGAGCATGGTCATGGCCAAGGATTAATGAGGTATTTCATCCTAAGTACTATAAACCTATAGGTAACTGGACAAGTGACTTCATTAGATTAAGAGATCCTAAATATGAGGAATATATAGATAAATTAATGTCAACACCAGGTATACTGCCTAATGGTATTATTAATGAAGAGTACGTAGATCTTGTTGTAGACTTTATAATGTATAGATTGAAGGAAATGTATATCATACCAATGCAGATAACAAAGAAACTACCTATCTTTGATACATATTACTGGGTTGGATTTCCCACAGAAGATGCCAAACCAGAATGGATAAGTTATTGGGACGCATATTACTTTGCTGGAACACAATGGCTACTACCATTCTTAAGACCACGCTCAGCTGTTATAACTACGACTACTCCTTCACCAACTACTACAAGTCCAACGCCGACAACACCTACTCCAACGACTGCGCCTACAACATCTTCAACGGTTACTGCTATCGGTATTGGAACAGTAACTGTTACTGTTCCAACAACTATTACCCAAACAGTTGTATCTACAAGCACTGTAACGACTACTATTATTCAAACAGTTACGCAATGGGCAACAACAATAGCAATAGCAATAGTGTTGCTAATAATTGGATTCGCAATAGGATGGCTCATAAGAAGAAAGTAAAACAAAATACTTTTTTTTTAACTACATCTCAACTCTTTAAGTATCTTTACACAAAAGCTTTATAGCATTGGAACCAGGAAATTCTTGAAATTGCTATAATTACCACTCTTTTGCAGAATCTTTTAGAATCCCACTTTTATTTAATATGAAACTTTTTAACTCTTCCCCCGCATGAATAAAGATGGGTAGAAAGAATGATTTCTTACACTTGTAAAGAAGAGGATAATGGTGTTGTTTGCAGTGGATCTAGAGAGATTATAAGGATTGATCCATTATTAGAGAACGTTTTGCGTTTTAGATCTTCATTCTCCAATAAGATTTTTAATGAAAATTGGACTTTAATAACACCTACACAAAAGCCATTCACTAGCATAGCTATAGATAAAGATAAAAGCATCATAAAGTGTGGGAACCTCGTGGCTGTAGTTAGTAATGATGGTGTTGTTAAGTATTATAACGATAGGGGTGATATATTGCTTGAAGAGCTGTGGATTGATTATAGAGTTAATAATGCTAATCTTCTAAAAGCTAGAAACTATAGACATGTATATGGAGATTTGTATGAAGTTGAGCTTTATTTCAAGGCAAGAGATAATGAATATATCTACGGAATGGGTCAATATGCCATTGGCTATCTAAATCTAAAAGGATGCGCACTTGAATTAGCTCATAGAAATACCCAGATCAGTATGCCATTTGCATTATTCGTAAGACCTGATGAAAAACTGTACTATGGTCTTGTCTGGAATAATCCTTGTATAGGCAGAGTCGAGTTTGCTAAAAATTGGACAATGTTTAGTTGCAAGGCAACTAAACAAATAGATTATCTTGTAATATATGGTAAAACACCTGCTGACGTTGTTAAAAATATATGGAGCTATATGGAAAACCACCTCTATTATCTGAATGGGCTTTTGGATTCTGGCAATCAAAATTAAGGTATAGATCACAAGAAGAAGTATTGAATATCGCAAGAGAGTACAAAAGAAGAGGATTGCCCCTATCAATTATAGTTATAGACTTTTTCCACTAGACTAATCAAGGGGACTGGAAGTTTGACCCAAGGTACTGGCCTAATCCAAAAGAGATGGTTGAGGAGCTAGAGAAACTTGGTGTAAAGGTCATGGTCTCTATATGGCCTACTGTTGACGTTACAAGTGAAAACTATGCTGAGATGGTTAGAAGAGGTTTGTTGGTTAAGACTGAAAAGAGTGTTCCAATATTGCAAACATTTAGAGGCTTAACAACATATGTTGATTTCACGAATCCGGAGGCCAGAAAATTCGTTTGGGAGAAGGTAAAGGAGAATTACTATAAGTATGGTATAAAGTTGTTCTGGTTAGATGAAGCACAGAGCCTGAGTTTGGTTGGGATTATGGCTACTATAATGTATTGCCATATCATTATGATAACGTGAGGTATTATTTGGGTAATGCTGTTGAAATTGGAAATATATACCCATTCTACTACGCTAAGGCATTTTACGACGGATTACTGTCAGAAGGCGAGAAGGACTTTGTTTTACTGATAAGGGCCGCATGGCTTGGTTCACAGCGCTTCCCAATAGTTGTGTGGTCTGGTGATAATACCATCGACATTTGAATCTCTTAGGAAGCAGGTAAAGGCTGGGTTAAATGCATCTCTTGCTGGCTTAGTTTACTGGACTACAGATATAAGTGGTTTCTATGGTGGTGATCCTAAAGATCCGAAGTTTAGAGAACTTATAGTTAGGTGGTTCCAGTTCGGAGTTTTCTGCCCAATATTTAGATTGCATGGCTTTCGCAAACCCTATCCAAAAGATGCTTCAACTTGTGATGTATATGAATTAACAGGCGGACCTAACGAGATTTGGAGCTTTGGAGATGAAGCATATAAAATCATAAAAGGATTATTATTACTCAGAGAAATGCTTAAACAATATATTATAATAGAGCAAGCGAGGAAGGCTAGTAGTGAAGGTATACCCATTATTAGACCACTATTCTTCGACTATCCAGAAGATTTAGAAACTTATAAGGTTGAAGATGAATACATGTTCGGATCAGAGATATTAGTAGCACCAGTGGTTGAGGAAGGGGCATCTAATAGACAAGTTTATTTACCAAAAGGAGAAACATGGATTGATGTAAATAGTGGAAAAGAATACAGAGGTGGGCAATGGATAGATTACAAGGTAACGCTAGAGGTAATTCCAGTGTTTACTAAGAATCCGAATATCTACAAAATATTTGAACAATGGAATGAAATTACTAAAAGACTTCAGTAAAGTAATTTTTTAGTAGCGTTGTTGATGACAATTTTTGCACAATCCATTTATTAATGTAGATAAAGAAATAGATATGGTGAGTCAAAGAATTTCATAATATTATTCTCTATTCAAAAACATCTCTAAATGAATTACATACAAGTGATAATGAGAATCAATGAATGATTAAGAACCTTTCTCTTCTTAGCCTTTAAAGCATAAAAAGAATTAAAATTTAGCACATTATTTAAAGTGCTCAGCTATAGTACACTAAAGAGTTTAAGAGAGGAGTCATTACAATTGAAGCTGTTCAGAAACCTGGAATCAGCATCAACAATAACTTAAAAGGTTTAATTATTTATTAAGTTAAGCTAGTTTATGAATACAGAATTGATGAACACATACAATTGGAGGCATCATAGTTATTGCAGGAAAAGCTTATAATTTTACAATTATTAATTATTTTGAAAGTGTAATTGGAAGAGAGGCTAATAAAATGTGTAGCAATGCCCTAAGCACTGGAGTAACAAAATCCATGATTAAAAACATTTTAATATGGATTTCAAAAAGACTTATAATAACTATCCTAGTGATATGGATTGGTGTAACACTTCTATTTATTGCAACACGACTATCTCCTATGGATCCTGCCTCAGTAATTATTGGTAGAATAACTGCTTGGGGGGCAGGGCTTGGTGGTAAAGAATTAGAGAAGATGAGGCAATCAATTCTGCAATTATATGGGCTAGATAAGCCTGTCTTGTATCAATACTTAGATTTTCTGAAAGGGGTTATTACATGGAACTTTGGGCCTTCACTTGCATTTTTCCCTACACCTGTTATAGACATAATTAATAGAAATATCTGGTGGACTGTTTTTCTTCTATTAACAGCACTTATAGTTTCCTGGATCCTGGGAATAGTCTTGGGCGTTCTTGCATCTTATTTTGAAGGAAGGATAAGTAAATTAGCTGTAACGATATCATCAGCTTTATATCCCCTACCTTATGTTATTTTTGCACTTGTTTTGTATATGATTTTCACTATTATTATACCAATATATAGTGGTGTTGGAGGGGCAGGATTCACAATGCCATCTTTAACATGGAGTTTCATTGTTGCAGCCATTTCAAGGGCATGGCTTCCAGCTCTTACGTTAATTGTTTTGTGGGTAGCTTCATGGCTTCTAACTACATATTCCTTGGGTATAAGCTTGAAGCGCGAAGATTATATCTACTATGCTAATATTCGTGGCTTAACACGGCGAGATATAGTGTTTGGATATATTGGTAAAAACGTTTTATTGCCTCAAATTACTGCACTTATACTAAGCCTTGGCAACATGTTCTCGGGTGCTCTGGCTACAGAATACATTTTTAGTTATCCTGGACTAGGATATTTAATATTGCTCGGATTGCAGAGAGCGGATTATAGTTTGTTACTCGGGGTATGTACATATTCAATTGTAGGTGTTGCTGTAGCAGGATTAATATTAGACATTATCTATCCGTTAATAGATCCTAGAGTTAAATATGGGTTTACAGGTGAGTAGTATGAGACTTAGATTGGGTGTAAATCCTATACCCATAGCAATAGTTGTTATCATAATACTTTACAGCTTCGTAGTAAGCTTATTTGCACCCTATGATCCTTCTGCATGGAATATGGTGCCACGTGATCAACCGCCCTCTCTAAAATATCCTTTTGGAACAACCTCTCTAGGCCAAGACCTATTCTGGCTTTGTTCCTATGCCTTAAGAAATTCTATAATTATGTCACTTCTAGTAAGTTCTATAGGCATATTAATTGCGATTATAATGGGTGTTATAGCAGGCTATGTACGTGGAAGACTCTCTAGTGTAATGACCTTCATTATAGACTCTTTTTGTGCCTTACCAGCTCTACCCATATTAGTGCTATTATTCATGATGATGAGAGAACATCTTACTCCTATAACTATGGCATTATGGATAGCTATATTTTCATGGTCTTGGCCTGCCAGGAATATTAGATCAATAATATTTAGTTTAAGAGAGAGAGGCTTTACATATATTGCTAAGTTTTCAGGTTATACTATTTTTGACTTAATTAGATATCATTACCTTCCATATATATATGGCTTGGTGGTTACAAACTTCCTTGGTATTATGCTGTGGGCTATAGGTATAGAGACAACATTAGCTGTGTTCGGTTTGATCAGTCTTACCACACCTACAATTGGTTTAACCATATTCTGGGCTATGAATTATCAAGCAATAGCCAGAGGAATATGGTGGTGGATTTTCTTCCCATCTGCTTTGCTAATATTATTTATTGCATCTGCATACTTTGTATCTTTAGATCTTTATAGAAGAGTTTATCTCAGACTTTAGGTGAATCTATATTATGAGCTCTATAATGAAGGTAAATAATGTTACAGGAGGTTACTATACCCAAAAAGGGTTTGTTAATGCTGTTAACAATGTGCGGTTTGAGGTATTGCAGGGTGAAGTCTTTGGCATAGCAGGTGAGTCTGGCTGTGGAAAAACAACATTAATGAAGATCATCTACGGATATGTAGTACCTCCTCTCAAAGTGATTAAGGGGACAGTAGTACTTGAAGATGAGCAAATAGTTCCTTCTAACATTACTTTGTTGCAAAAAAATGTTTGGTGGAGGAAGATTTCATGGATTCCACAAGCTGCTCAAAATATTTTCAATCCACTGAAAAAAATCTTTGACCATTTTGAAGAAACGTTGAAAAGCCATGGATATGGTGATACTCCTAAAGCTGAGTTAAGAGAATTAGTTGAAAAACATATTGTTAGACTTGGTTTACCGAAGGAAGTGCTAGACTCATACCCTCATCAGCTGAGTGGTGGCATGAAACAGAGAGTTGCCATAGCTTTAGCCACTATTTTAAAGCCAAGGGTATTGCTTGCCGATGAACCAACATCAGCACTTGATGTAGTTGTTCAAAGAGCTATATTACAGCTTCTAAAGAGAATGCAAAAAGATTTTGGCATGACAATAATATTAGTATCCCACGATATACACATGCTAGGCGTTGTTGCTGATAGAATGGCTATCATGTATGCTGGTGAAATAGTAGAGATAGGTGACGTTAAATCCATCTTTGAAGAACCATTGCATCCATATACACGTGCCTTGATAGAATCTGTTCCTCAGCTCGGTGTTAAGAAAGTCATAAAAGGTTTAGCAGGGCAACCCCCAGATTTGCTTAGTCCTCCACCTGGCTGTAGGTTTCATCCTAGGTGCCCATTCGCCATGGATATCTGTAGAAGGGAGAAGCCACCACTCATAGAGGTTGGGAAGGGTCATTTTGTTGCTTGCTGGCTATACGCAAAGAGGTGATAGTATGTATGAGTTTATAATAGAACTTAAAAATGTGTCTAAATATTATGGCTATGGATTGCTAGGTATTTCGAGATTTGCTGCTGTAGATGATGTTTCTCTAGGCATCTCTAATAAGCCTCTTATAAATGTAATAGCAGGTGAGTCTGGCAGTGGAAAAACAACACTTGCAAAAATAATACTTAGAATCGTTAAACCCGACAAAGGCCAGGTATTATTTAATGGTAAGGATCTTTGGAGGTTGAATAGAAAGGATCTAGATGAATTTTATAAAAGTGTGCAACCTATATTTCAAGATCCATACGATTCTTTCAATCCTTATGAAAAGCTGGAAATACCATTACTTAAGACTGCTAAGAAGTTTTTGAATGGAAATGATAAGGAAATTATAGCTGTTGTAGAGAAGGCTCTTGAGGTAGTTGGACTCAGCTTTGATATGATTAAAGGTAAGAGGAAAGATGAGCTCTCAGGTGGACAACTTCAGAGAGTTGCAATTGCTAGGGCCTTAATACCGAGTCCCAAGCTTCTGGTAGCTGATGAACCTGTTTCAATGCTTGATGCAACTCTTCGAGCTAACATCCTGAACATTTTCAAGGAGTTGAAGGATCGTAGAGGTATAAATATTCTGTATATAACACATGACCTAGCCACAGCTTACTACATAGGTGACTACATCTACATAATGTTTAGAGGAACTATTGTAGAGCATGGACCCATAGAGAAGGTTCTTTCAGAACCATTGCATCCATATACACGCACCTTAATAGATGCATTACCTAGCTACGAAAAAAGAGAAAGATTTATCAAAGAGCCTATAGAGCTAAAAGAAACAGAGTTGAAAGAATTCTTGTTAAGGGGTTGCAAATATTATTATAGATGTCCATATGCAACCAAGAAATGTTTCGAAGAAAAACCTCCATATATAGAAGCTTCACCAAACCATTATGTAATGTGCTGGAGATATGTAGGTTCTAGCTAAGTAACTAACTTTAAAAATTTTTAACCTCACTCATTTTGTATACCATTCATGAGGTGTAATGATTTGATTACAGGAGAGGTTTACGTCATCGATGTTAGGAAATCTCCTTATGCAAAGCTTATGCCACTGCCTTTGAATAGTGTTGTTGTTAAGGATAGATTTTGGAGCCATAGAATATCTAACCTTGTTGATAAGACACTTCCAATGCAGTATGAGTTTTTGGAGAAGACTGGTAGGCTTGATAATTTTAGGGTTGCAGGTGGTAAGAAGTCTGGTAGTTTTACTGGGTTTTGGTTTAATGATTCTGATGTCTATAAGTGGATTGAGGCATCCTCCTATGCCTTGGTTCATAAGTGGAGTGATGAACTTTATGAGAAGCTTGTTGGCGTTATAAAGGATGTTGCAGAGGCTCAGGAACCTGATGGCTATATAAATACATTTATAAAGCTGAGAGGGTTAAAGAGATGGGAGAATCTAGCTTGGTCTCATGAATTATACTGTGGAGGTCATCTTATTCAAGCAGCGATAGCAACTAAAAGATCGATAAATGATGATGTTCTTTTTTCAGTGGCTAGAAGATTTGCTGATCTAATTGTAGAGACCTTCGGATACGACGACAATAAGCTAAAGACTTCTGATGGTCATCCTGAGATTGAGATGGCTCTAGTTGAACTATATAGAGAGACAAGAGATAGAAGATACCTTGATTTAGCGAACTTCTTTATTGATATAAGAGGAAGAGGGTATGTTGCTCAAACAAATAAAAACGAAGTATTCGCTATTATGATGAACCCTGTGTATCTCGTAGATCATGAGCCTATAAAGATGATGAACGATTTCGCTGGCAGTCATGCTGTTAGAGCTCTATACTTCTTCACAGGTGCTGCTGATCTATACCTTGAGACTGGGGATCAAGAGCTTCTGAATGCTTTGACTAGGTTGTGGAGAAAGGCTTTGAGGAAGATGTATATTACTGGTGGTTTTGGCTCTAGGTATGATGGTGAAGCTTTTGGAGAAGACTATGAACTTCCGAATGATAGAGCCTATAGCGAGACCTGCGCCTCTGTAGCAGGGGTTATGTGGGCTTGGAGAATGTTTTTAGCGACAGGAGATGCTGAGTATATGGATGTTTTGGAGAGAGTGCTCTACAATGCTGCACTAGCTGGGATATCTTTTGATGGGACGAAGTATTTCTATGTAAACCCGCTAGCAGACTACTTCGGCAAACACGAGAGGAGACCATGGTATGAAGTTGCTTGTTGCCCACCAAACATAGCAAGGCTTATAGCATATATGCCTAGCATTATCTATGCAGTGTCAAAGAGTGAGCCAAAGATATGGATAAACTTGTTTGTAGCTAGCGAAGCTAATATTGATCTCAATGGGAACAGGGTCAGGATATCTATGCATACTGAATACCCGTGGAATGGCAAGATATTTATCAGAGTAAGTCCTGAGAAAGTTGAGGACTTCTCTCTAATGATTAGAATACCTAGATGGGCTCCAGGAACAGTGATTAAAGCTGGGAACAAGGTTTATGAGCCTAGAGCTGGAGAGTATTTCGAGTTGAATAGGAGGTGGGACGCTGGAGACTCTGTTGAAGTCTATATACCGCTGAAACCCATACTCATAACAGCACACCCAATGATAGAGGCTGACTGGGGCAAAGTAGCAATAGTTAGAGGACCCCTAGTCTATGCTATTGAACAGGTAGATAACAAAGACTTTGACATAAACTACCTAGCCATAAAACCTAGTGAAGCAAACCTCAGAGAAAGATTTGAACCACAGCTATTCAACGGAATTGTTATTATAGAAGGAGATGGATATGAGATTGAGCAGCCACATAAAGACCCCGATCTATACCACCCATACGAGCCTCCAAAACCCAAGAAGAAAGTAACATTCAAAGCAATACCATACCACCTATGGAACAACAGAGGGAAATCCAAAATGCATGTATGGATCAAAATAATAAGCTAATTTTGAGAATAACACAAAAGCATTCACCCCCACCAAGTGTTACAAACCACTTCAAACACATAACAGCCTATGATAATTATGATTAAAAATTGAATAATGCAATAGCTTTAATAGCCAGAACTTGTATTAGCCGATAAGTATGAGATGCTCTTGTAAGCATCAACTGAGTGTTGCAATACCTGGTTAAAGACCTCGGCAAATCCCTCAATGATGTCACCTCCATAAACTCTTGATGCTTTGACTGTGTCTACAGACCTTTTCTTTTAACCTTTAATTATTGTCAATGGTCTATTTATGTACTTATGCATTTCTCTAAAAGATGATCTAATGTATAAGACGCAACATTGATTATTAGAGCATTATCACAAGGCAATTTAGCTATTTAACTGACCTCCTCCCCACCCTGAGGGGACCCAGCCTTCAGGGTGACTCATTGATTCCCTTCATCTATTCATGTTTACATCTGAGGAGTAGGGGGAGGGTGACTTCCTCCCATCCCAACTGGTTCATGTGATTGCCAAACCTGCATCCAAATGCTTAGAGGTAACAACATTTTCAATTACTCATCTCCACCTTAAAAGGCGAGGCTTTCAGATGTAACGTTCTTAATTAGAGCGGTGAGAGCTTTATGTAAAAATCCCTTTTTCTACATCTTTACAATACTTTGCAATGCTTTCGCTGAGTTTTGTAGACATTGTATATGGTATTATGACTTCTGAGCCTTTGCTCAGAACTTTAGCGAATTCAGCGGGAACTTCACTTATTGGTATCTTTCCAATTCCACTACATATTGCAATATGTGAAGTGCTTATGGCTTTGGTTATGTTTGTTTCTATCATCTCCTTACTCAAAATAATATCCACAGGACCACTCACAACACTACATAGAGCATTCAAATTATCGTCAAACATCATAGCAACAGTCTTGGTTTTACCTGCATCCAGAGCTATAAACCTCATAACATTGACCCTGTAATTGTTGGGTTGCGAAGATATATAAGGTTAAGGAGTAGTATCACATCTCATCTCATTTCTCGTAGACTATCTCTCCGTTAACAATTGTTTTTACAACTCTGAAGCCCTTATCAAGTATCGCTATATCAGCACTGTATCCTACCTCTATATCCCCCAACCTTTCCATGCCTAAGCTCTTGGCCGGCGCCAAGCTGGTCATTGTGGCTACTTCCTGTAGGCTGTACCCCAGGCTGACAATGTTTTTGAATGCTTTGTCCATTGTTAGTGTGCTTCCCGCTAATGTTCCTGTGTCTGCTAGTCTGCAAATCCCTTTCTCAACAATGACTTTTAGTCCTCCTAGTTCGTAGGTTCCGTCAGGCATGTCTGTAGCTGCTATTGAGTCTGTTATTAGCACTACTCTCTTTGGTGTTGCATAGTCTATAACCATCTTCACAACAGCTGGGTGGAGATGAATGAAGTCTGCTATTATCTCTAGGTAAACATTTGGTGTTTGCAACAGTGCTAAGGCTATGCCAGGCTCTCTGTGGTGAAACCTTGTCATGCCATTGAATAGATGGTTAG
>Ga0315272_10001084_pt1 | contig 13649 bp, 12 predicted proteins | sample C3_middle_MG_FD_203918 | JGI IMG/M metagenome (GOLD analysis project Ga0315272, IMG submission 203918) | Sediment microbial communities from Yellowstone Lake, YNP, Wyoming, USA - C3_middle | ecosystem: Environmental > Aquatic > Freshwater > Lake > Sediment | place: USA: Wyoming | collected...
AATAAAATGCGATAAGGTGCGTACCTGGCGAAGCCATGTAAGGCCTTCTAGCGAGAAGTAAATGCGATTCTCTTCCCCTATAATTTGAATACCATTTATCTATAGTGTCCTTATCCAACTTCTTCAATTCGTTACTTGAAAGAGTATAGCTAGCCATAGTGTAGAGCCTATCAAACCACTTCACTATTAAGTAGTCAGAATTGTTTGTAATATCTAGGGTATCCACATGGGAATGCCTTCTCAAGGCATTGGCTAGGCATTCTCTCGGTACTTTAACATTAACATTGAGCTTTACATGCTTAACTATAAGCATATCTTTTTCTTGAGAGTCTACATACCAGTAATCATTTTTACCAATTCTATCTACTGAACGTAGTATAAACCCGTGGAACCTGCCTACCTTGAACTTATCTAGATCTGACCTGATGATATCGGATTTAGTGGACACTATTTGTGAAAGTGCTACAAGTTTGTCTGATGCTAAGAGTTCGTTCTCTAGCCAGTCTATGAGATTAAAATCGCTTACAGATAGATGTTTATACCAATCGGCTGTATCTGACCTGAGCTTTGAGTATGGGTAAATCTTAACAATAACTTCGTCATCTTCATAATCACCTAAAATATTTCTTAGTTTCTCTGCAAGTTGACGAGCTTTCGTGAATGTGTCTGGTATTTTCTTTAGAATGCATACCTTAACTATAGCGTTATCTGATGGTTTCTTCTTTTTGGCGATAAGTAGCATGTCTCTGAAGTACGTGCTCTCGGAAAATGCATATCTCTGCCATGTGGTTATTATGTATTCAAGCTCGTACTTTTCCACCCATAACCTTCTAATACCTTCTGCTGAATCTCTGTGAAGAACTGTAACAGGTAGTACCATAGCCATTCTCCCTCCATCCTTTAGAAATCTATCAGCTAAAAGAATGAAGTACCCGAAGTATCCCATGCGTTCATGTATATAGCTCTTGTACTCATCAAATCTACTTAACAATAGCTTCTTGTATTCTTGAGGTATCTTCTCCTGCCTCGTGAACGGCGGGTTCATTATAACGACATCATACAACTCTAACTTAATGTTTTCAGGAGCTTTATCAGTAAGACTTACAACTCCTTTAGCAGGTTCTTTCTCACTCCTGTTCAAGTATGTATCGAGAGTCGTTTGACCTTTAAGTACATAGCCTAGACTTGCAATCGATGGCATGATCTTGCCAGGTGTTAACTCTGTGGAGTCCCAAATAGCTATATTAACTTTATTGGTAAGGTATTCAGGTGCTTGTAAAGCTAAGTTGCATGCAGCAATACTTGCAGCAAAAGGCATTACATCAACACCCAGAAGTTCTTCTTCAACAAATCTTCTATGATCTTCCTCTGTGAACACACCTTTTTCCTTTTCCAACAAGTACTTCTTTCTTCTATATGTTGCAACCAATAACCCTCCACTACCACAAGCAAAATCTGCAACCTTCCAGCTATAATGATCTATAACTAACCATGCAAGAAGCTCCGCAGCTAATACATTTGTATAGTAAGCAGCTACAACTTTTCGAACATCTTGGGGTATTAAGTCGTGGAATATTGTACCTAAGAGATCCCCGCCTATCTTCTCTGGCGATATAGCTTTAATAGCATTGATTATGTTCTTAATAGCATTAATACCATTTTGAGGTATTAGGGAAGCTACATCATATGAGAATATGGATCGATAGTTTGTCTCCAAGACTTTATTGAAGTACTTCTGAAGATCGCTTGGTCTCGTAATAGCATCTGCATCAATTTCTGGGAATGTGTTGGGGTTTTTCTTAAAGAGAATATGATAGAATAGTAACTGTGTTATGAGTAGATATGCTGAGGCTAATTTTAGCGAATCAATAGGTATTTTACCCTCTTTATACTGCAGTATATTCCTGAATACTTCTTTTCCTCCAAAGAACTTCTCAACATCGTTAATGGTTAAATGGCTTAATACCGATGTTAGGTATTCAGATGCTCTTCTTAGCGTATCAATGATATACTCTATTCTCGGCTCGATATATTCTGGCGGTGTAAGTATGTGCTCCGCAATGAACTTCACTATTTCGTTGAGAGATCCCTCAACAACTACAAAGCTTTTTCTTACATCTTTTGGAGGAAATACTGCCACAACTTTAAACTTATATCTATGAAGCTCCTCCTTTAGCGCATCTGGGTGTAGAGGCTTCGTCAGCTGCTCTGGATATAAAATCGCAAACCCTCCCTTAATCCAGAGAACTTCGTGGAACTTTATGTAATCTTCATATATTTTGGCTACAGCTTCTATTAAATCCCTTTCCCTGGTTTTTGCTTCAATAACATAGATACCGCCATTCGAACACCATATATCAGGTTTCCTAATACCCTTAGGAGTTCTTATTGATGAGGAAGTCTCAACTTTAATACCACGTTTCCTAAGCTCTTCGGCGACGAACTGCGTCACTGTATCCTCTGTAGCCTTAGGGATTGACATTAATCTCACCTTTTCCAATAATCTCAATAAGTCTCCAAGTCTTTACAAGTTTAGAAACACCCTCATAACCACAGTAAGGACGCTTGATCACATCATTCACCATTTATTAAAGCATCTTAATGTTGCATTAAAAAAAGCTGTTATAATAAATGTTGATGTAGCAGAGTTGATTGCAGGAGGCTCAAGTACTTTGGGTAGTGCTCATCAGCCTCGCTTAGGAGGTCCTCATACCTAGCTTCAGAAATCTTAAGCTCTCCAAACCTGCTTTGTATGAATCTTGCTATCTCTCTCGAAATTACTCGTATCATTAGCCTCCAAGCTGCCTTCCTCATGTATTTGGGCAGTAGTAGCCCCCTCCTCTTAACGTATACTTCAAGCGGCCTCCTATTCACTGTTGAGCCCGCGTATTTCTCGAGTAGCTTTAGTGTCTTTGTTGAGAAATAGGCCCACTCGCATGGCTTAGCCGTCTCACGTATACCCACGTAGTACCTGCAGAAGCCCTTATCGTGGAAGCAGACTAGTCTAGGCGTGTCTATCTCGAGCCCGCTTATCTCTACTATTTCTCTCGGGTTATAGTTTTCGACTAGGTATAGAGCGTGTGAGAGCCTTAATCCACCCTCAAGCATTAGCCTATAGACTAAGTAATATAGCTCGTGGCTCTCTCTCAGAGTGTTCATGGTTTTAGCGAGATCCTCAATGCTTATAGGGTAGCTCCTTACGTCTAGCTTGTAGCTCCTAGAGGGCACAACCTCCATTAACCAGCCATAGGTCTCTGGGGGGATCCTCATCAATAATCCTATCAGTAACAAAGCAAGAACCAGCGCTTAGGCTAATTATCTCGTACATCCTTCTGTGGGAGGAGTAGCTGGGCAAAAAACAACACTTAAGCTACACAACTACAAATATAGTAAGAGCAATTGTGCTGAAAGCACTTGTTTAGTCTATAAATTTAAAGAGATAAGACTCGGACCACCGATGTCAAATACGATATTGCAAAGTGATTACTGTTTTTTTCAAAGCCTCTAAAGGCGTTGTCGCTATCTTCTTATTTTCTCCATTAGTAGTGTTAAAATTCTTGGGTCTTCCGCATCTATGACGACTATTTTGTATGGCAGGCATCCCTTTAGGTAAAGGGCTATGGATTTCTCTGGGAACTTCCTCGCTGCGAAGAAGGCTTTGCCTATCTTTGTTAAGTAGTGCCCGTAGATGGCTTTGCCTAGATAAACTCCCGCTATCCTCATCCTAGGGCTTATCTGCTTTTTCTCATCCTCATTTAGGCTCCAGACGTAAGCTGCTTTCTCAATACAGCTGAGAGGTATCTTTAGTCTCCTCTTGAGCGAGAGTACGCTCTCCAGTCCCCCAAGCTCTATCACCAGCTTGTCCCCCTCAACCCTTAGCCGCGGCACAAGAGATCACGCATCGAGGGCTTCATATCCCGGAAAAGCTTAATCGCTCTTCATTATGTCGAAAGGTCATAAATCCTTTAACCATTAATACATGCTTGTAGCTGAAAATGAGCCCATAGAAAAGCTACCTGCATCACGCTTTCAAAAGATGGCTTTAAATGAACTGGAGGGCCTGGGGGGATCCTCCCCTCAATGGTGTTGGGGTGCGCCTAGTTGCTTCGTTATGAATAATATCGTGGAGATGCGTGTTGAAGTTAGATCCGCTTGTTCGATTTTTTTGAAAGAAGCGTTCCAGTAATTAGGATTAAATGAATCGGAAATAACTAATAGATATGGTTGATGCCCGTGAGAGAGATTGCTATTGTTTTATCTTTAGTGATTGTTGCCCTGGCCGCTCTTCTAGTGTATATGCACGTATCAGGCCATCAGCCCAGTAGCAGCTCAACGTACACTGCTCCTCCACTAGAGGCGGGCTCCACAGCTTCTCCCGCGCCCTCCGAGCCCCCGTATCAGCCTCCCTCAAGCACCACCAAGCCATTTGAGAGCGTTGCGACCTCAAGGCTATGCCCCGTTTACAACAGCACGGCTGAGCTGAGGGCCCAGGCAAACGTCATAACCGATGAGAATCTGCTAAGCGAGATAGAAAAAGAGGTCAAGAAATACGTTGAGGGCCTGAGGAGCAGGAACATGACCATACCAGAGGAGACCCTCCAGCTACTTGAAGCCCTAAGGAACAGGAGAGGCGACGTAGCCCTCCTGGAGGTAGCGGTGGAGGTGAGGAACAGGGGGCCCGAGGCAATAAGCATCTATGGGCCAGTACCGTGCGGCCCAATAATCGACTTTATAGCTAGGAACGCCACGGGCAGAGAGCACGCTGAGAAAATAAAGTTTGCTCTTGTAACGGTAACGCCTGTAGAGGGCTCAGTGTACGTTGGGGAGCCGACATTCTGCATACTAGTGCTATACAAGATGAGCCTGTTGCCGGGGCAGTCACTACAGAGCACGCACTACTACATCATAAAGAGGCCATCGCCTGACAGGAGCTTCGAGGCAAAAATAAGCATACAGGTAAAAGGCTTCACCGACACACTCTGCGTAAGCCCCACGCCAAAAGAGCCATGTGACTGCGCTGTCACGCTTGAAGTTAGATTTTAGCATCAACATTCAATCGAAAACTCTAAAGCTTCGGAAAATGACCATCGGGAGAGTAATGGATTCTTACAGCACTGCTCTTGATTGTATGTTTATAAACAAAAACTTTTTGACCTTTCAGTGAATTATCCTCACTGCCTCTCAGTTATATTCAGCTGTTAACTCTAAGCCCAGTTCATGTACACTCGTCAATTTTAATTTCACAGTATACTATGATAAAAACATGGGTCTTAACCTTGGAATTCCCTGTTTCTAGAAAAAGGTTCCTCCTTGTTTTCGTCATAGTTGTTGTTATTGGCTTTTTATCCGGCTACGTGGTTGGGCTTAGGTCTCAGCTATCTGAGCTTAGCTCCAGGGAACAGCTTATCAAGGAGCTGGGGTCCTGGCTTGAGGGGAACGTATCGCTTTACGAGAGCAGGTTATCAAATCTAAGCTCTGAGAAAGAGTTGCTTGAGTCCCAGGTGGCTTCGCTGAACAGCTCCCTCAGCCACTATGAGTCCTTGGTTAGGGAGATGGATTCGTGGCTCAGAGGAAACGCCAGCCTAGCTGAGTCTCTCAGGGCTGAGAGGGATTCTCTCCGCTCCTGGCTTCAGGGCAACATAACCATGTATGAAAACAAGCTGTCAGCCCTTAGCTCAAGGATTGATGCCCTCGAGAGCGAGAAAAAACAACTGATGAGCTGGCTCTCAGGCAACATCTCTTTTTATGAGTCCAGGATAAACAAGCTGAACACCGAGCTCGACATCCTTAACTCAACCCTTAACGAGTACGTGGATGCTTACTCCTCCCTCAGGGACAGAATAAACAACAGGTGGAGCGGAGCCAACGCAAGCGTCTTTGTAACCCCGGATGACCCATCGGTTAAGGAGCTGGTCCTAAACATCACGGGGGGATGGGCCGATAAGTCAAGCACAGCTGAGCTTTTGAGCGATTTAAAAAAGCTTTACGATTGGGTCGTGGACAACATTGACTACAGGTACGATGGGCTTTACCCAGTGCTTCCTGACAAGCCCATGGGCAACCTGAGCTTCGTGAATGAGATGTGGCAGATGCCGAACGAGACCCTTGAGCTAGGGAGGGGCGACTGCGAGGACATGGCCATACTCCTAGCATCAATGATAAGAGCCTATGGAGCCAGCGCTGAGCTAATAGTTATTGAGAATGAGATTATAGGGCACATGGCCGTCCAGGTGCCGCTCGGGAAGGGAGAGATAATCATCCTTGACCCGGCCGGACACTACTACACGGGCAGCGAGACAGGAGCGCTTGGGCCAAGAGACCTAAGGGAGGAGATAAACAGATGGCTAAGCTACTGGGCCAACGCGGGATTCAAGAACACAAATGTAACGAGGGTTTTCTCAGACAAGATAGACAAGAGGTTCAGCTCAACCGAAGAATATGTAGAGTGGATGTACAGCAGAACATAGGATTCGCGAAAAAGCCTTTAGATACGCCACCACGTTAAACAGCATAACTAGAACCAGCATTCTGCATTATCCCGGCCTTTGCCCAAGATATGGAAGGATCCTCTTTGCCATGGCTCTTAACCAGAAAAAACGTATCTCTACATACACATGTGGATTACACAACGATTCATGAACGCACGGGCTACTCGCTTCTAAGCATCCAGGCTATTGAGAGGGATATAGCTAGCCCCACTAAGGCGCTTGTCGCTATGCTCGTGGGCTTTGAATTAAGCTCAATGCTTCTGGATGCGTTGAAAACAAGCATTAAATCCATGATTAAAAGCATGGCTACAATCAAGCTGAATAAAGCGTTATTTGTTGATAAAACGCTTCTCCTTGAAAAGCCGTTTAGCAAGTTCATGTTCATCTATAAATAGCCTCTTACTCGCTGTGTTTTTAAGACGCTGAGCGAACGTGTGCTTATAGTTCATTGTTTATTGCGTGTTTGTAATCATAGCGATTAGTCCGTGCAGTTTAAGCATCAGGCTTTCCTTCGCAACAACAGCACTGATGACAGGCTCCTTTGCAGCCATCTAGCTCCAAGAACTCTTACTGAGTGCTTAATTGATTCCCTCACTGCAATCATAAACTTCTCTCCCGGCAGCCACTCGGCAAGCGCCTTGCCAACCCCTATCTAAGACCAGCTGTACCTCAGGCCTCTCACAATAACCACGGGCACCCCCTCGGCTCTCTGGCCCATGAGAAGGGATGCCGCTGAGCAAACGCTGAACGCGACGTTATCAACGCCCCCGAACTTCGGCTTGCCATACATGTCCGGCTCGCCGAACTCCCTCTTGATGAGCTCAATTCCATAGGACCCCCTGTCTATGTCCATCGCTCCCCGGGGAAAAGCTCGGTGTCGCATATGACGACTGCTGCTTTAACGCCCGTTCTCCTCCTTATCTCCTCCGATATTCTCATGGCAACTTCATCAAGCCTTCTCGGAGGAACAGAGTAGATGTTTTGTGGATGGTTAGACGTGTCTATGCCCGAGTCGCTCCATAGAAAACCGTCCCTAACAGTGATGAAGACCGTTGGGAAGCTCCTAATTGCCTCAGCAGCTTTCGAGGGATCCCTTGACAGGAAGCCTGGCCCTAAAACCTCCCTAACAATCTTCTCGAAAGGAATAGCGAGGACAATGCGATCGCTCTCCCTTAGCAAAAGCTCAACAAACCTTGGGTCAAGACCTGCTTTACGGGCAACACTCAACGCTTTCCTTGATGGCTTGATATCGTGTATGTTGAAGAGAAGACCATTAGCCTTGGATATAACCTTGCTCGTGATAACAACGGCATCGTTGTCCAGAAGCGATAAGCCCCGCTCGCTCGCTAAGCTTAGAATCAAGCCTACGATGTCGTCACCGGGCCTAACCTCGGGCAGCCTAAGGCCAATCAGCTCAATGCTCATTGAAGAAGCACCATTACTATTTCATCACTATCGTTATACACTCTGCAGCAACTGACTAATAATTCATTCTAGGTTCCTCTAAGCATATCTGCAGGACAATCGGAGTCTAAGCCGCAACTAGCTAAAAATAAGGGCTTCACCTATTATTCTATTAGTGTTGAGCTTGTCTCAGAGAGCATACCCCGGCCTCAATCCCCTATCCGAGCTGATATCCCTGAAGTGGAAGACGTCTCTGATAACGGGAGCTGCCTCCGGCATAGGCAGGGCAACCGCCATTAGGTTCGCTGAGGCCGGTTCCCACCTATTCCTCGTTGACATAAACCTCGATGGCCTTAACAGCGTTAAGAGCGAAGTCAAGGAGCTGTTCGGCACTGATGCTGAGGTGTTCAGGGCCGACTTATCGAGAAAGGAGGAAATAGATAACTTATGGTCACAGATAAGGGGGAGGGAGCCCGACGTCCTCGTGAACAATGCCGGCATTTATGAGTTCAGGGATTTCCTCGAGCTCGACGAGGCTTTCCTGGAGAGAACGCTGTCCATAAACCTAAAGTCCGTCTTCTGGATGTCGCAACATATGATAAGGTCAAGGATAAACAAGGGAGGAGTGATAATAAATGTAAGCTCCGTGGAGGCCTTCCTACCGCTAGCTAAGAGGCTCGCTCACTACGACGTAAGCAAGATAGGAATGATAGGCTTGACAAGAGCCCTAGCGATGGAGTACGGGCCACGTGGCTTCAGGATAAACGCTGTTGCCCTTGGGGGAATAAAGACGCCTAGCGTCGAGAAGCTGACGAGGGAGGCACTGATGAAAATGGATATCGAGACAATAAAGACAGGCGTAATATACAGGGCCAGGCTACCACTGAGGAGAATGGGCGAACCTGATGAGGTAGCTAGGGTTATACTGTTTCTAGCATCAGACCTATCATCATACATCCAGGGAGCGGTCATACCGGTGGATGGTGGATTCCTGTCAGCCTAGGTCGGCTTGTGCCTAAACAAACTCTTTTTTCAACTTCTCCTTCAGTTCATTCTACCTGTGCAGTTAGCTTTGAGCCTAGGCGTTAATGAAGGTGCATGGTTTCAGCGCTAAGGTAGATTGCCGCGGCAGGCCATCTCTATGAAGCCATAACAACTTGACGGCTCGTGCTCATACATGTCTCCTACAACTATATGGATGACCCTGAACCCTCTGCATAGCAGATAATCCGATATGAACTGCCTGTGGCAGTGCCTTGGGCTTCTCTCCTTGCATAGTATCACTGTTCTTTTCCTCGAGGCCTCATCAACGAGCGCGCTGAGAGCAAGCCTAGCTTTATCATCATAGACGAGGTAGTTGACGTACGCGTTAAAGGTGGGGGACTCAACGCAACTGAACCGGGCCTGGTACTTCATGCCAAGGGCGCCGAGCTCCCTGAACAGCCTGTACTCAACCCCGTGCTTAGCCAGCTCAGCCTCAAGCTCGCTTGACGTGAACCCGGGAACCCTGCTTCTCGGGAACCTCCTTACATCAGCAACGAGCTGTGCTCCCAGCTCCCCCACGATTCTCAGGAAAGAGCTTAAGCTTAGGCCCGAGTAGCCGATGGTGTAGACAATCCTGCTAGGAGCTGCACTCACTTCTCACTGCATCCTCAGCTCTCTTCCTAACAGACTCATCTTTCACGTAGATATATATGTCAACCGGCACATCCAGTGCCCGAATAGCTCTGAGCATGCTCGAGACGCTTTCCTCGACGCTCAGTCCTCCCACCCCTGCCCCCATAAGCGGGAAGGCAACTCTCCTCAAGCCAAGCTCACGTATCCTTCTCACAGCGGCAGCCGCTGCTTTATAGACGCTCTCCCTGCTAGCTCTTCCAGCGGGCCTCTCAACCGTGGGGGCGTGAATCACGTACCTAGCCTTAAGCCTCCCAGCCCCCGTTACAACAGCATCACCGATGAGGACGGGGGCATGCCTCCTAGCCTCCTTTTCTATCTCGCCTCCACCCTTCATCTTCAGGGCCAGCGCCACGCCTCCACCCATAACCATGAGAGTGTTAGCGGGATTAACTATAGCATCTCCCTCAAAATCAGCGATATCCCCCACGACGAGATAGATTGTTGCCTGTCCTATTTTGCATAGAGGCTCCAACAAGCTACACCAACATTTAGTTAAACACATATTATTGTTAAAAAGGTTAAGCGGCACTGCGAGCTCAAATAACCACCATGAGAGCCGTGTCTGGGAACGGAAACCTCTGGTCTTAATTCATTGAACTCGGCGATGCTCATGATATTCTAACCACTAGCTTGCTTGCTGCTTCTCTGTAGACCTGGTCTAGGAACTCGTAGTTCCTTATTAACCCTAGCTTTTCCAGCTTCTCCACTAGCCTGCTGAGAGTGGATTTGGGTAGAGCTAAGCCGTACTTCTCAAGAATATAGTTTCTAACCTGGCTCCAGGACCTAGCGTTGTTCGCTATTGCCTTTAGCACCAGCTTCTCCCTTTCACCTAGCTTGCCTAACTCATCAAGCGCAATCGCAACAGCCGCGTTTCTAATTGTGCTTAGGTCCCTATCACCATCAACGTACCTACGGCCAAAGAAGGCCAGCCAGCCGGGTATACCATCGAGGAAGCTCACTGCCTCATCAATGATGTCTACGGGGGGCTCCACTCCCTCCTCCCTGAACCCCCTTTCGAGAAACTCCCTTGACAGCTCAGGCTTGAACCTCTCAACCAAGACCTCGTACACCCCTCTGCCATATAGCGGGGATAATGGGTCCTCGTACCCTATGAAATCGCGTAGCAAGCCGACCTCGGAGCCTGCAACTATGAAGGTTATGTTCTCCAGGTTGTCGTGAGCGTAGGCTATAGCGTTCTTCAGCTCGTAGGACAACGGCGGCCGAGTAGACTGTGCCTCATCCAACACTATCACAAATCTTTCCTTCTTCTTGTTAATCTCCTCCAGTAGGCCCGCCAGGCTCAGAGAGTCTTTGCCCCTCCACCTTATCTGGATAGATAAGCCCGTTATTCTTACCCCCCTTATCCCCTCCAAGAACCTTCTGAGCCTAGTTAAGGAGGACTCCATTGACTCGGTGAGCTTGGCCTCGAGGTCACTTCTCCTGGTGACTCCCCTCATGTCAACGTATAATCCACTAAGCTCGCTAAGCAACACCTTCAGCAGGCTGGTCTTGCCTATACGCCTGATACCAAGCACGGATATAACAGGATAGCCTCGCTCAATTCCTCTATGCAGAAGCTCGAGCTCCCGCTCCCTGTCGAAAAGATCCTCGCGTCTCGTCTTCGGCCTGAGATCGAATAGTGCCATAGTTCCACTCCGGAACTAAGTTCCGCACCGGAACTAATAAATTTTACAACCAAAAGCCTCACCTTTCAATGCGTGATGAATAGAAATAGTTTTCTCTTTAGAAGATGATTAGCTGGTAAGACCATGGTTGTTCCCAAGCACGTGGATGCTGAAGCAGCAACTGCTAAGCAAATATATTATGTGTGTGGTCTGGCCACCCCGGTTGCCCTACAAATGATGGATAGAGCCCCGAATAAATAAGGAAAACTAGTAAAACCCCAAGAGAGCCATCGCCTCTTCGGGGCAGGGGAGAGGTCAGACTTAACAATCACTAATCGAACACAAAGACCCGGCACAGCACATAATAGATGCTCCCGGCTACGAGCATGGTTATCATGGTGGAGCCAAGCCATGGAGCAAGCCTTGATACAAGCGTATAGGCAACGAAGCCTGCTCCCCAAGCCATCACGCCGCTTATCCTCACGGGGGATGCCCTCTTCCCCATAAGCTCCTCGACGTCGTATTTGCCCCTCTTGATTACGTAGTAGTCTATAATCATAATTGTTGCTAGGGGGACGAAGGCCCCTCCTATGAGCAGCAGGAACCACTCGTACTCCTCCACTGGGAAGAAGAGGGCTAAAGCAGTGCCAGCAACCCCAACAGCCAGTACCTGCCTCCAAAGAGGCTCGCTTGGCCTAATATTCTTGAAGCTGACGGCGGCCGAGTATATATCGAGGAACGTTGTTGTGGTGGTTGATAGCACGATTATGAGCATCGCCGGTACTCCAAGGCCAATGGTTGCAATGATTGATACAGGGTCCATTAAGCCAAGATAAGCATTCGTGTATGCGCCCACGAAGTAGAACAAGCTGCTTGATGCGAAGTAGCCGATAAACGTTGCTGAGAAGGCCCCGCCCCTGCTCAGCCTTGAGTAGTCAGCCACGAGCGGGACCCAGGACACGGGCATAGCTATGACCAGGTCCAAGGCAAGCGTGGATGGCAACCCCTTATCACCGTAGCTCCAGTCTACCCCTCCACCGGTCCTCAAGGTAACAATTGTTAGCCAGCCCACCAATCCTAGGAGCAGCAACGCCGAGGCTTTCTCAAGCCAGGTCCAGCTCCTAGGCCCAGCAAGGGCCCAAACAGTGTTCAGAAAACCTATGGCAACTATGCATGTGTTAAGGCTAACGGGATGCCCTAGCGCCGAGAATATCGAGGCGAGGGCCCTGGCACCAACAATGTTCATAACAGCTGTCCAGCCGACCAGCTGGAGGTAGTTCAGCGCTGAGGCTAGATAGGAGCCCTTTAACCCGAGAGGCCTCCTTGCGAGAACCATTGTAGGAACCCCGACCCTATAGCCCTCGATGGCCACGAAGCCCATGAGAGCGTTGCCAACTATGTGGCCCACAATAATAATGATAAGGGCCTTGAGCAGAGAGACGCCCGGAACCAGAAGCGCACCGGCCCAGAACTCAGCTATTGATATGCCTGCGCCGAACCATGTAGCTAGAAGGCTCCATGAGTCCATCGGCCTGGAACTGCTTGGAATGGGTCGGATGCCTGTAATCTCCTCATCGCTCATGGGCCTCCCACCGACTCCGCATTGCCCTGTTGGTTTAGCTGGCATTAAATAGGCCTATAGCTAGGACCGCTCAGCGCTTCTTATAGTATAAGTTAATGCTTAGCTACACGAAAATTAAGTCTTGCGATCATGATTGCTGCATGATGAAGACATACTCGTCGTCGGGGCTCATCCTGAAAAGCTCCGCGAAGGCCCCCCACTCCAGTATGGTTTTCACCGCTTTTGTGGTGTTGTATGGATAGAACCTCTCCGCCATCTCCATGAACTCCTCCACAGTTATTCTCTTCTTTCTTCTCAGAACCTTAATTATCGTTCTGAATGGCTCTATTTTGTCTATTATCCTTCTCATCCTCTCCTTAACTATCTGCACATCGCCATCAGCAATCTCCTTGCCAAGCTGTGTTAGCCTGACATTCCCGTTCTCCAAGACCTCAATTAAGCCGAGATGCGAGGCCACATCAATAACGTGGGGGAGCAAATCGATCTTCTCCCCAAGCAAGTCCCCGAGGTACATTGGGTCAACTGTGCCAGTTAAGTTGTTTATGGCCTCGACTAAACCTAGAACATGATCTGGTTGAACAAAGGGGGGAAGCACGTATGCGTGCTCACTACGAGACAATTCCTCGCTAACACCAATAAATGTTTCTGTTTTTATAAGCAACTTTAAAGTTATTTCTGTTACTCAGTATATAAACGTAATTATACCTAGCAATAGACATGGCGATTCAATGCTTACGGCTGAAGTTGTACGGGAGCTTCTGGCGTCGACGGGGCTTAGCTTAGCGAGGATAGTTGCTGCCTACATAATCTCCTTCGTAGTGGCTGTCTTCACTGGCGTGGCCATGGCCAAGAACAAATATGTTGAGGCCGTTA
>Ga0315272_10001085_pt1 | contig 13646 bp, 13 predicted proteins | sample C3_middle_MG_FD_203918 | JGI IMG/M metagenome (GOLD analysis project Ga0315272, IMG submission 203918) | Sediment microbial communities from Yellowstone Lake, YNP, Wyoming, USA - C3_middle | ecosystem: Environmental > Aquatic > Freshwater > Lake > Sediment | place: USA: Wyoming | collected...
GCTCCAAAGCCGCCAAAACCGCCGCCTTCACGTCGCCCCCAGCCACCAGCTCCTCGAAGAGGGCTCGCCTAAAAGACGCCGGGAGATCCTCCACAAAGCCCCGGGCGTCCACCCTAGCCGAAGGGAAGCGCCGAAGCACCAACTCCCCCAAGGCGTCGTCCAGCTCCAACACAAGCACATAAAGCCCCCCGCCGAACATCGGCCTCACCAACCTCTCAAACGGAGTACCGCGGAGCCTGGCGAGGCGCCCCTCGTCGAGATACAAAGCGATGCGCCTCATAACACCTCCAAAGCCTCCTCCTTAGCCTTGAGGTACTTCACAGTGACGAAGGGGTGCCCATAGACCCGCCACCACTTCACCACCACGTCATACACCTCAGGACGCATAACCACAGAAGGCGGCCGAAGACCCTCCAGGAGAACCCCCCGCAGAAGAGAGCCAGAAACCCTCTCCACCTCGTGGCCGCAGAGAGGCCCCTCGCCCGGCCCACCTAAGTAAGTCCACTCGCCACACTTGGGACAATAGGCAAACTCCCCCAGCAAAACAGGCCTAATCCTAAGCCCCTTATCCACCTCATGCGGCGGCTTGTCTACGCCGTAGCTCGGGAGACCCCGCGTCCAGAGCACATGGACGGCGTAGGGGTCGAAGAAATCGCCCACATTCGCGTGGTCGCGCCCAAACATGTGATGCGTAGCGCCCATATTCTGCCGGATGATTCCGTGGAGGATGGACTCCAGAGGGTTGCCGTAGCGCATGTCCCACAACACAAACGACACCACGTGCCTCCCCCTTGCGAAATAGCCGCCGAGGGCCAACGCCTCGTGGCCCTCCAAAATCGCCTCGTCCACAAAATCCCCAAGCCTCTTGGCGCCGATCACGGCGTTGACGAGCACTGCGTCCCCCGGCCTGTCGCCGCCGGCCACGAAAAGCGCCCTCTTCATAAAAACCTCGTGCCCCACGTGGGGCACGTTCCGCGTCTGATGAGCCACCACCACCCTCCACCCCCTAGCCTCAATTAGCTTCCGCGACTCCGCCGGCGGAAGCCAGAAGCGGCTGTAGGGCTCTCTAAACCTAGGCGGGTTAACGATTGCGACCTTGCCGGCTATTGCGAGAGGCTTAAGCGAGCGGTAGATAAGCCAGCCGGGGTGCTTCTCGTCGAAGCGCCTCCTCACCACCTCGCCGTTTCTCTCCGGCGTCCCGAAGACGGCGTCGGCGAACTCCCTCCTATCGGGCAACTTGTACACCTCCTCCACCTTCAACACGGCAAAAGGCCTGCCGCAGAGCGTAAGGAGGAGGTTGTCGCCGGTCTTCGCGCCGGAGGACTTAAGCTCTTCCTCCGTGACGTCGAATACGATGGGGAAGGGGAAGAGCCACCCGCTGAGGAGCCTCCTCTCCCTAAGCACAGACTCCACCTCGTTCCACGTCATAAAGCCCTCCAGGGGGCTGAAGAAGCCGTAGGCGATGGAGACCACCTCGCGGTAGGGATTCCTAATGGGCGCCCCGTCGGGCCCCAACGTGGGCCTCACCTCAAGCCGCGCGGAGACCTCCCAATAAGACCTAGCGGCGTCCCCCTCCAACACGTTGTACACCAGGCGGCCCCCGTGAGGCTCGATCATAACACCCCCCGCGACGCCAAAAACTCCAGAAGCCTCTCCACGTTGACCTCCACAGGAACCCCCTCGTTCACGAGGACGAGGTCAGGCGCCTCGGGCTCCTCCTAGGGGTCGTCGACCCCCGTGAAGTTCTTGACCTCCCCCGCAAGAGCCCTCTTGTAGAGCCCCTTCGGGTCCCGGCGCATGGCCTCCTCAAGAGACACCTTCACATACACCTCGAAGAAGGGCACCTCCTCCACGATCCTCCTCACCTCCCGCCTCACGTCGCGGTACGGCGAGACGAAGATCCCGCCACGCTTGGCGTGTCACGCCGCCTACAGACACGCCCCTCTCACCAAATCCACGTCAAGACCAGAAAAAGCCAAAACAAGAGACGTAAAAAGCACCACACCCCAGCAAAAGGCCCACTAACCGAAACAACAGGTCCACGGTCTGCGCCAGCACGAACTCCTCTCCCTCCCCAACGCTCCAAGGTCCTCCGCACAGTCTCCTCCATATCTCGCCCAACCGCCACTCCTCAAAACCAGCCCAAGACGACGGCACATCTCCAAAAACTCACACGCATCAACCCTCGATGACGGAAACTGCTCCAGAAACCCCAAACCTACCTCCATCAACACGTAAAGACCACCATCACGTGTCCCGGCGTGTCTTATTGAGCTACGGAATTAATAATACTGAGTATTTATCAGTATATATTATAATACGAGATGATTTTATGATGATATAAATTTTATCGAAAAGAGGCGGAGAAGTGCCCCAACTACCAGCCTCCATAACTTGAATAGGCACATATTTCATGTACTCTGACAAGAAATATATACACTCAAAGGATTTGAAATATTTGCAATTAGTAGCTGTATCAAGCGGATCAGTACGAAATTGAGAAAAACAAGGAATACGATCTATCTTAGCTTGTTGATCAAACAGTGAATAATACGCGAAAGCCGCGAGCTTGCTATCAGTAAAGATAACCGTCTTATTGTTATTGAGGAATTTTGATAAGAAACAAATAGCATTAGAAGAATAGCGGTAGATAAATGTTGGATGTACTGGGTCTACATAGGGGAGAAATGTTGTGATAATTGTCCTAAAAAGTGGTGTTATTAAAATAAAAATATAACTCAAAATTAGTAATAAAACTAACCTATTTGAAGGACGTACGACACGATGAAAAAATGCGATAATATATGCCACCAATAATGGTATACCTATGAAAGTCAACGGATAAAGGTGAAGTGAAGGAAAGCCAACGGACAGATAAATTATAACAAAAGGTATCGTGGCTAAAAGAAATGAGCTAATAATATAAAAATAATTATCCACAATTATATAGTGAATATATCGATGTCTTACAATAAAATATAAAAATATTACTAAAATCAATACAATTGAAACGCGTGAAAGAATTGATAAGATGCGAAATACCTCATAATATACAGGGTGAAGAAGCGGTGTGAAGTCGAAAGAACCTGAAATTGGCCTTTGGAATAGCAGATAGAGAAACCTAGAGACAGCATCAGCTAAATCGAAAGCCTTGGGGTGATAGTATAAAACACCAGGATTCGAAATAACAAAAACAACTAATGAAAAAATAAAGAGAGAGAAGAGATACATATAGTTGCATATTTGCCGATGTATAACTAAAGCACGTAAAATACAAAAAACAACCATAAATAATGTTACGTTTATATACAAATATGCAGCTGAATAATATGAATAATTGAATGCAATAATTAACACCAATGATATAATAAATTCACTAATTGTTACTTTAGTTTTAGCGGAAATCAAGATCAATATATATATATTGACAAACATATATACAAGCCCTAGAGAAATATAAAATACCGCATAGGTCGGATATCCGGCGTGCAATGTAACGAGCATCAATGTACCTATAAAACTAACTATCAAATTTCCTTTTGTTATTTTCGACACTATTATATAAAAAATTAGTACGTACAATAATGTTAATACTAAGCTTAAGTCTATGTATCTGATTTGAGAAACTATAGTAACTAAGGCTAAAGAATAATACGGGATAAATAAGTCTTGGTACGTTATTGGATGATGCACCCAGCATAAAAGTTTTGACATATCTTTCAATAAATTGATGTTTTGTTTTGTCTCCACTGCTTTGGCATTAATCCATGATGAGTATGCAAAATAGTCATATTGTTCATTAATCATAGTTCTTATAACACCAAAGAAGCAAATTGTAAAAAACAATAAGAAAAAGACAATGATAAATTTTTTAATTATCATATAAGATAAAGGCAATGATGCGACAAGAGAGCGATACTACATCCTTCAATAAGACCTTAAAGAAGCTCAACAACCTCATGTTATATCATTCTCCAATATGATGTGTACTAATGACTTAGAGCTCTCATGTAGTTTATTCAGCAAATGTTTACTAATATCGTTAAGATATACGATTTGGTCATGCAACTCTTCTTTCTGCAGAGATGAAAACACCGTAATATATTCTTGAAAAGTCTTAACGTCTCCAGGCTCAACTAAAGGTATACCTTTTGTAAGCGAGTTAAGTACCTCAGGTATTCCACCTACCTTTGATGCTATAGGCATTGTTTGTAGCAATATAGATTCTATGGGTACATATGGAAGAGGTTCTTCACATATTGAAGGGAATAGTGAAGCCCAAGCCTGCCTATATAGGTTTAGTACTTCTGTATAGGGTATTCTGCCTACAAGATGGATAACATTGCCATATCTCCTGTTTATTCGCGATATGGTAAGCTGCGCTTGTCTACTATATTTGCCTGCGAATATGAACCTTGCTTTTACTCCCTCTCTTAAAGCCATCTCTATGGCTTGCATAAGTACGTTGAAACCCTTGACGTAGCTCTCACCTCCTAAGTACAGAAACGTTGGTGTTTCAGCAAGTTCCTTCCTTATGCTTACTACTGGGGGCGGAGGATTGTAGATCACTACAAGTTTGTTTTTTAGCGGGGGTAGTGCCTTCGCTAATAGTTCGGCATGCCGCTTTGATACGGCTACTACGGTATCTGCATCGCTTACCCACCTTACTATCAACGGAGTACGTAGTACTTCGCCTATATTGAGGAACAGTGATTCTAGGGATTTCCGCTCGAACCATTTTACCTTGAAGCTATCAAGTGCTAATTTTAATAAAGTGGGATTCTCAGCTTGGTTAGCAAGTATAATAGAAGATGGTGATACAGGTCTATAATCATGGAGATGAACTATGGCCTTCTTACCCAGCTTCTTAGCAACGGGTATAAATGGATAAGCATAGATTGCATAAACCACATCATGTTTCTCTATTAATTTACCATATCTAAGTTCGACTATGCTCGGTACGGAAAGTCTCTTCTCTATAGATTTAATTAAAGGATCAATGATGTATCTAACGCCAGGCACAACTTCGGGATTCCTAGTTCCCGTCAACACCGTTAAATTAGCTCTCCTAGACTCAGAGAGGAGCTTCACAATTAGGTACGTGGCTAGTGTACCACCAGAACCTTCAGGCCAAAACGTGGGAGTAATAACGAGAACTCTCTTCATGAGTTCACGCAGATGTTTGTCGAGCCATTTATATGTTGAAAACACTCTGATTCATTCCACGAGTGCAAAACGATAGTATTGTTTGAGCTTCTGCTACGGCTACTTTTTCAAATGAAGAGTGCAGTTTTATCAAAGCCTTGGTATATTCGTCCGGTTTCGCATCTCTATAAAACCAATAAATCACACCCTCAGCCAGCGAGATTATATCCCCTTTCTTCACTACGTACACCATACTACTACGTGAATACACGAAACTAATTGCTGGGATATCATAGGCTACAACCCCAAGCCCTAGGGCGAGAGCTTCAAGAATCGTTAATGAGAATGAATCTCGGTATGATGGGTAAATTAGCACATGATGCTTTGCTACTTCTTGATATAGTTTCTCTGGTGGCAAATAGCCCAAATACCTTATGTTTCTATGCTTAGCGATGTACTTATTTATAGTGGAGAGGATTTCGTGGTTCTCTGGCATTCCGATCAGGGTCAACTTAGCTCTAGGTTCTTTCTGTGATATTATACTCCACGCACGTAGGAGATCTACTAGCCCCTTTTCTCTGCTTAATCTTCCGAAATAAATAGCAGAGTATTGATCGGCTTGGCTCTTGGGTTTATCAACAGCGTAGACAAGGGGGTCTAGCGCTAGTGATGGAATAAGTATTTTAAGATTCTTCGTCACGCCTGCTATAAATGGGGATTCAACAATTGGTTGCGGAGAAACCGCTAAGACACCAAGCAGTTTAGACTTAATATTCCTGAGGATACTCTTTGCGATAAGGCCTTTAATGTTAGATTGCATCAGTAGGACTACACCATTTGCATACTTAGATAGATAACCCGCAGCTGTTAGTGCATCAACCGTCTCATGATGTGAATATATAATTGATGCTTTATTGTTGTAATATTGTCTCACTTGTTCCCAAGCAATCCTCTCAAATATTGGCATTAGAAGTTCTCTATTCTTCTCAATAACGTACTGGCCTATTGAGTTTCCTCCCTTCCTGTTACTTTGCGTTGAGGTAATAAGTTTTGCGTTGAGTGATAGAAGAATACTTAGTGCCTTTTCGTTGATATGGAAGGTGTAGTGTGATTCTTTTTCGAGAGTTTGTAATGTCTCTATTGCCTTGTTTAGAGCTTTTTCGTGGCAATCCTTATAGTCCGTTGCCGTTTCTCTACATGTTGCTTGTACGTAGAACTTTAACGCTGTCCTAATGGCGTTTGCAGGGATGTAAAGCTCTACTTCAAACCCTTCATTGTAGAGCTCTCTGCTTATATGGGGTAATACAAAATAGGATCTCTTAAAACCTCCAACGCCGATGTTAAATGGCATTGATATTAGTATTATCCTCCGAGTCATCAGTTAAGTTGCCTAGACATAGTTCTAGGGTTATGCCTATATGCAGTCATTTTTTTGAAGTAAAAGTAATATATTTTTCAAAGCTATAGAGGGATTAGAAGATGTTGTATCTATACGTTTTAGCTGTAGAGTTTCCGCAATCTTGTCGTAGTAAATCCACATTTTTTTTACCAAGAACTCCTCGCTTGGTTTCCTCTTCGCGAGAACCTCGGGCGACGCCGTAATGTAGATCGTACATTTAGAGTACTTAAATATTAGCAAGATGTAAGGTCTAAGCATATCTAAACTGGCGGTACTTGGCGTGTCGCTAAACGACGTCATTACCCAGACAAGTGCATCAAGAATAGATCTTTCACATATAACCGCGTATCTTGTTCTGAGAAGAACATAGTACCTGAGAATTAGTGGAATTAGGGAAATGAATTCTAGGTATATCCACAGTCTTATTAATTTTCTTGGAACTCTGACCTTGTAATAATGCATATCAGATCCTTTCAACCCTAGGACATCTCTTAGAAATAGCATAAATATATAGGCAAGTGTGTGCGTTCCTCTTATACGAACAACTTTGGCCCTATAGCCTCTCTTTTCGAGAAATTTCTTAAGCATTAAGGCTAATGTCGTCTTTCCCGCCCCATCCGGCCCAGTAAGAAGTATTAGAGGTTTAAGCATTATTTATTTATCACTATATCACGAATCAGTGATGTAAGGATTTTTGTTCCGTCTTTCCTAGGGTCGTTTACTCTAAAAAATACGACACGTGTATACTTCCGTAGGTCGTTCGCCAAGACGATACTCCCAGCGGTTCTGTAGAGGAAATGAGCATAGTCGAATATTCCGCTACGCTCCCGGTTGCGCCATAGTTTCATGGTAACTAATGGATTTGAGACAATAAGGACAACTAAGACGGGTTTGAATTTCCTGAGGGTCATTACTGTGTGAGACATTGCCACTCTATAGAAAAGATTCTGGACTACTCCCGCTAGGCTGTTTTTCTTTCTGCATAGCTCGTTGACAAAGTATTCGTAGTCCACGATAGCATTTGGATAGTACTCATCTATGAGGATAACAACGCCCCTGCCACGTAGCGAAGACAGTGCTTTTCGAAGAAGTATAGTTACGTACTTTAGCGGTATGAATAGTGCGTCAAGGAGCATCATTAATGGCAGGTATTTACAGAATAGACTGGGGTTGTTAAATCGGAGAGTTAAATAGTAGTTTCCGATATATCTGTACCGCGAGGATGTTGCAATGAACCTTGTTACTAAATATGCTAGTCCGTGATTAATGTTTACCTCTATGGATACGGTATTAAATCCTTTAAGTCGCAGAATGTTATCAAGTCTCCTTATGGTTGTCGTCTTGCCGGAGCAGACAGAGCCTAGAAATAGGTAGGCTAACACTCTACTCATCAAAGTGTTTGACTTGGGGTTTGAAGCCCATGATGTAGTAAACAAAGGCGTCAATGCCCTTGCCTCTGGGAAGAGTCAGGACCTCTCCCAACACTCTTCCTGGGAGCTCCCTCCTTACTCTGCTGAGGATCGAGTGAAAGTAAGAGAGAGCTATTGTTGAAAACATAGGCCTAGCGTAGTATTTGCGTAGAGTCACAGAAGAAACTGCCTTCTGCCATGTGGATATCCTGTGAGAGGCGCGTGGGTTTATGATATTACTGTAGTACAGCATAGATAGTAGTGGTATCTCTAACCCTAGCTTCATAGCTTCTTCGATTAGCACCTTTTCGTCGCCGATGTATTTCCTGAGTACTATCTCAAGTTCTATTACATCGGAGAGTGTTATGTATAGATCCTTCATAACCATGTGCGATGCCGTGATTAACGCGGAATCTATTGGCGACGGCACCTTTATACCATTTAGTAGCACTGCTCTCTCGAAAACTAGTTCTTTAGGATAGTACACATAATCGGCGGCAGCAATGTTAGTGTGAACCTCTACATCTACTACTATCCCGTTAACGATACGTCTCCATAGATCCTGTTCTAACCCAGGCTTTGCGAGGGAATATCCAATCTTTCTCATGATTTGTGAAACTTTTTCGAGGTCTTCTTTCGAGGCGATAAGTAGGTCTATATCTGAGACGTCCTTTGGGAAGTTACTAATCGTCTTAATCACAACCGCCTCAACACCTCCATCGGCAAGGCTCTCATATATATTTCGCGCCTCATTAACGTATATGTGGTATCTTTGAATCCTCTGCAGAGCCAGATCGTTGACATCTGAATAGCATGTCTGCATAAGTAACCCTAACGCCACTACCAGTTTATTCAACCTCAGAAACTCCAGCTCTCTGGAGAATAGGTATAATAATAGCTTCTGAAATAGTTTACTAGGACATTTTCTCTCAACGAAGAAGTCATATAATGCGGTAGTAACATATCTTGCGACGTTAAAGTGATCCATCATCAAGGTCCTACACCTTTTAGGAGTCTATTTATGCCTAATAGATGGTTTTTCGTTTGTAACGGCTCTATGAGACCCTACCAGAACTCTTCTTTGCCCTGACTATGGTATATTCTAATAGCTGTGTTAGATGGAATCCTTTGGCGTGGCCGAATCTACTTAGGTAAAGCAATACCTTTCGTTATAATCTCTTTATTTAATAGCAAGTTGATAGGTGATAGGGTGTGACAATTCGGTTTTGCCGCCTATGGGTCAAAAGAGCTCGCTTACCGTGAGTATGGCGGTCACGTAAGGCTGCTTAGAAGCTTATCTATTTGGGTTTCGAGCATCTTGTCTCGTTCTTCGCAGGTTAGGGGTCTCCTCTCTTGGTCTGGCTTGTAGTTTTGTATTGCTTCCTCTATCGCCTTTGCATATTCCTCGTAGTTGCGTACTACGCGTATTTTTCTTGGGTTCTTTATATCGAGTCCCAGTAGGGAGTGCGGCGAGGCTATAATGTGCAGGTCCGCGGCTTGGTATGCGAGCATCTTTATGAAGGTGCCTGCGGCGTGGTTGAAAATAGGGGAGAGGCCGTAGTCGGCCATCGCAAGTAGTTCTTTGAGTTTTTCGTGGGGGACTATTCCTACTATTTTTATTGTCTCATTTTTTGTATTGCGTTTAAGGTGTTGCCAAGGCCCTGTTATAAATAGGGTGAACTTGGAAGGGGGTATGTTGTTGAAGATTTCTATGGTTTTAAGGACGGCTTCTTTGTTTGAATGGGAGCCTGCAAGAAGTATGAAGTGTGGTTTTGTAAAGTCGTTTCTTTTTCTTCTTAGCTGGCTGTATTCTTCTGTGTTTTGGTAGCAGAGTGGTGGAGGGTTTGTGATTATACGTGTCTTGGTTATTTTGAACATGTGTCGTGCGGCGGCGTTATCTACCCTTGAGGGATAGGTTATTATTGTTGATGATCTAAGCTGTAGTTTATGTAGTGCTAAATATAGACCGTATTTTATCAATTCAGATATATTCTTTCTGGATCTTAGGTAGAGTGTCTGTGCATAATTTGCGAGTGGGTCGTAAATTATCGGTTTCTTTATGCCTAGCATCCGGAGGATTGCGGAGGCTACAGTCATGGAGCCAATTGTCATTACTGTGTCCGCCTTGTTGAATAGAGGTTTGTATTTAACTAGTACTGCGGCTTCATCTAAGTAGTGTGTTACTTTGGCCAGGGTATTTAGGTCGTGATGATTTTTCCATGCTGTTATTTTGGCGAGGAGGTGATAGAATGGGCGATAAGCGGGTATATAGATTACCCTGTCTTTTACCGTGTACGTGGTTGTTGGGTGTATGCTTGAGTTTACCACCACTACTTTATGATGTAGGGCTAACGTTTTCAGTATTGAGTGTATTCTTACGTCGTCGCCCGTTTTCATTTCCCATGGGGAGCTGTAGTATGTATACACTACGATCGTTGCCATTGAGTTAGCTGTGTTTTGGCATTTGCTGTGGGATCATTGAAATTGTATGTGGCTAGGTGAATGTCGCTGGGAGACATTGTTATTGATCACACACGTTATGTATAGACGTAACTTTCTGCCTCTAATGGAAATGCTATTTTTCCTGTTTTTCCCATATCAATTCTCTGTTCCAGAGGTTTTTGACTGCGGCGGCTATTAGGTAGAGCTGGGCGGCTGTCCACGTGCGGTACGGCTTGAGGGCCAGCGCAGCCGCTCCGGCGGCCAGCAGGGCTAGGGCGGGGGGCGTGGCGGCCGCGGCTAGGGCAATGGCGGCGGCTGGGAGTAGCCAGGGGTTGGCGAGGTGGAGGTACTTCTCGGCGAGGAGGATGGGCCGCATGGGGGGCGGGGCCTCGGCCGCGGGTGTCTTTAGGAAGTGTTGTAGCAGGTGTTGGGCGCGCCTCACGCGCCACTTGTGGTAGCCGTTGTGGGGCACGGCTTCGACGCACCAGAGGTCTTCGGCGGCGACGGCTCGGTACCCCATGGCGGCTATTTTCGCGGCTGTGTGGCTGTCGTCGGCGCCGATGTCGAGGGGGAACCCGCCGATTCTGCGCAGCAGCTCTGTCTTGTAGGCGGCGAGTTCGCCGTGGAAGATGGGGGTGGCCCATTTCTTGCTTTCTGCGAGTCTGAGGACGTTGTAGTGGTCGCGGTAGCTGGCTTCGACGCCTGCGGGCCCGTCGGCGGCGGGCTTCTTTAGGCAGGTGACGGCGCCTACTGTGGGGTCGGCTAGCCAGCTTACGGCTCTCCTGAGGGCGTCTCTCTGGGGCCAGCGGCAGTCGGCGTCTGTTATGACGAATACCTCGCCCCGGGCCATGGCCAGCGCCGTGTTGAGGGCCGACGCCTTGCCGCGCCTCTGGGGCTCTTCCACGACTTTGACGTCTGCGTCGGGGTGCGCGGCCGCCCACCTCCTGGCCTTCTCCGCCGTGCCGTCTGTGCTGGCGGAGTCTACGACGATTATCTCGAGCCTGTCTCGGGGGTAGTCCTGCCTGTATACGTCCTCCAGTTTCTCCTCTATGTGCCTGGCCTCGTTGTAGGTGGGTATGGCCACCGTCACGGCGGGGAGGTAGGCGGGGTCGGGCTTGATGTGCCAGGGCATTTTGAGCCACCGCCTGGCGGCGGCGTAGTAGGCGAGGGGCGTGCCGAAGTGGGCGGCGGCCAGCGCGGCGCCGAGGGCGGTCAGGAGGTCCATGGGGTGAGGAGTCTCAGCCTGATTCTACGCGGCGAAGGCGTGCGCCGTCTTTCGGCTGTGTAGGCGATGTGGATGGTGCCGGAGGGCGTGTGTGAGCCGCATGGCCTTTTGCAGGTGGTCGGCTGACGTGTTTTGGCACATGTACAACTGCGGCGGCTACGGGAGCTTGAGGTCGTCGATTCTTCATGAGATGTATGCGTAGGCCGGGATGTGCGTTGCGTTTTCAAGGTCTCCACGACTGTGTGGCGTATGGGCGGTTGGGGTCTGTGGCTAAGGGGGACGTTTGTGTCCAGATAGGCCGCCTGTCTCTCCGCTGGGAGACTTCCCCTCATGTCCCAAGGCTCTGTTAACAGCCTCTCTATGTGAGAGCCCTGCGGCGTATCCCCTACGTCTGGCCTGGGGTCTCTCTTAGGGCTTGTAGTCAGGTCTCTCGACTGCTGGAGGGCTTGTTCAACGTTTCGGCGTCGGACTTCACGGCATTGTGACTTCTTTTCTCCACTTTTTCGGCGTGTTTAGCCACTGCAGGCCTAGGGCTATTGCCTTCTCTTCGTCTATCTCCACGCCGAGTTGTCTGGCCACGGCGTATCCCACGGCTTTGGCCAGTACGCGCACCGGCGTGGTTAGGCTGAGCACCTCCTCCGCGGCTTTCCTTAGGGCCTCGAGGAGGACTTGCGACTTTATGCGGCCGCCCCTTCTGAGGTAGAGTATGGCCGCGTCTATGAGCGCCCTGGCGGCGGGGCTAACCCTAAACCAAGCTCCTTTGCGCAAGGCGCGGCTTTTAAGCGCCGAAAGCGACAGAAGCGAAGGCACAAACCCCGCCGCCAGAAGCATGGCGGAAGTTATGCTGGGGGTATATATTAGTTACGCTGACGGGGCCGGCGGATGCGCCTTCTTAAGGCCGGCGGCGTCGTCTTACTGCTTGTTGTCTGTCCCCAGGCGCGGCGTCTGGGCTGGGGGTTTCTCGGCGGTTCTCTGCCGGGTTCTTCAACTATTATAGCGGCAGGTGGGGTCTGCGGCTACCTCGCCTCTTTGCGGCGGCTGTCCGCACGGTTGGGGGCCGTAGGGCTTGGGCTTTTAGCTACCTCTCTGGGTACCCGCCTTGGCGTAATGTATGGCGGCTGGAGGGGGCGTCTTCGTCTGTTTACTGGGGCGTGGGGTTATTGGCCTAGTTTTTGGAGTATCTCTTCGATCGGTAGGGCTGGGGCCGCCATGGTTATTTCTTTGACGTCGCTTGGCATGTATCTGAAGGCGGAGTATACCGTCTGTAGGTCGCGGTGTGGTAGGTATCTGCTGTATGCGTCGAGGAGGGCGTCTAGCTCGTTTTTTGTGCCTATGTCGAGGGCCGCGGCCTCGAGCGCTATTATCCATTTTAGGAGTCCCAGCTCCTCGGCTTTGTCGATGTACGCCTCTTCGGGCTCCTCGCCCGCTTCCAGCGCGGCGTATAGGGCGTAGCCTAGGCAGGTGGGTTTGTGGGGGGTGGCAAGGTGTAGTGCGTAGAGCCAGCTTTTTCTGAAGCGGAGTTCTCTTCTGTAGGCGTCGGGGTCTCCGGTGGGGGTGGGCTTCGTGAGGTGTCTCAGCGTCTCCCTCAGCTGGAACTTCGAGCTGGCCGTCGCCTTCACCACGACGAGCTTCTCTGGGAGCGTCAGCAGTGGGGGCAACGCGGCGGCGTCTTCAGGCTTTGAGTGGAAGGCCTCCAGCACCGAGTCTATGGCCTGGGCCACCTCCTGGGGGTTCAGCCCCAGGGCTTCCTGGTAGCGCCTCAGGGCGTCTAGGTTGGGGGGCCTCCTCTCTCGGTGCGGTAGCCTAGCCACTGGAGCCTCTCGAGTATCCAGGTTTGGTGGGGTCCTAGCCTCTCTATGTTTTGGAGGTGTTTTTGGAGGAGTGTGTGTGGGTCGAGTTCTTTGGCTTCTGCGTAGGTGAGGAGGAGGGTGATTCTGGGCGATTGGTATATCCAGGTCCCGCGGGCGCTTGTGTGGAGGGTCTTTAGGCTCATGGTAGAGGAGAGGTAAACCTCTTTCCGCACCGC
>Ga0315272_10001086_pt1 | contig 13645 bp, 6 predicted proteins | sample C3_middle_MG_FD_203918 | JGI IMG/M metagenome (GOLD analysis project Ga0315272, IMG submission 203918) | Sediment microbial communities from Yellowstone Lake, YNP, Wyoming, USA - C3_middle | ecosystem: Environmental > Aquatic > Freshwater > Lake > Sediment | place: USA: Wyoming | collected...
CGCTCGATTTCCTGAAACGTGACGCCGGCCCCAACGTTTACTACGCGGTCTTCTTCGTGGACCGCTACTTCAAGGTCATCCAGACCTACACCAACAATATGGACCTGCTGCGCGCCGCGGTGGAGCGAGCCACCAGCGGGACGCGCAGCGCGCCAAACTCCGAAGCGGGCGGTCTGGAACTGCTGGCCGAGCAGACCGCGGCGGCGGTGGGCGCCTCCGATGCGCTCAGCGCCGGAATAGCGGGTGGAGGTGCGGTGAACGGCGCGGCGCTGGCCGACGAACAGGCCAACGCCTTCACCGACAACATGATTCAGTTTTCCGACCTGCTCAACCGCACCGATCTGGGCCAGGTCTCGATCTTTTCGTTGTGGGCCATCATTAAGCAGTTGGAGCGGCTGCCCGGCCGCAAGTCGGTGCTCTACTTCTCAGAGGGCTACCCCATGCCCAACGACCTGTGGATGCAGTTCGCCTCGCTGATCTCGGCGGCCAATCGCGCCAACGTAACGGTCTACGCGATTGACGCCCGTGGGCTGATTCCGGCGAGCGATACCAACCTGGCACAGCAGGTGCTCTCCAAGGGCCTGGCGATGAGTACCCATATGACGCACTCGCGCAGCGGTGTCAGCGCCGTAGGCGATTACCGCGCAGGCGATTATGAACTCGATTCGCTGCGGGCGAATGGCCAGATGGTGCTGCGGGAGTTGGCCGAGTCCACCGGCGGCGAGTTGATCGCGAACGTCAACGACCCGCGACCACAACTTCGGCAGCTGAGCGAGGACTTCAACACCTGGTACGAGCTGACCTACAAGACCGCGAATCCGGATTACGACGGCCGCTTCCGCACGATCGGCGTGACGCTTCCCGGCCACTCCGCCTACTCCGTGCAGGCGCGCTCGGGCTATTTCGCGCTGCCACCGATGGAAGGCCAGTTCGTGTTCCCCTATGAGGTGCCGCTACTGCGTGCGCTCTCGCAGCAACCGCTGCCTCGGAACCTCGAGTTCAGTGCGGGCGTCATCCCGTTCGGGCACCTTTCCAACGGCATGGTTCAGTCCTCGCTCGTCTTCGATCTCCCACTGAAGCCGGTGGAGTTCACCTGGGACGAGAAGGCAGGAAAGTACATCACGCATCTCTCGGTCTTGTCGCTGGTAAAAGACGAGCGCGGCATGGTCGTCGCCAAACTGTCGCGCGACGTGGCTCTCGGAGAAGCGAAGGAACAACTTGCGGCGTACCGGCAGGGGCGTTTTATCGTGACGCTCCCCGTGGATCTTGCGCCCGGGCGTTACACAGTAGAGAGTGTCGCCGCCGACCAGCGTGGTGGGCGGTTCGGAGCGCACCGCGCCAGTATCTTTGTTCAGACACAACGTCCAGGGCCGGAAATGAGCGCCCTCGCGCTGCTGCGGCGCCTGGAGGAACCCGCCAGGGAGCCCGACTCGCGGGATCCGCTCCAGATCGCCGCCGGACGCGTTGTGCCCACGCTGTCGACTCACATCCCGCTAAACAAGGGCACACTGCTTTCGGTCTTCTTCAAGCTGTATCCCGACACCGCTTCGGAGGCGCATCCGCGCCTCGTGGTGGATCTGCTGCGAGAGGGGAAGCTCCTCTCGCGATCCACTCCGGATTTGCCCGCCTCCACTGACGGCGCCGGGGTTCCGTACCTCGCGAATCTTCCGGTCGGCACGCTGCGTCCCGGTCAGTACGAATTCCGCGCCACGCTGTTGCAGGGCGGCGCCGCGGATCAGAAAACGATTGCCGTCACGCTCGAATAGCGCGCCGGTGGTGCTCTGATTGGGAACGCCGCGCAGGCTCCGTGCGCGTCGGCAGATAGCCGACGTTTCGTTCCCCGCCGAAGTAGAAGGGGCCGTCCGGCGCTATATCGCGCCGAAGCGTCGCATTCCGGCATTACTCGGGTTGCGGCACATTCATCTCCAGTTCGACATGTTCCGATCCGTCTGCCGGAGAATCAACGCTTGAATGCACCACGGGCTTCCATCCGATTCCGTTTGTCGAATCGAAGGAAGCCCTGGGAGCAGGTCGAGGAGTGCGCCTCAGAACTGGAAGCGCAGTGAGAACTGAACCGACCGGGGGCCACCCGCGGTCTGTGACGGGTTCATCGCACCGCTGGCGGCATACAGCATCTGTGTCGCGACGCCGAAATACGGGCTCTGGAAATTGGCGCCCTGCTGGCTCGACGGGTTTGCGAAGTTCGGATGGTTCAACGCGTTGAACGCATCCAGGCGAAGCTGCAGGTTATATCTGTCCCCGATGGGGATCTGCCGCCGCACGGCCAGGTCAGCCTGCATCGCATCGAAGCCGCGCAGTATGTTGCGCCCGAGGTTGCCCTGCTGGCCGGTCGCCGGAGTGGCGAAACCCGCGCGGTTCAGACGTCTGCCGCCAGGCGCATTCTTGTCGGTAATCCAGATCGGCTGGCCCGTCAGATCCGGCCGGACCGAGGCGAAGAAGAAGCTCGTACTCACTCCGGTGATGGTGGTCGAGGAGGCGTTCGCATCCTGAGTCAGGTTGCCTGTCACGTCGAACGGCAAAGCGGTACGGTACGTGAACACGCCATCCAGAAACCAGTGGCCAAATACGAGGTTCAGCAGTGCCGGCTTGGGGTTCCATATCTGGAAGCTGGCCGTAGCATTCAGATTGTGGCGGATATCAAAGTCCGAACTGCCACGGGGATTGGCGAGCAGCAGGGCAAAGCCGGCACCGCCCATATCGCTCGAAGCGGTGTCGATGGAGTGGCTCCAGGTGTAGGCCACCTGCGCCTGCAGACGTTTGCTCAGCGTGCGGCGGTACTGCGCCTGCAGTCCGTGATAGTCGGACTCGGCCCCGTTGGTCGTGATCTGCAGCATGCTGTAGTCGGTAGCGAAGAACGAGCCGGCGTTTTCTTGCTGAAGCAGCCGTCTGCCCGCCGTGCCGACGTAGCCAACGCTGACGCTCTGCCCCGAGCCGAACCAACGCTCCAGCATCAGGTTCCACTGGTAGACGATCGGCGATTTCAGGCTCGGATCCGCGCCCATTACGAGGCCGTAAGGCGTGGTGGGGGGCATAACCGGAACCGCCAGCACGGCGGACTGAAGCGGGAACACGGGCAAGGTCGTGATGACGCTGTTCACGTAGGGCGGGCTGTCGAACGCGTTGCTGCTGGAGCCATAGCCCGTGTCGTAAAAGATGCCTACGCCGCCGCGCAGGAGCGTCACGTGATCGCCGCTGCCGCGAAGCTGGTAAGCAAACCCGAAGCGAGGCGCAACGTTGAACCAATTGGTCGCATACAGCTTGCTGGAAGAAGTCAGGTTGAAGGAGCTGTCAAGCGCCAGCAGGCTCGGCCCGCTGCGCGCGCTCGGCGCCGGATTCACGTCCCAGCGGAACCCGTAAGTCAACGTTAAGCGGTTCGTCTTCTTCCAGTTGTCCTGGATGTAGAACGCATAGTTCTGGTAGAAGGGATACCGGCCGGTAACGTTCGACCGGACAACCGCATTCGTGGCTGTACCGCTGAGCAACCCGCCATTGATCCCGTTCATACCGTCGAAGCTGACGTTCACGCCGTACGGCTTGTACTGATACGACGGCATCATGATGCGAACGTCAATTCCCGTCCGGTACTGGTGGCCGCCGTCGGAAACCGATTGAGTAAATACGAAATTTCCTTGGTTTTGGGTATTGTTGCTGGTCTGGCCCTTGGAGAAGCCGCCTACGCCCATCACGTTGAATGCGTAATAACCCATGCTCGAATCGACGCCGGACGGGAACAGAAGCGAATCGGGGAGAACGACGGCGCCTCCATAATTGTCCATGGTCGAGTTCATCCGCGTCGTGGTCCGGGAAACGTTCACACGAACGTCGTTAACAAAATCGTCGCGCGTCACGAACGTCATGGCGCCCGTGAGACTCTGAGATGTCGATTTGAAGTCCTGGATACTATTCGAGCTGCTGCCCATCCCGCCCCTGGACTGGTTTTCCGACGGTGTATAGCTATAGCGCAGGAACGAAGTGACGTGGTTGTTGATTGTGCGGTCGAGACGAAGGCTGACCGCATCCGTTGTCGACGGCAGGGAATAGACACTCAGGAACTGCGCCGCGCCGCCACCAAGTTCAATGCTGTTCGGTATGGGGAAAGCTCTCAGGTAAGGCAGAAGGGCTGGAGCAGCCGCATTGCGCTGATTATTGTCGGGGACGCTGTCGATCGCGGTGCGAGGCTGGGTCAACCGAAGACCTTCATACGACGCGAAAAAGAACGTCTTGTTGGCTTGCAGCGGTCCGCCTACGGTGCCGCCATAATCCGCCATGTGCGAAATCCCCGGCGAAAGGTTTTCGCTGTTCGAAAACCAGTCGCTTGAGTCGAATTTATCGCTGCGATAGGACCCGAATGCACTGCCGTGATAATAGTTGCTTCCACCCCGGCTGGTCATGTTGACCTGTGCGCCAGGGGAGCGGCCGAACTCCGGCGTAAACGCCGAAGTCTGAACGCGGAATTCCTGCATCGCGTCGAGCGTAATCAGGTTGTACGTATTGCCGGCGACCGTCGTCGAAAGCGCCGTCGGCGAAGACATTCCTCCGCCGCCCAGGAAACCGCCGCCAAGGCCACCCATGAGGCTACCGCCGGCGCCGGCGTTGGCGCTGAGGCCATCCACGGTGTAGTAGTTGGTGTTTGAGCGCAGGCCGTTCACGTTCACGTCTCCGCCCCCCGGGACTCCGCCGGCGTACGTCACTCCCGGAGCCATCAGGACCAGCGCCTGGATGCTGCGAGCGTTGGAGGGAAGATCGGAGGCGTAACGCCCGCTCACTGTCGTTCCGGTCGAAGGATCGATCTGGACGCCTTCGACTTCGCCCCTCACCGTAACTTCGGCCTTGTCCGCAGCCGCAACGCGCACTTGCAGCCGCAACGATTGGAAGTCGCGGGCGTGCAGTTGGAGATCCTCGACGGTGTATTTCTCAAAACCGGTCTTTTCGACCTCCACGCGGTATGAGCCCGGATTCAGCGCATTGAAATACGCTGTGCCTGATTCTTCAGTCTGGCCCGCATGAGTAGCGCCGCGGCCTTTCTCGACAACCGTAATTTTGGCGCTTGGGACAGCCGCGTCGGATGGATCCAGCACAGTAACCGCCAGCCTCGCGCCTTCCTGGGCAAAGATCAGAGTCGGGGTGAGGAGAAGGCAAACGAACACCCCATACAGGCAAAGCTTGAATCGAGACACAGACCTCCTGAACACACCTATGACGGATTCCTGAATGGGCACGTTACGAGAACCTCGAGCGCCCAATCCTTCAGTGTAACAGTGAGAAAGAGTCCAATTCCCAAACAACTTCACGCTGAAATCGATCGGGTTGGGTGGTTCCGGTCAGGACGGCGAAAGAGAGAGGGAATACGACCACACGTGGCGGCGCTCTGCGAACGACAAAAAATCCGGCCGCCCGGAATTGAGGGCTTGCGGGCAGCCGGCCACCGGTCAGAGGGAAACCTGACCGTGATAATGCATTTCCTTGAGCGCAAACTTCACCTTCAACTGCAAGGGACCGATCCGCGCGGAGAAGGTAACTTCCTTGTCCGAGAGCACGATGGGGTCGCCCGTGCGGGGGAAATAGAAGAGTAGCGCAGGGGTCTCACTGTGCTCCATTTCCCCCACCCGGCCGGCCGCGATCGGGTCTTTCCCCTTGCGCTGCAGCGCACTGGACTGCTTCAAAGTCCCGATCATGGCTTTCCGTTGTTCGGCGGTCGGAACGGGACGCCTGGGCCGCTCCGCACCTGCCGGAGCGTCAGTTCCCGCGCCAGGGGGTGGACCGCCAAAGAGGGCCAATCCGCTGACACTGATGATGTAGAATTCCTTAGCTTCCGGATCCGGCTGCTTCCTTTGCGCGGCGGCAATCGGGGCCGCGCTTTCCCATCGCACCGTGGCTTCTATCTGGGGCATACCGCCCGGCCCACCCATGCCTCCGCCGGGTGGACCAGCCATGCCGCCACCGCCGCCCAGAGGCCCGCCCATACTGCCGCCGTCGCCGCCGGGGCCGCCCGACTGCGGACCGCCGCCGTCAGGCTGCTTGATGCGGGCTTCGGCTCTCTTGGCCCAGGGCGAGTGGCTGAGAATCTGCCGGACATCCTGTTCCGACCATTCCGCGGAGGGCTTTTCATCCCAGAACTGCCCGGGCGCGTATGCCAGCAGGCGGGACCAGCCCGCGCAGGCCGGCGTCATCAATCCGATTGAGATCACTCTTCGCCGTGTCAACATGTCCGCGATTCCCTTGCCCAATAAAAGTTCCTCAGAAAGTCAGCCTGAGTTGCAGATCGATCTTCCGGTTGTACGTCGTCGCGGCACCCATCGGCCCGAAGCCCGCCAGGCTTCGATACTCCCCGAAGTAGGGCGACGAGAGATCGCCGCTTGGGTTGGCGTAGTTCGGATGATTCAAAATGTTCCGGAAGCTCACCGTGGCTGCCAGGGTGTATTTCTTACCTCCGCCCGTGGCGCCAAAAGCACCCGGGGGTGGGCCGCCGCCCGGAGGACCACCGCCGCCGGGACCACCGCCCGAGGGAGGGCCGCCGCCGCGCACACCGCCCATTCCGGGAGGCGGGCCGCCGGAGTCCTGGATGCCGCTCTCGCCTTTGCCGCCAAACGACCAGACGCGGGAGACTCTCAGGTTCAGGCTGACGTTGCCCGGGCCGCGCGCGAAGTTGCGGCCAATCGTAGTGGCGTCCGCCGACGGGTTCAGGTCGAAGCAGCCGAAGCCATCCTTGTACGCCAGGTCCGAGCCGCTGCAACTTGCCGAGCTCACCCCCGCCAGGAGAGCGGGACGCGCGTTGGGATAGCCCGTGTGGAATGGGTCCTGACCGGTCGTGATGTTATACGGCGAACCGCTCATGGCCAGGAAGAACGGGCTCAGCGAGAACTTCAACGGCACGGGAATGTTGCTCCCCATCAGAAAGCGATGCCGCACGTCCGCGAAGGACGAAGGGCCCCACTCGGACTTCAGATCGTAAGGATTGGCCGGCATCCCCTCGGCATCCGTCTGGCCGTAGGACAGCGAGTAAAAGCCGAACAGAAAAACTTTCTTGTAGCTGACGTTCGGGCTCACGATGAGCTGGTGCGAGCGGCTATAGCCGTTCGTTTCGGTGAACAGGCGCACCTCGCCGTCGCCGTACGGATATACGCCGTCCAATGGGGTGTTGGCGTTGAGCTGGCGGGAAAGATGCACGCCGCGGCTCTCGATGTACGACACGCTCAGCTTCGCGTACTTGTTCAACTGGCGTTCGACGCTGACGGTGGCCTGATAATTGCGCGGTGCGCGCGCGGCCCTGTCGAGCAAGTTCAACTGCTGCGGCTGCTGTGAACCGGCCAGCGACGCCGCGGTCGGAATCGCCGGATAGAAGTCGGGATTCTGAATGAAATAGGACTGCTGCGTCGTGCCGTTGTAGCGCGCAACCGCAAGCGCCGTGCTATACGGAATGCGGTCGAAAAAGACGCCGGCCCCCAGCCTGAGCACGGTCTTCGCCTGTTTTTTGGCGCCGCCGTCGATGCCCCAGGCCAGTCCGAAGCGAGGCGCAAAATCGCTCCAATCGTGCAGGTTCGTCTGCGTCTCGTAACGCAGGCCGTAACTCAGCGTCAGGTTCGAGCGCGCCTTCCAATCGTCGTTGATAAACAGCCCGGCATCGAATTGGCGCACCGCTGTGGTGGGCGTGCCGGCATTGAGCGTGAACTGCGTAGCGCCACCGCCCAGCAGGCGGATCTGATCCGCACTCATGCCCAGGCCTTCAAAGAGCAGCGTGCGGCGGTACACCTCCAACGCGGTCAGTTCAATCGATGTCCCGGCGATCGCCTGGTTGTTTGTGTCCAACTCAGGACCGGCGCCACCGAAGAACGCGAACGTGCCGCCGAAGTTATTCCTCGACGTATCGTCGATGAACGACTCCCGCAATCGCCCGCCCCACTTGATGGAGTGCGCGCCGTGGGTCAGCGTGGTGGAGTTGGAAAACTCGAGATTGTTGATTGTGCTTCCGGAGTTGCCGATCTGCGCTCCGCCGTCCTGGAAGGCGCCCTGCACGATAACGAGCGGCTGCGTATTGCCTCCGAAGTTCGTCAGCGCGGAGCGTTGGTATTGGAAACGGACCTCATTGATTGCCCGCGGACTCAGGACGGCCGTCTCGGTCAATTGAACGCTTTGCTGCGTGCTCTTCTCGTTGTAGGCCTGCGACGCCAGCGCGTAGCTGCCGACGCCCTCCTTGTCCATCTCGATGCGCGTGTTCTGGTAGCGCAGGCTCAACGTATTGGAGGGCGTCAGCGTGTAGTCGAGCCGCGGCGTGAAGCTCGTCCGCGTTTGCGGCGTGACGACGGCCTGGTTCACCGAAACCGGATTCAGATTAGAGTCGAGCGTGGTCGCGTAGATGAACGCGTTCTCGTCGATCATGCGCCGCTCAAAGTCGAAACCGAACGACGCCTTCTGCTTCGTGATGGGCCCGCTGAAACTGGCGCCGAAGAACTTCTGCGAATACGGAGTCTGCGTCGACTGCGTTAGCAACGGGCTGCGCGAGTTGAGGTCCTGATTATTGAACTGCGTGAAAAAGGAGCCGTGAAATGAGTCCGTGCCCGGTTTCGTAAATATCTCGATCCGGCCGAAGCCAGGGCGGTCAAACTCAGGCGAAAAGGGATTGGAGTTGATGCGGATCTCGCGAATGGACGACTTCGGAGGCAGGCCGCTGCCCGAAAAGCCATCGATCATGATCTCACCGCCATCGGGCCCCGTGCCGGGTCCGGCCAATGCCTGGAGCTGCTCCTGCAACTCATCGGGATCGTCCGAGAAGGCTTGCATCTCCTTCTTGCCCAGAACGATCGCTCCGCCGTTCGCGGCCGGGTCGGTCGTGATCGTCTCCGTCTCGTCCTCGACGTTCATTACCTGAGCTTCGCTTTGGATCTGCAACTGTACGTCCAGCGTGACCGCACCGGTCAACGCGGCGAGCGATTCTTCGCGCAGTGTGAAGCCTTTGGCCAGTACGCGTACTTTGTAGACGCCCGGCTTCAACGCCTGAAATGTGTACCTGCCATCGCCATCGGTGCGGGCGATCTGCTGTCCGCCCGGCCCACGCAACTGAACAATCGCGCCGGGGACCAGGGCGCCAGACGGATCCGTCACCGCGCCGTGCAAGCTGGCGGCCGCCGTGGACTGCTGCTCCCCCGCCGCCGGGGATGGGGCAGTCGCGCCAATCAGCGCCGGAACGGCGGCGAGACAGACGAGTAGAGTCGCGAGCAGGCGAACGCCTCTCATGGTCGTTTCCTCAATCAGTTCTTGTGGGATGGAAGCGGGTTTGAAACCCCTTCGTCAATACCAGTGAACACCTCCGGCACAAGCCTGGAGGTTAAAGTTTTGTAAAGCGGCAGCGAGCCGCGCCCCGCTTAACATTTCTTCGCAAAACCGGGGCTTTTGCCCCTTTCGCACACGGCCCGGCCGTCATAGCGTTGGACTAGGTAGACTGTTCTACGCTTGCGCCAGAAAGCCTGGTTTACCGAAAAGGACCCCTGCGTGGCCGGCACAGCTCACCTCTTGTTGATTGACGACGACGCCGAACTCGGAGCGCTGATGCGCGATTTTTTTCGCGATCAGGACATCGACCTCACGCCGGCGCAGAATGGCTTCGAGGGCCTGGAGATGGCGCTGCACGGCGGCTTCGACCTGATCCTGCTCGACGTGATGATGCCGGGACTCGATGGATTCCAGGTGCTGAAGCGGTTGCGCGCAGAGAGGGATACGCCGGTGCTGATGCTGACCGCCAGAACCGAGAGCGCCAGCCGTATCCGGGGCCTGAACGAAGGCGCCGACGATTATCTCCCGAAACCATTCGAGCCCATGGAACTGCTGGCCCGCGTCCGCGCGATTCTGCGCCGCACGCAAACGGGCCCGCGCGATCCGCTGTCCGTGGTGGAAGTCCGCGGAGTCCGCCTCGATCCGGCCAGCCGCATGGTAACGATGAACGGACGCGAGATCGAGTTGACGACGATTGAATTCGACATCCTCGAGGTCCTGATGCGCGCGGCTGGCCACGTCGTTTCCCGCGACGAGATTGCGCAGCGTTTTTATAACCGGCCGGCGACGCCGTACGACCGCTCCATTGACGTTCACATCAGCCACCTGCGCAGAAAACTCGACGCGCCCGCCGATCTGATACGGACTTTGCGCGGCGCAGGCTACCAGTTCGCCGTCCTGGAATCGGAGCCGGAGAAGCGATGAGAGGACTCTTCGCGAAAATCCTGGCCTGGTTTGTGGCCACGCTGCTGCTCAGTTCGGTCGCGTTCTTCCTCTCTACCTTTTTGTCCGCGCCGCGCAGAATGCAGCGCGACCAGTTCCTGCACCGGATTGTGGACTACGAATTCGCCGACGCGGTGCGGGCCTATGAATCGGGAGGACCGCCGGCGCTGGGCGCGTACCTCGACCGGATGGTCGTGATGGTCGGCAACCGTTATCATTTGCTCGACGCGAGCGGTAAGGACCTGCGCACTGGCTTTGTTCGCAAGGATCTGGCCGCCGCCACGCCTCCTCCCCGCTGGAGTATCCTGCCGCCGCGCAGTTTTCGCATCAGGCAGACCTCCAGCGATGGCCGCTACATTTTCGTCATCGACATCACGGTGCAATACGATCCGATGTGGGATGTCATCTCCTTCGGCTGGATCATCGCCGTTGTCGTCCTGCTGGTGTACGCGCTGGCATTCACTTTGGCGCGGCCCATCGGAAAGTTGCAGGAGACGGTGAAGCGCTTCGGGCAAGGCGACTTGACGGCTCGCGCGCAGTTAAAGCGCAAGGACGAAATCGGCGAGCTCGGCGCGGCATTCGACGAAATGGCGGATCGCATTCAGACTCTGCTCGCCGCCGAACGGCGCCTTCTGCAGGACGTCTCGCACGAACTCCGTTCGCCTCTCGCACGCCTGAGCTTCGCGCTGGAACTCGTGCGCAAGAACCCTTCCAACGAGGAGTCATTCCAGCGCGTGAAGAAAGAGGTAGGCCGGATTTCCCGGCTCATCGGGGACCTGCTGCAGGTGACGCGAGTGGAAGGCGACGCCGGTTCCCGAAATGTCGAGAGCATCGACATCGGTCCATTTCTTCAAGAGGTGATCGAAGATTGCGAGTTGGAAGCGACGGCGCGCGGTTGCCGCATCGGCTTTCACGACGGCAGAGTAGGCCGGTTTGAGGGGGACCGCGAGTTGCTGCGCCGCGCCGTGGAGAACGTCCTGCGCAACGCAATTCGCTACACGCCTCACGGACAGAGTGTGGACGTTGCCGCGAGCAGCGAGGATGGCGAACTCGTTTTGACTGTCCGCGACTATGGCCCAGGTGTCCCGGAAGCAGAGTTGGAAGCGATCTTCCGCCCCTTCCATCGCGTCGAAGAGGACCGCGGCCGTGCGAGCGGAGGCGGCGTCGGACTCGGGCTCTCCATCGCGCAGCGCGCCGTGCTCCTGCACCACGGACGCATTTCGGCGCGCAACGCCGAACCCGGCCTGTGCGTACAGATCCGGCTGACTGGCTGAGCCTCCCGGGCCACGGCTGAATTCAGCCCCCGTGAAGTGCGGCGAGCATCGGAAAAGCGCAGCCGCAGACTTGTGACTGTCTGTCCGGCCGCGATACAGTGAGCGTTCGTGCTCCAACCCCGCACCGCACTCCCGCATCCCTGGCGCCTGCTGGCGCTGCTCGTGCTCTCGATCTTCATCAACTACATCGATCGCGCCAATCTCGCGGTGGCGGCGGAAGATCTAAGCCGGGACCTGATGCTGCGGCCGTCGCAACTGGGCCTGCTGCTTTCCGCTTTCTTTTGGACCTACGCGGCGTTTCAGTTTGTGGCCGGCTGGCTGGTCGACCGCTATAACGTCTTTTGGGTTTACGGCATCGGGTTCTTCATCTGGTCCCTGGCCACGGGCCTTACCGGAACCGTCACCGGTTTCTCGGAGCTCTTCGCGTTGCGGCTCTTGTTGGGGATGGGCGAGTCCGTGGCTTACCCGGCATACTCGCGAATCCTCGCCGCAGGCTTTCCTGAACAGCATCGCGGCTTCTGCAACGCGGCGCTCGACGCGGGCTCGAAGCTCGGACCCGCGCTGGGCACGTTGATCGGTGGATTGATCGTGGCAGCCGCGGGCTGGCGCTCGCTGTTCTTCATCCTCGGCGGCGGAGCGCTGCTGTGGCTGATCCCCTGGTTCATCTCGATTCCGAAGAACCTGCCGTCGCGTGCACCGGAAGCGGAGGGCGGCCCCGGGTTCCTCGATATTGTGAAACGCCGGGAAGCCTGGGGCACGTTCCTCGGTTTGTTCGCGATCAACTGGTCGTGGTATTTCATGATCACTTGGCTGCCTTATTACTTGAGAGCGGCGCGCGGCTTTACCCAGGCGGAGATGGCGGTGTTCGGGTCGGTGCCGTTCTGGTGTATCGCGGCTTCTTCCGTCACGTTCGGCTGGCTCTCCGACCGGCTGATCGCAAGCGGGTTCTCCGCGTCGTCGGTCCGCCGTGGATTTGAGGCGGGCGGCCTGATCTCGGCCGGCGCGCTCATGCTTCCGGTGGCGCTGGTTGTGTCCGGACGAACGGCGATCATCCTGCTCACGGTCGCCACCGGGCTGTTCGGTTTGTGCACGTCCAACATCTGGGCCGTCACGCAGCGCCTCGCCGGTCCCGCCGCGGCCGGTAAGTGGACGGGCGTGCAGAACGCCTTCGGCAATCTGGCCGGCGTCTTCGGCCCCTGGCTGACGGGCGTGCTGGTGGAGCGGACCGGCTCTTACGTGTCGGCGTTCGCTCTGGTCTCGTTCGTGCTCGTATCGGGCGCAGCCTCGTTTCTCGTGCTGATCCCTCGCCTGGACCCTGTCGTCTGGCCGGCACGATCGCGCTGACGCCTCGCCTCGAATTGAGGCAGACCGATGGACCCCAGGCCATGGACGCGGTCAACGCATCCTTCTTCCCCGCCGCTCCATCGACGCCCACGACCATCCAGCCAGCGCCTACGCAACCAGGCGCGCCCGCCATTTGCCTCTTCGTGCCGGCAGTCCGATGCCTTCCGGCCTGAACGGCGAACTGGCGAAGGCTCAGTGTCTGGCTTCGATTCTCGCGATGGCCGCATCTGCGTTCCATTGCACTCGCGGGATCTTTTGAAACCGGCGCAGCGCGGGCAATGCGGCCCGCGCTTCAGGACCGATTGCGCCAAGTGCGTCCGCCAGGCTGCGTTGCACATGGACGTGCTGATCGGGAACTTCACAGGCCGCCAGCAGCGCCGGAAGAGCGGGCGCGGCGTTCGCGCCCATCGATGCGAGAACGTCGGCCGCCATCATGCGCACGCCCGGCTCCGGGTCCTTGAGCAGCGCGGCTATGCCGCCGAGCGCCTGGGAGCCGCGTCCGCCCAGAGACCGAAACGAGGCGGCGGCCAGGCCGCGCACCTTTGAACTCGGGTCTGAGAAAGACTCAGAAAGCTCGTGCATTCCTCTTAGCGCAAGTGCGGGGTCCTGCGTCGCCCGCCACGCCGCCGCTTCCCGCACGTACGGGTCCTCGTCTTTGAGACCCTGCGTCCACTCGGCATAGCCAGGCAAGCCGCTCCGCAGCCGTTCAGCCCGCTCGCCGCCCACCGCCTCGGGGCTCGCCACCTTGGCCAGGATCAGCGTATCGATGCCGAGATGGAATGCGTTCGAACGATAAT
>Ga0315272_10001087_pt1 | contig 13642 bp, 11 predicted proteins | sample C3_middle_MG_FD_203918 | JGI IMG/M metagenome (GOLD analysis project Ga0315272, IMG submission 203918) | Sediment microbial communities from Yellowstone Lake, YNP, Wyoming, USA - C3_middle | ecosystem: Environmental > Aquatic > Freshwater > Lake > Sediment | place: USA: Wyoming | collected...
ATTTCCAAAAACCCTACTCCATGATCTCAAGACGGGCCTTGCGATTGTCCTTGCTTGCTGCAGCAGAGAGCAGCGAACGGATGGCCCTGGCAGTCCGACCCTGTTTACCGATGACCTTGCCAAGATCCTCCTTGGCTACCCGCAACTCAAGAACAACGACGCCATCACCTTCCGTCTCGGCAACCTGAACCGCAGCGGGATCATCCACCAACGAGGCGGCTATGAATGTTACCAAATCCTTCATGGGGTATTATTCCGCCACGCTGGCCTTGGCAAGCAGGCTCTTCACGGTATCGGAAGGCAGCGCACCCTTGTCGAGCCAAACCTTGACCCGATCCTGCTTGACAATAACTTCGGCGGGTTGCTTGCAGGGGTCGTAGGTCCCGACCACTTCAAGAAACTGGCCGTCGCGACAAGCCTCGGCGTTGGCTACGACAATGCGGTAAAAAGGTTTCTTCTTACGACCCATTCTGGTCAAACGAATCCTTACAGCCATGGTGTTGTTCCCTCCTGTGGGTTATTCAACTTATTTGACAGGACACGCATGTGCGTCCTGTGCGTTTTCTAAAATATCCGGTTACGACCCTAACGGGTAAGCCCCTTGGGCCGCTTCTTTTTCTTCGGTCCGCCGACAAAAGCGCCCAAACCGCCGGGCTTGCCGCTCATCTGCTTCATCATCTTGAGCATGTCCGTGTAGCTCTTGACGACCTTGTTCACATCCTGCACCGTAGTGCCGCTCCCCTTGGCAATGCGCGCCCTGCGGTTCGCGTTAAGGATAGCGTGGTTGCGCCGCTCCTTAATGGTCATGGAGTTGATGATCGCCTCCACCCTGCCCAGCTCTTTTTCATTAGGCTTGGGCATATCCTTGAGCTGCTTGATCCGGCTCATCCCTGGAATCATGCCCATGATCTGCTCCAGGCTGCCCATTTTCTTGATCTGCTGGATCTGCTCAAGAAAATCTTCCAGGGAAAACCCTTCTTTCTTGAGCTTCTTGGCGAGTTTCTCCGCCTTGTCCTTATCAACTACCGCCTCGGCCTTTTCGATCAGGGTGAGCACATCGCCCATGCCCAAAATCCGGGAGGCCACGCGATCCGGATGGAACGGCTCCAGGGCGTCAAGCCCTTCACCCATGCCGACAAACTTGATGGGCCGCTGGGTCACTTTCTTGATGGACAGGGACGCGCCGCCGCGGGCATCGCCATCCATCTTGGTCAGGATCACGCCGGTGATGGCAAGATCGAGATTAAATTTCTCGGCAACCGTGACCGCATCCTGGCCGGTCATGGCATCGGCCACGAAGAGAATCTCGGCGGGTTGCACCGCGTCTTTGATTCTGGCCAGCTCACCCATGAGCTCCTGATCCACATGGAGCCGACCGGCGGTGTCGACAATCAGAGTGTCATACCCCGCGCTCTGGGCGGCATGCACGGCCTGCCGACAGATCGCCACCGGATCCTGATCCGTGGTCGCAGGATGCACCGGCACCCCAAGGCTCTGAGCCAAAATGGTCAGCTGATCAATAGCTGCTGGCCGATACACGTCAGCAGGCACCAGATAAGGCTTACGGCCCTTGCCCTGCAACAGCTTGGCCAGCTTGCCGGAGGTGGTGGTCTTACCGGAACCCTGCAACCCCACCATCATAATGACCACGGGCTGACGGCCGCTGAGATCGAGGGTGGCGGTCTGTCCGCCCAACAGCTCGACCAACTGGTCGTGAACGACCTTGATCACCTGCTGGCCAGGGGCCAAAGAACCAACCACTTCCTGACCGATCGCCTTTTCGGCGACAGTGGCGACAAATTCCTTGGCGACCTTAAAGTTGACGTCGGCTTCCAGCAGGGCCATGCGCACTTCACGCAGCGCCTCCTGGATATTTTCCTCGGTCAGTCGGCCATGGCCGCGAAGCTGTTTAAAAACATCATGTAATCGGTCTGAAAGAGACTCAAACATTCAATAAACTCATAACAACCCAAAAAGCCACAGGTCCGCTGCACGAATTCAAACAGTTAACTGCTATAACCTTTGTAATCGCGGCTTTTTGGCGATTTCAACAAACATTTCGATCAATCACTCAAGCAGCCCCGAAAAGCCCGGCAACCGCAATAATTCCTAAAAAAGACAAACCTCACCCTATCCGGGCCGGAAAACGGACAAAGATACTTTGACAAACACAGGATGTCAAGCACCAATCTGCCCACCAAGAACCCCGCAGCCATAGCCTGGGCGAAGGTCCCTTGTGCCGCTGGACTTTTACAGCTCCTCCCGCAGCTTCGCCAACCCCTCGGGGGTGTCGAACTGGAAGCAGCGGTGCTCGTATTCAGCCGGAATGATCTTTTTCAGCAAGCCGGTCAAGACGTTTTTCGGACCGACCTCAATGAATACCCGCACCTCCTCGGCCATCATTTTCTCGACAATCTCAAACCAGCGCACCGTGGAGGCGATCTGTCGGGCCATGATGCCCCGGATGGCGTTCGGCTCGCCTTCCGCCCCAGCCGTCACGTTGAACAGCACCTGGGTATGCGGGGAGCTGAAGGTCATCTTCGCCATTGCCGCCTCAAAATCCGGGATCGCACCCTGGATCAACTGGCTGTGCCAGGCGCCGCTCACCTTGAGGGGGATAGCCTTACCCCCTTGATCCTTCACTAGCTCTGCCGCCGCTTCGAGGGCGGCAACCTCGCCGGAGATAACAATCTGCTCCCCGGAATTGTGGTTGGCCACGGTGAGCCTGCCATGGGACTGCGCTTTCTCGACAATGGCCCGAACCTGCTCGATCTTCAGTTTCACCACGGCCTGCATTCCGCCTGGATTGCGGTCGCTCTCCCGCTCCATGAGCCGACCGCGCTCGGTGACCAGGGCCAGGGTATCCTCGGGGCTCAGTATCCCGGCGGCGCAGAGCGCTCCGTATTCGCCCAGGCTGTGACCGGCAAAAAATGCCGGTTTCACCCCACCCTTGGCGAGAGCCTGCCAGCAGATGAGATTCATCACGGTCATGGCCGGTTGCAGATGCACGGTGCGGGTCAACTCCTCCATGGGGCCTTCCTGACAGAGGTGGATAAGCGGGAAGCCGCTGATCTTTTCCGCCATACCCATGAGGGCGCGGGCCTCAGCGTCCGTTTCAAGAAATTCCTTGCCCATCCCCAAAAATTGGGAGCCCTGCCCTGGAAAAAGGACCGCAATCTTTTGTTCTGCCATAACTGAACTCCAAAATTTCATTTTTTCTTATGATGTATCAGCGCTGAAGGGTTAAAGCTGCTACTCGCACGCCCTTTCCTTCTCACTTTCTTGCGGCGGATGGAACAGGGTGCCCAGGATGAACAACCCGACCCCAACGGTGATGGCCGAGTCCGCCACATTAAAAGCAGGCCAGTGGTGCTCGCCCAGGTAAAAATCCAAGAAATCCACCACCGCGCCAAACCGTAGCCGGTCAATAAGATTGCCCACCGCGCCCCCGGCGATCATGCCGATGGCGTGGGCAAATATTCTGCCCTGACTCCGAAACTGCTTGTAGGAAAACACCATCACCCCAATGGCAGCCACGGCGACCCCAATGAAGAACACCTGCCGCCAGATACTCTGGGCTCCGGCCATCATGCCGAAAGCCGCCCCGGTGTTGGTGAGATAGGTCAGATTGAACAGGTCGGGAATAACAGGCTTCAACTCATAGAGGTAGAAATAAGCCATGATCAGAGCCTTGGTCGCCTGATCGAGAACAACCACCCCCAGCAGCCACGCCAGCGGAATAACGGGAGAATCGGATTTTTTCAATTGGTCACCACCACGTTGGTACAGCGGGGGCAGAGGCCAGGATGCTCGGTATCGCTGCCCAACTCCTCGGAACGCAGCCAGCACCGCTCGCATTTTTCACCCCTGGCCGAGCGCACCAACACCGAAAGTTCCGGCAATTCTGTGCTGACAAAACCCGGCTCAGGCAAGGAGGTCATCAGTTCCATCCGGGAAACAATGGCTACCCCTTGCAGGGTTTGCCAGTTGGCCGTCAGAAAATCCCCCAATTCGCCATTCGCCGCCACCACTACCTCCGCCTCCAGGGAGTGACCGATAACCTTGTCGCGCCGGGCAATCTCCAGAGCCTTGGTCATTTCGCCCCGCACCTTCAAGACCTTGTCCCACTTCTCGGCCAGCGGTTTGTCGCTGACCCGTTCCGGCTTCAACTCCGGGAACAGGGCGACACAGACATTGTCCTCGTGCTGAGCTGCGCCGGGCAGAAAATCCCAGACCTCGGCGGCCATGAAGGTAAGAACCGGGGCCATGAGCCGGGTCAGGCCATCGACGATCTCATAGAGCGCGGTCTGGGCGGCCCGCCGCTCGCGGGAATTGGCAGGCAGGGTGTAGAGCCGGTCTTTCAACACATCCAGGTACAGGGCGCTCATGCTCACCGTACAGAAATTGGTCAGGCCGTGGAACACGGGATGGAACTCAAAACCCTCGTAGCCTTTAAGCACCTTCATCTTCAACAGCTCGAACTGGTAGAGCGCCCAACGGTCCAACTCGTCCATCTCGCTGTCCGGCACGGTGTCCGTGGCCGGATCGAAATCGTAGAGGTTGCCGAGGATGAAGCGCACCGTATTGCGGATCTTGCGGTAGGCGTCGGCCAGCTGCTGGAGGATGGTGTCGGATATCTTGATATCGTCGCGGTAATCCTCGGAAGCCACCCAGAGACGCAAAATTTCGGCCCCGTATTTCTTGATGATCTCCTCCGGGGCAATAACGTTGCCGATGGACTTGGACATCTTCTTGCCCTGACCGTCCACGACAAAGCCATGGGTGAGCACGGCCTTGTATGGCGGGATGCCCCGGGTGCCCATGGAGGCCAGCAACGCGCTCTGGAACCAGCCACGATGCTGATCGCTGCCCTCGAGATACAAATCAGCCGGAGCAGCCAGCTCTGGACGCTCCTCCAACACGGCGGCATAACTCACCCCGGAATCGAACCAGACATCGAGGATATCCTCCTCCTTGACGAACTCGGTGCTGCTGCATTTCCGGCATTTGGCATCAGCCCCAATGAAATCGGCCAGTTCATGGCTGAACCAGGCATCCGCCCCCTCTTTTTCAAACAGGGCGGTGATGCGGTCCATGATGGTCTCGTCATTGAGCACCTCGCCGCAGTCGCTGCAATACACCACGGTGAGGGGTACACCCCAGGTACGCTGGCGGGAAAGACACCAGTCCGGCCGGTTTTCCACCATGCCGTGGATGCGCTCCAAGCCCCACTGTGGGATCCATTTCACGTCCTTGATCGCGGCCAGGGCCTTATCACGCAGGTCGTTGGCTTCCATGGAGATGAACCACTGCTCGGTGGCCCGGAAGATCACCGGCTTCTTGCAGCGCCAGCAATGGGGGTAGCTGTGGGAGAGCTTGGCTTCTTTAATCAGCGAGCCCTGCTTGGCCATGTCTGCGGTGATCTGCGGATTGGCCTCGAAGATAAAGAGCCCGGCATAGGGCCCAGCCTCCTCGGTGAAACGACCGTCGTTACCCACCGGCGAAAGCACGGGCAGATTGTAGTTGATCCCGGTCATATAGTCTTCCCGACCGTGTCCCGGAGCGGTATGCACGCAGCCGGTACCGGTGTCCAGGGTCACATAATGGGCCAGAACCATGAGCGACTCGCGCGCCAGAAAAGGATGCTTGCATTGCTTGCCTTCCAGCAGCTTGGCGGAAAAGGTGGCGAGAACCTCGTATTCGTCGATGCCCCATGCGGCCAAGGCCTGCGCCATCAAACCCTCGGCCAGGATCAATACCTCGCCACCCACCCGCACCGCAACATAGGGGTAATCGGGATGGAAGGCCACACCCAGATTGGCCGGCAGGGTCCAGGGGGTGGTGGTCCAGATCACGGCGGAGACCTTCTCCCCGGCCAGGGCGGGAATAACCGCGCCCAGATCCTCGGCCACCGGGAACTTCACATAGATGGAAGGCGAGGTGTGGTCATAATACTCCACCTCGGCCTCGGCCAGGGCAGTTCGGCAGGAAGAGCACCAATGCACCGGCTTCTTGCTGCGGGTCACCGCACCGGAGAGGAGAAAGCGGTTGAACTCACGGGCAATGCTTGCCTCATACTTGTAGTCGATGGTCAGATATGGAGCATCCCAATCACCCAACACCCCGAGCCGCTTGAACTCATCCTTCTGCTTCTTGACCCATTTCCCGGCATAATTGCGGCAGGCGCCCCGGAAGGCCAGCTTGCTGATTTCTTTCTTTTTCGGGCCAAGCTCCTTGTCCACGTTAAGCTCAATGGGCAACCCGTGGCAGTCCCAGCCCGGCACATAGGGGCAATGAAAGCCCGCCATGCGCTTGGCCTTGAGGATGATATCCTTGAGGATTTTGTTCAAGGCGTGGCCCATGTGGATATGGCCGTTGGCGTAAGGAGGGCCGTCGTGCAAGATATAGAGGGGCCTGCCTGCGGTCTGCTCCTGCACCTTGGCGTAGAGGTGGCCCTCCTCCCAGGCCTTGAGGACCTCCGGTTCCCTTTGGGACATGTTGGCCTTCATCTTGAAATCGGTTTGGGGCAGGTTCAATGTCGCCCGATAATCCATGGGTGATCTCCATATCTTAACTTAGTGCTGAGTGCTGAGGTCCGAGTGCTGAAATCAAGCGGACAAGCATACCAGCTCACCCGCAAGTTGCAAGGGTAAAATCGCCGGGAATTCGGGAGGTTCGCCCTGTCGACCGGCTTTCCCTTTGACATTTCCCGACCTGCTTCCTATATTTGATGAGTTCTTTTAAAGTGATCAACAAATGCCAACCTGATGGCAACCCGGATGCACCATCCGTTTATTACTGGAGAAATCAGATGCCTAAAGTTATTGCCCTGGCTGGCAAAGGTGGAGTCGGCAAAACCACCATCTCGGCCCTGCTCATCAAATACCTAACCGAAAAGGGCCTTACCCCCATCCTCGCCGTGGATGCCGATGCCAACGCCAATCTCAATGAACTGTTGGGGCTGGAGCTTGGCACCACCATCGGCGAAATCAGAAAGGAACTCAAGGGCGACATGCCGCCCAACATGACCCGGGACCAGTACATGGAAATGAAGGTCCATCAATCCCTGGTGGAGGCCAGCGGCTTCGACCTCATGGCCATGGGGCAGCCCGACGGCCCCGGCTGCTACTGCGCCGCCAACCAGCACCTGGCCATGACCATGGATCATCTGGCCGACAACTACCGCTACATCCTGGTGGACAACGAGGCAGGCATGGAGCACCTCAGCCGCATGAACCTGCGAGATATCGACTATCTCATCGTGGTCTCGGACCCCTCGGCCCGAGGCATCATGACCGCCAAACGAATTGCCGAGCTCACCGGTCCGCTGGGAATACAGATCAAGAAAAAATGCCTCATCGTCAATCGGGTTCCGGAACCGGCCGGCAAGGAGTTGCTGGCCAAAATAGACGAGGCGGTGCAATCCTCCGATCTGCCCCTGGGCGGCCTCTTGCCTGCAAGCAACGAGCTGGTTGCCCAGGAAATCGCGGGCAAATCCTACCTAAAGCTCGACGCGGAAGTACCCGTAGTGCAGAAAGCCTTTGCCATCTTCGATGCGCTGTTGGGATAGCCCGAACCCGGCAACAACCTCATCTTCCCTTACCAAACGACCGCCGCCGGAAAAATTTTCCCGGTCTTCACCATGACACGCCCCGCGGCAAACCTTCATAACATCCTGAATTAACTCACAATATAAAGAAGTTCGCCAAGCGGCTCTTCTGGCATGGGTTTTGCTTTGTAACAATGTGGCAGTTCCATATCCAGAACACCACGCGAGGCAGACCATGGATTTACTGGCATCTTTCTACAACGGAATAAGCGGCGTCAACGCCATGGGCCAAAAGCTCAATGTCACGGCAAACAATGTCGCCAATGTCAACACCAACTCCTTCAAAGCAGGACAAACCCAGTTCGCGGACATCTTCGAAACCACCCTGGGTTCCCTCTCTTTTGGTCACGGCGTCCAACTTGGCCATATCGGCACCTCCTTTACAGACGGCTCGCTCGAAACCACTGGCAAGGCCACGGACATGGCCATAAGCGGCCCTGGTTTCTTCATGGTGCGCAGGAGCGACGCCACAAAGGCGGACACCTACACCCGTTCCGGCAACTTCAATCTGGTAGGAGTTGACCCTCTCCTGGTAGGCGGAGAACTCAATGTTTCCAGACTGGTCACCCCAATGGGCCAGTTCGTGCAGGGAAAAAATTTGAGCACCACCACCCTCCCGCCCACCGCACCCGGCGCTCCTCCCGCCGATATCCTGATCAAAAACATCGCGCCCCAGTCGGCAACCAGCGAGGTGAAGCTTGTCCTGAACCTTCAAAACAATCCACTGTTGCAAGAGCCCGCCGCCAGTCCGGTCAACCTGTTTGACAGCTGGGACGGAACCAACACCGCCCAACCCATTGCCACAAACAATTATGATTATAAAACCTCGCTGACCATCTACGGCCCTGGCGATGAAACCACCGGATTTGCAACGCCTTCATCCACCTACGATCTAACCGTCTACTTCGACGCAACGACAAACCCCAACGAACAGGAATTTATCGTCACCTGCAACCCCGCGCAGGATCAGCGGCTGAGCGCTGGCGGCACCCGCTACAACAGCGCAACGGACAAGGGGGCAGGCGCCCTGCTCTACGGCGTTCTCTCTTTCTCAAACAGCGGCGACTTAAACAACATCCAATGCTGGAATGTGCCGCCCGACGGGAACATCGCCCCAGCCACCCCCGCCAATTTGCTCACCCTTGCCAGGGGCGATTCCTACTACAGTTTCGGCTTCAACTTCACCGGCACGGCTGCCAACAACTCCTCAACCTTAAGCTTTGGCAATGCCCCGAAACCGCAATCTGCCGTCAGTCCTGCGGCGGCGTTCAGTTCCGCCACCGCTTCGTCTCGTGTCAGCGCGACCTCCACCTGGGATACAGTTTCCGACAGCCAGGGAAACACCGTGAAGGCCGGGGACACCATCACCCTTCAGGGCCTGAACGGAGACGGTTTTCCGACCTCATACACCTACACGGTAAATTTCTCCCAGACGGTGCAGGATTTTCTTGCCGGGCTACAGACCCAATTTGCCTGCACAGCGGGAATAGTCGATGGCAAGCTCACCCTCACCGATACCGTGGTGGGAACAAGCCAGCTGGCGGTATCCTCGATTACCCATACCAATGCAAGCGGGGGCACCCCACTCACCGATCCAACCATTGCCCAGATCTTCGGCGACCAAAGTGCCTCGTTCAACGTCGATCCCGAAGGCCGCTATCAAGCAACAGGCCTGACCACCACCAACTATGCGAGTCCTTCTTCAATGCTGTTTCAAAGCCAGAACGGTTACGGCAAAGGCAGACTGCAGGATATCTACGTAGACAGCCAGGGGGTTATCTCAGGGCAATATTCCAACGGACAAACCATCAAGCAAGCCCAACTGGTGCTAGCCAACTTCATGAACCTGCAAGGGCTGCGAAATATGGGTGACAACAACTACGTCGCGACAGACAAGGCAGGAACCATCACGACCGGTACCCCAGGCCAACCATCTTTCGGGACTGCCAGCAACTACAGCCTGGAGATGTCCAATGTTGACCTTGGCAGAGAAATGGTGGACATCATTACCACCCAGCGGGCATTCCAGGCCAACGCCAAAAGCCTTTCCACCACCGATGAACTGTACGAAAAGCTCATCCAGATGATCAGGTAGTCATCCCTTAGCCCCCTCCCTCGGAGTCTGCGCTTACCTCACGGGAGGGAATCGAGGGGTGAGTGAAGTTGCCGACGACCGTATCTGGGTGGCTCCACCCTAAAAGCCTGCATCGCCTCTTTGATGACTTTTGCGGCCCACTAATCGCGGCTTTTGCCTGCAAGCGCCACAACTCGCAACATTGCTGCGGCACCTCATGCTGCACCCACAGCATGAGCTTGCCGGATATCAGCTTCCGCGTAGTTCATTCCCGATTTTCTCTATGTTTAGACACATAGCATGACCGCTGCCTCATTCGTAACAACAACTTTCTGACAGGCTTCAGGACGAACGCAGTTCCCTCTCCTATTTGACATTCCGTCGCCGCGCACACTCCTCGTGCTGAATCTGTAGAAGCACCGCTTGAAAAAAATTCCCTCTCCCCCTGCGGGAGAGGGCTGGAGAGAGGAGGAACTACTTTGGATAAAACCGTCGACAACTTCACCCACCCTCTTGCTTTCTCCCGTAAGGTAAGCGCAGACTTCGAGGGAGGAGAAGCGTATCGTAGCAAACACAAACTTCCCCACAAAAAAACCGGCGGTTCGGAACATTCCGAGCCGCCGGTTTCAGGCAGGAGACTTGGTCTAAAAAACAGCTTACCGCTTGATGTTGATCAAATCCGCCAGCATCTCGTCGGTGGTGGTGATGATCTTGGAGTTGGCCTGGAAGCCGCGCTGGGTGGTAATCAGCTTAACAAACTCCGCGCCGAGATCCACGTTGGACTGCTCCAGCGAGTTGGGGGAAATGGAACCCAAACCGTTGGTTGTTGGCGGACCGGTGATGGGCGCACCGGATGCGGTGGTTTCCCGAAAGACGTTGCCGCCCTCCTTGCGAAGCCCCGCCAGGTTGTTGAAACTGGCCAGAGCCACCTGGGCCCTTTGCAGAACCTGTCCGTTGGAATAGTTGCCGGTGATGACCCCGGTGGTGTCCACGGAAACCGACTGGAGAAAGCCTGCGGCAAATCCGTTCTGATCCTGGAAGATGGTGGTGGAGCTGTTGGCGTACTGGGTGGTGGAGAGCGCCTCGGTGCTGAAATTAATGCTCTCATTGCCCCCCATCCGGCTGCCATCTTCTCCGCTGGTATCGGCGGCGATGGTGGTAAATAGGCCCGCGCCAAAAGGAGAAGCCGTACCCACCGCAGGATTTGTTATTGATGTAATTTTCAATGCGCTGTGATAGCCGGTTGCGGCAATCTCATCGGCCCGGCGGTCGGTGAGCACCAGATGCCCTGCACCATCAATGGAAGCCTCAGCATTAAACTGCGCTTCCAACCAGGAAAGCAAATCCTGCACGGTAGGAGGACTGTTGGGCCCGGTAAGCGGCGCGCCAAAGCTGGTGCCCACCGTAAAAGTTGCATTCACCGGGGTGGTGTCTCCACGAACCCCGACAAAGGTCAGAGCATCCGTGGCGGTAAGAGCCTGTCCTGGCCCAATTTGATCAAACACACTGGTCAAGGGCGTGCTGCTGTTGATCGGCGTTGTGCCCCCCGCAGTGGTCACACCCCGAGCCGTGGAAACCACCTGTTGTTTCGCAGTGGTGACATTAAAGGTATTGGTGGCGCCGACGATGCTGGCGCCAAATGGATTCACCCCGGCCCCACCCGTGAAGGTAAACGTGGTTACAGCCAGGCCGCTTGGTCCGCCGGTGGCGTCGGTCATTTTGATCTTACCCGCCGCATCGATGGTGCAGGTACAGCCAAAGGAAGCATTCATTTTATCCAACAGATCCTGCACCTTGCCGCCAGCAACCAAGGCATATTGATTCGCAGCCAAGGTAGGATCCACATAGGTCCCGTCATGCTTGTACCCACCAAAACTCACGGTGTCGACAGGCGCCACCGTGTCAACCAGTGTTCCGGTGCTGTCATATACCGTACTCCACAGAGTTTCCTTGGTGATAGGCGATGAAGTTCCTGCGCTGGCATAGGCTGCGCCGTTGGTGACCAAAACCTGGCTGACGGCGGTGCTTTGTCCGCTGTACTTGGCCCCGAGATTCAACTCGATCCGCTGGTTGGCTGTGGCGCCGGTGAAGTTCGCGGAAAAGGTATAGTACTGATCCGTATTGCCCAGGACAAGGCGATTGGTTTCCTGGGCCGGGTCCACCACGCCGTCGGGCGGCACGTTCCAGGCCGACATATTACTGATGGCGCCGGAGGTGGAAAAGTCGATCTTTCCGTAAAGCAAAGCGCCAGCCCCTTTATGATTCTGATAATTGTAGGTAGTGTCCGGGGTGTAGATGGAAGCCTCGTCGTTGGTGCCATTCAGAGCGCCTGTGGCATCACGACCGGTGCTCAGCACCCGCTTGTCTTCCACCGGATTGCAGGTAACGAGAAACTCCCACTGGTTGTCTTTTGTGGTACGGTCGAAGTACACGGTGAGATCATGGCTCGCACCCACGGAGTCGTAAACCTTGATGGCCGTAGTGTACTCATAGGCTGTGGTATCGATGGGGGAAGTAGGCACGGGCAGGGCCTGGTTGGTGCCGTTCCAGGCGTCGAACAGATTCAGTTCGGTGGTCTCGTTGTTCTTCCGGGAATCCACGTTGGCAATGACCTGGACACTGGTGGTCTGCACCGGCGGGGTGGTTTTACCGAGATTGATGTCACCGATGGTGCCCTGCCGCTCGCCGGAGGTGGTGTCCAGGGTCCAGCCCTGCACAAAGTTGCCGGTGGGATTGACCAGATAGCCCTCCTTGTCAAAACGGAACTCCCCCGCCCGGGTGTACATGTCCGCTTCGGCGCTGCCAGAAGCCCGGAGCATGAAGAAGCCCTGACCGCCGATGGCCAGATCGGTGGCAGTGGAGGTGGACTCAAACGAGCCCTGGGCAAAAACGCCGTCAATGGTGGTCATGGTCACACCGCGACCGACCTGGGCCGCGCCTGCTGCGGTGGCCACGCTCTGGGAGAGAACATCCTGGAAGGTCGCCCGGCTGGATTTGAAGGCGATGGTGTTGACGTTGGAAACGTTATCGCCCAAAACGCTCATGGCGTTGCCCATGGTGCTGAGACCACTGATACTTGCGTACAACGAACTTGAAACACCCATGTCCTACCTCCTGTTTTCTTGTTCTGTATTTCTTCCCGGTCTCACTTCACCACCAAAATATCGGCAACATTCATATTTACGGAGTTATCCACACTTACCTGGGCCACAGCGCCGTCAAATTTCACGCCCGTGACCCGGCCTGTTGACCGATAATCAACAGCGACCTGCTGCCCCAAGGCGTTCATGGCCGTCACTTTGTACGTATACTGACCATCCGGAACAACAGTGCCGCTGGGCGTTTTCGCATTCCAACTCAAATCGTGCACACCGGAGGCGGCATACCCCATGTCAATGGTGCCCGCCATGCTTCCTGCCGCGTCATAAATATCAACCCTGCATAAATCGGCGGCATCGGCCAGGGTGAACTGGGTGGTCGTAGCCGCGCCGTTCATCACGCCCATGCTGTTTCCGGTCCCCTGCACATTTTTGCCGATCAGGCTCAAAAGCTGGAGATTATTCTGCGAGGTCTGGTAACTCAGCAGTTTTTCCATGCTGTCGGACATCTTCATGGTGGATTCCAGGGTGGAAAACTGGGCGAGCTGCGAGGCCATCTCAGTGCCTTTCATGGGCTCCAGCGGATCTTGGTGCTGCATCTGGGTGATAAACAGCGTCATGAAATCGTTACGATCCAGGGTTTTCTTGCCCACCGTTTTCAGGGCTGCAGGATCCTGGGTCGGAAGGGTAGAACTGGTCGTTGCTGTGGTAGTCATTGTTTTTTCCTCTCTTTCTTAGGCAAACAGATCAACGCCGCTTTCACGACCAGTTCCGGGCTGCACCCGCTGATAGAGAATATCATCGGGCAGGTCAGCCAGGGTTGTCCGCCGTTGAACCGCCCCTTTTTCCAAAGAAGCCATC
>Ga0315272_10001088_pt1 | contig 13641 bp, 9 predicted proteins | sample C3_middle_MG_FD_203918 | JGI IMG/M metagenome (GOLD analysis project Ga0315272, IMG submission 203918) | Sediment microbial communities from Yellowstone Lake, YNP, Wyoming, USA - C3_middle | ecosystem: Environmental > Aquatic > Freshwater > Lake > Sediment | place: USA: Wyoming | collected...
CAGGCCAGCCCCAGCGCGCCCGTTGCCAGAGACACAGGCTGCCAGTGGCCGAAAGCGCCATAAATGCCGAGAACGAGCGCGGGCGCGACCGCGGCTCCGATGGAGGAACCACTATCGAAAATCGCCACGGCCAATGCTCTCTCGCGGCGCGGGAACCACTCAGAAACGGCCTTCGTCGCGGCCGGCCAGTTCGCCGACTCGCCCACGCCCAGCAGGAATCGCAGGCCGGCAAAACTCTTCAGACCCGTGGCCAGAGACGTTGCCATCGCGACCAGCGAGTAGAAGGTGACACTGATGGTCAGGCCACGCCGCGTCCCGAGCCTGTCGATCAGCCGGCCACAAACGGCCTGTCCGATGGTATAAGCCAGCCGGAACGCGATCACAATCAGGGCAAAGTCCTGGTTGTTCCAGTGATAGTCCCGCTTCAGGTACGGCGCCAGGACGGAGATCGTCTGACGATCGATGTAGTTGATGACCGTGGATGCAAACAGCAGTGCGACAATCCACCATCGAATCCCGATCCCGCCAAGCGCCTTTCCGAAACCCTTCACCCCCGCCTCGCTGAATGGGCGGCCACTGACCTATTCGTGATGAATGCCATCATTGCATTCAATCACACGCGGGGACTCGCAATTCTCGTCCACCCTTGGAACGGGTCGAGTGACCGGGATTCCGCCCGGCCGCTCTCCCGCACCACTGGACATGCGGCTTGACTACTTCTTCTTATAGCAGCGGCGCCCCGGCCCGGGCACGCCGGTCTCCAGATCGGCCCGCATCGCCGCGCAAGCGGCCTGGAACCGGCGCGTCCCAGAAAGCCTTCCGCAATCCCATCGTGGGACCCATACCACCGCTTTTTGAGGGTCCGTCTCGCGCGGGGCGCCGCGATCTTAAATGTGACGCGCAGCGCGGGAGGACTACTCCTTGAACCGCACGGACTGAGCGGCCTGCTCGTTCACCTCCAGGCGGAAGACGTCCGGGCGCCCGTAATGGCCCGCCACGTCGAGGTCGAACTTGCCCTCGGCGATGCGGCCCAGGTCGATGTCGGCGGTGAGGATTCCCTCGCCATCGCGCAGCGGTCCGGCGAGCACCTCGCCCAGCGGACCAACAATGGCGCTCCCGCCGCGAATGCTCGCACCCTCCGCCGCGCCGTGCACGAACTGGCAGGCGGAGAGCACGTAGCAGCGCCCTTCCAGCGCGATGTGACGCAGCGTGGGGAGCCAGGTTTCGCGGTCGTCCACGGTCGGCGCACAGTACATTTGCACGCCCTTGGCATACATCGCGGCGCGCAGCAACGGCATGTAGTTCTCCCAGCAGATCACCGCGCCCGCGCGTCCGAAACCGGTCTCGATCACAGGCAGCGTGGAGCCGTCGCCGAAGCCCCAGATCAGCCGCTCCATCGCGGTCGGCATCAGCTTGCGGTGCTTTCCCACCAGCGCGCCTTCCGGCGAGAAGAACAGGACCGTGCAGTAGAGCGTACCGCCGTCCCGCTCAACCACGCCCATTACCACCCAGATCGCATGCTCCCGGGCGGCCTTGCCCAAACGAACGGTCGCGGGTCCTGGCGCCTCAATCGCGCTTTCCCAGTAGCGGCGGAACTCCGCCCGGCCCTCGCTCGTGCGGGAACCGACCCGCACGCCGAAGTCCGCTCCCTTGGGGTAGCCGCCGATGAACGCTTCCGGGAAAAGCAGCAGTCTCGCACCGCTCGCGGACGCTTCGGCAATCAGCCGCTCCGCCTTTTCCAGGCAGGCCCCGGTGTCGAAAACTACGGAACCGGCTTGCGCTACCGCCACTCGGGTTGAGCTCATGCGCGTAGTTTACCAACTGGCCGCGGGCTCTCCCATCCGGAAGCCGCCAACGCATGTCGAACGGCGCCGCAACATTGTGCACCGGGCTCCCAAATGGTGGTTCGCCGCCGGGAACGTTATCATGCGTTCACGGCCATGAGGAAACTTGAAATTACACTCTCCGCCGCCGTTATCCTGCTCACGGCGTGCCGCGAGGCCAAGCCGCACGCTCAAACGCCCGATCAGTCCCCGCTGGTCTTCGAGATGCGTACGTTTGAGAAGACCCGCCCGGGATGCGGCGACCATGGCAACCACGCTCAGGCCTGCGTGAGTTTCCAGGCAACGTGGCCGGAGATGAAAGGCGGCGCGGGCGAAGCCGCCCCGAAGATGAACGCAGCGCTGCTGGCGGCGCTCGGCTTTCCCGAGGGTGCGGGAAGGATGGAATCATTCGGTGAGGAGATGATCGAGCGCTGGCGAGTGGAGCATAAGGGCGTCGTCTACGCCGATTCGACCTGGTTCGAACGGCGCACAATCCAGGTGCTGGCGCGCCGCCCGGAGGTGTGGACCTTTCAGCTGGACCGCATCGGGCAGACCGGGCAACCGCTGCCGTTCAACGAACGGACCTACCTGAACCTGTCTCCGCGCAGCGGTGCTCCCGTTTCACTGCGCACCCTGCTGGAGACTGGAGCCGAAGCCCGGCTGGCAGCGGTTGCGGAGAAGCAGCTTCGCGCCGCGCCCGGTCTGGCGAGCGAGGCTTCCCTGCCCCTCAAAGACGGGGTCTTCGCACTGCCGGAGCAGTTCGCGCTCACCTCGGCGGGAGTCGTGCTCGCGTGGAGCGGCGATGCGCTTCGCACTCCGGACGCGGCGCGCATCGAGATCACAATCCCCTGGCGCGACGCCCGCGACCTGGTCAGTGCCTCTGCCGTCAAGCCGCCATCCCCGGACGCCGAGCAAGGATTCTGAATGCGCGCGAGCGCCGGCGGCCGTGAGAGGCCATCGCGGGACGAGGCGGCTGGCGGACTGAATCACACTCGCGTCGCACCTGCTCATGGCAGGGTCGACTACAATTCGAGTCAGGTGAAACTCGCTTCAATCGCACTTTTCCTGCTGTCGGTTCCGGCCACTCTGCCGGCACGGGCGGCCGATCCGCAAGAGATCCTGCGCCAGGCCTTCGCGGCCCATCAGGCCGGCGACATGCCGAAGGCGATCCAGCTCTACCGGGAGTTTTTGAAGGACCATCCCGAGGTGGCCGAGATCCGTTCGAACCTGGGCGTGGCCCTGGCCCGCGACGGGCAGTACACGGCGGCGATCACCGAGTACAGGGAGGCCCTGAAGAAGCTCACGAACAATCCCAGCATCCGCCTGAACCTCGCACTGGCGTACTACAAACTTGCCAGGCTGAGCGAGGCGGTGCCGGAACTGCTGGCTGTCCGCAAGGCGCAGCCCGATGCGCTCCAGCCGGTCTACCTGCTGGGCGATAGCTGGCTCCAGATGGGCGAGACGAAGAAGGTGATTGAACTGCTGACGCCGTTCGACCAGAAGAACCCTCACGACATGGCCATCTCCTACATGCTGGGCGCGGCGCTGCTGCGCGAGAAACAGACCGCCAAGGCCCAGCTCCTGCTCGACCGGATTCTGAGCAAGGGCGAGTCGACCGAATCGTTCCTGTTGCTGGGCTTCAGCGCGTATCAGTTGCACGACAACAAGGCGGCCGCCCGGCACCTGGCGCGCGCCATCGAACTCAACCCCAAACTGCCCACGGTGCATGCGTTGTATGCTCTGGCCCTAAAGGAGACGGGCGATTCCGACGGCGCGGCCGAGCAGTTCCGGCAGGAATTGAAGATCAATCCCTACGACTACGTCGCCAACATCGAGACCAGCCTGATACTCAAGCAGGAAAGCAAGTTCGACGACGCCATGGTCTGCCTGGACCGGGCTCTGCTGGTGCGGCCGGGCGACCCCGGCGCACTTTTCCAGCGCGCCTCGATCCACGTGCTCCAGGGAAAGAACGACGAGGCTCGGGTAGAGCTCGAACGGATGATCAAAGACTACCCCGAATTCACCGAGGCCCACGTCACCCTGGCCACCGTTTACTACCGCCTGAAGCGCAAGGAGGACGGAGATCGCGAGCGCGCCACCGTCCGCCGGCTTCAGGAAGAGGACCAGAAGCGCCAGGAAGAAAAGCAGAAGGCCGCCGCTTCCACTCCGGCCACGCCACAACAGTAGGCCGCCGGGAACGCCGCCACCCGCTTTCGTGCCTGACAGCGGCTGCGCGCGCTTCGTGGCGGTGCTGGGCTCGGCGTGGACATCGTCTACTTTGTCGCGAAGGCTTTCGATTTCGCGATCGTGGAGGTCGTTGACATCGTTCCACCGGTCGCGGCGATCTGCCATGCAATCTTCGAGCCTCGCCGAGTGGGGCAGGACTTATCCTGCGTACCGTCTTCACCGGTGCTCGCCCGGATCCGAAAATGAATGCCCGCGCAGGCCGAAAGGACTGCCCCACCACACGCCTGGATCGCGGCGCGCCGCTCACGGTGGTGGCTCAGGGCTCCCACCGTCGGACTCCGGAGCGCACCCGCACATCCGGCCTACTGTCCGTAATTGAACACAAGCACCGCAGTAAACTCGCTTGCCTCGCCGTCCTTGACAAGGGGGGTAAATTTCCACTGCCTTGCGGCAGCCATCGACGAGGAACTGAACATCGCATTGCCCTTGAGCACCTTTACATCGACAACGTCGCCCGTCTTGCTGACAGTCACCTGAACGTCCTGCGATCCAGTTATGTGCAACTGTTTCGCCGCCGTGGGGAATTCCGGGGCGACCTTCTTGTTGGCCCGCACCATGGCGTTGGCGGTTGGGATCATGGGCGCCTCACCGGCCAGAACAGCCGTACCCGCCGCGAACACCAGTACCGACGCCAAACTCAGGACTCTGAATCCATTCCGTGTTGCCTGCATTATTACCTTCCTTTGATCTGTGCTCTCACGACGCCCCGCCGCTCACATCCCGGCGGCCGGTTCACCTGCATCTCCCGGTCGACAGGTTCCGCGGGGCCTCAGTTGCTCTATCGGCCAAGGCACGCCGGGTCTTTAGCAAAAACCGCGGCCGGCGCGCCTGTTTTTTTCGCGGTGCGCCGGAGCATCGCCCGGTCCCCGGGGGCGAAACCCGGACCATGACGGGGACGGCTTGACAGAGCCCCCCCGGCCAAGTGATATGCTGGCGGTCGCAATGAGTATTGGTAGCGAGATAGTAGGATCGCTGTTGATCTTGTTAGCTCCACTCAACAGCAAGATCGTGGCGGAATCGCCGCAGGGGCAGGTTGGGGCGCCGCTCGATCGCTTCCAGAATCATTTAGCCGAAATTGTCGATCGCCAGCCCGCTTACGCCTGCCGGGCGAACACCGAGCGCACGTCGCGACTGGCGGCCAAGGGCAAGTCCGTCGCGCGGGATCGCGCGCGATTCGACATCGCGGCAACCAGTTCGAATGAATCGTATTCCTGGCCGGACGGCGGGCAACTCGACAAGAGCGCCATCGAACAGATTGCCCAGGGCGAGGCCGGCGGCATGAGCGGGGTAAGCGGCTGGAGCCGCGCGTTACTGGCCTTGCTCGCCTCCGGCGGTACGGGTTCCCGCGAGTGCGCCGCCCAGGGACGGCGCGGTGTGCGATTCGATTTTCAGACCCCTTGGACCAGCAGTTCTTATCAGGTCACTGCCGGAACGCGCCGCATCGTCGTGCCCTACACCGGTATGGTTTGCGCCGACGCCTCAACTCTCGATCCCATGCAACTTGAGGTACGTGCCGGACCGGCTTCCGGCCCGATTGCGTCCGTCGTGGAGACGATCGTCTATGCACGGACCCGCGTCGGAGCGGCGGAGGCGCTGTTGCCCGTCTCGCGGGAACTCAGAGTGACCGATCGGGAGGGCGGCGAGCGCGTGTACGCCACCAATTACAGCGAATTCAGGCCCTGCTCCGGCCCATCCGCCGCCAGTGCCTTGGCAACACCGCACCTGCCGGCGGGAATCGAACTCGACCTGAAGCTGGAGACGGCGATTTCGTTCGAACAGTCCGCTGTCGGCGATCCGTTCACGGCCCGGCTGCAACGTGCCGTCCGCAAGGGCAATCTCAACCTACCCAAGGGGACGGAGATCAGCGGCCGCATCGGCCGGTTGGAGGAACGTTTCGTGCCCGAACACCATTTTGTCGTCGGGCTGGACCTGCTGGGGCTGAAGGGGGATGGCGCCGCCGCGCATTGCCGTGCCCGCCTGACCGGACCCGCGCTGAAGTACGATCGAAGGCCCGAGTCGGTAACCGGGTTCGGCGATCCGCAGTATATGCCTCCCATCTGGGATACGCGCGGACTGGAGATCGAGAACACGGATCCAACCGCGCGCTTCGGCGTATTCCGGGTGCGAACGGCAAAATTGAAGATCGCCCCGGGCCTGCACATGGTCTGGCAGACCATGGAAGCCAATGCATCCGGCAACGTAACCGTCCAATTCGGCCCTAAGCCGTGATCCGAAGATGGCGCCGGCTGCGGCGCTGGGGAATCAACTCTCGCCCCGGCTGCCGGCACGGCTCGCCAGGCGCGTAGATGGGCTAATCGGTGGCAGCGGGGCTTAGCACACCCGCACTAACGGCAGGCCCAGCAACTGCGCCACCTTGGCGATGGCCGCGTGGTTGTGGCCGACGCCGAGCGCGCAATGGTGCGTCGGACCCTGCTCGCACCACTGGTTGACGAACTGCGCCGGCCCGAGCGGGAAGCGCAGGCGCGAGTTCGTGTTGCCGATCTTCATGATGGGTCCGGGAATCGATTCGCCCTCCGCCGTGATGAGCTTCAGGCTGCCATCGGCGGTCTGCGTTACGCCAAGGAGCGTAACCGGGCCCGTCTTCACGTTGAACTCGACGCTGACGCCGTGGCCGCGCTTGCCATGGTACAGGCCCAGCCCGCGCAGCACCGGCCTGCGGCCGCTGATGGCGAGATGCGCCGGCCCGTCGTGACCCATCAGCACGAACTGCTCGCGCAGGTCCATCGCATAGAACTCGGTGAACGAACCGCCCGCGCCCAGGCTATCCATGATCTTCATTGCCAGGCACGTCTTCAGGTCGCCCTCGCCGCTCGCCGGAACGCCGCGCGCGGTCAACAGCGAATTGCCCAGGATCACGCCCGCGCCAAGCTGTTCATAGCGGTTCCCGGCCAGGCCGCGATAGTAATACGTCAAACCGTTGAGCTGGAAGTCCTCGACCAGCCGGTCCAGGCCGGCCGCCACTCGCGCGGCCCACGCCAGGGCCTCATCCGTAACGTTCTCCAGGTCGAAGATCTGCCGCGTCGCCTCGGTCTTGCGCTCAACCTCTTCCGCCGTGACCGCCTCGACGCAGCGATCGAGGTCGCACATTTCCAGCACTTCGATGTGCGCGCCGGTCTGAGCCGTCACCATCGTGAAGTCCGAATACATGTCGAGCATGCCAGGATACGTGTGCCCGAGAAAGCCGATACGGCTGGTGCGCAGTACGTTAGCGACGGTCGCGGCGCGGCACCAATCGCCGATCTCCTGCCAGGCTTGCAGATCGTCGCGCAGAGTCCCGGAAACCACGCGGAATTGGACGCGCGCCCTCGCGAAGGCGTTTGAAATCTCCGGCACACAGCAGGTAGAGCAGTTGGCCAGCCACTCGCCGGTATTGATGTTCTCGTAATCCAGCGACGCGCTGGGCTGGAGATTCAGCACCAGCACCGGGAGCTTCGCGCGCTGCACCACGGGCAAAACCTGCGACGAGGTCGCGTAGGTGCCTACGTAGCAGACGATCAGGTCCAGGCCCGCGCCCGCGAACTTCTGTCCAGCCTCTGCCGCTGCCTGCGCAGTGTCCACCAGTCCGGCCGAAACGACCTCAACGCCCAGCGCGCGCATCTGCTCTTCGACGAGATGTTGGTAGCGTTCCAAACGCTCCTTCAGACCTGGGAATTGCTCCCAATAGGCGGCTAGGCCAATGCCAAAAACGCCGACACGCCCGGCAGGTTTAGACGAGGACGGGAAAGAAGGGCTGACGAAGCTCATGCAAGAGGTATATCACCAACCAGGCCGAGCACGAGCGCGCCTGAAGGTGAACGCGGGGACCCCCGCCCGATTCGCTGCACCGCCGGAGGGGCGTGGGGAACAAGCAGGAAAAACAAAACGGGCGGACGCCTGCACTGCAAGCGTCCGCCCGTGGAGGAGTGGGGTTCTAAACCCGCCGCCTAGAAATTGACGAGCTGCGAGAAGCTGACCGCTTCCAGCGCCGCGCCGCCGACCAGCGCGCCGTCGATGTCCGGCTGTTCCATGAGGCCCTTCACGTTGTTGGGCTTCACGCTCCCACCATAGAGGATGCGCACCTTCGCGGCCGCCTCCGCGCCGAACTTCGCGGCGGCGAGGCCGCGGATGACCTTGTGAGCGTCTTCGGCGATCTCGGGCGTGGCGACCTTGCCGGTTCCGATGGCCCAGACGGGCTCGTAGGCGATCACGATCTTGGCGAACTCCTCGGCCGTGAGACCGGCGATGCCGCCGTTGAACTGGGTCGCGAGGACGTCGTTGGTCTTGCCGGATTCGCGGTCGGCAAGCAACTCGCCGACGCAAACGATGGCCTGCAGACCATTCTCTAGGGCCGCTTTGGTCTTCAGCAGGATGGTGGCGTCGGTTTCGCCGTAGTACTGGCGGCGTTCGCTGTGGCCGATGATGACGCAGGAGCAGCCGGCGGCCTTCAACATCGGGGCCGAGACTTCACCGGTGTAGGCGCCTTCCTTGCGGTATTCGCAGTTCTGGCCGCCAACGGCGACCCGCGAACCGGCCGCGGCTTCCACGGCGGCGGCGATGTCCACAAAAGGAGGGCAGATGGCGATGTCCACGTTCGTGGACTGAGCCACCAGCGGGAGTAACGTTGTGAAAAAAGCTTTGGTTTCCGCCGGCGTCTTATACATCTTCCAGTTGCCGGCCATCAGGGGAGTGCGCATACGATCATTTTAGCTGTTTCCGGACGGATCGGCCTGAATCGAGGCGAATTCGGTCAATGCGCGTCGCCGCAGCCCGGCCGTAGTCCGCCGGGCGCTGATCCTGCCCGCAGAATGACCCGCAGTTGTCACGCATTCGTGCCCATGCTATTACGTTCACACGGCCGCGCTCAGTTCCAGCCAGTCAGACACCCGCGACCCGGGAGTCGCAGAATGCCAGCGGGACAGGATCTTGGCTTGGCGATCTAGCGTCCGAATCACCGGACATATTTCGGGACTTCTCGTCTTTGGGCTTCGCTCGATTTCCGGTTTCCAAGTCGCCAGTTTCCTGCCTTAGTGGTAAGTTGCAGAAGTGGCAAAAGTGGCATTGACATCACGGATTGAAAATGGTAAAAGGCAGCCAAGGAGGTATTTGTGACGTGCCAGCATGTCAACGGCTGGACGTTTTCCGCCGTCGTTCTAGCTGCGGCTTTTGCGCTGCTGCTTGCAACACCGGCGTCATTACTCGCTCAATCAACATGCCCCTGGACAATTTGCTACCCGGGAGCCAAATGGTGCAAAGCGACTTGCACTGCCCTGGCGCCGTGCACGCCGGACAGGTGCAGACGGGATGTCTGCAAATCTGAGTCTTGTTCCGACGATGGAGTCTGCTGGTTCTGCATTGCAACGTCATACTGTTACGACGCCATGTATTGCGGCTGCTATAGTTGCCAACGGGCATCCTGCACAGGCTGCAATTGACGGGGAAAATTTCTCCAAGGAGGAACATCATGCGAAAGGTCACGTTCGTATTGGGTCTCTGTATCTTGGCAGTTTCTGCCTTCAAAGTGTGGTCCTATGCCCGGATCACGCAAACCAATGCTACGGCGACACCCGTCACCATCATCTATCAGATCAAGAATTACGATGGGAACGGAAAATCAGGTCCCACGGACATCCTCGTTCGCGCATACCGCGCGGACGGGTCCGAAGTGCAGTATTTGGTCGACCCCGGCGGCCTCACGCCGATCCGGACGGTTTTCAATTTCGAGCGGCGCATCCAGGCCAGCATCGACCCGCTCATCAAAGGGATGGTGACGCTGCCCATCGCGAACGGTCCCCGGATTCCAGCGACATGTGCAGGCATGTGGGGAGAGGGACGGTGCCTGGGCTCGGTCTTGGACAAAGTTTCGGGATTCGATTTTGCGTTGGAGAGGGTCACGGAGACAGGTGCCGACGGCTATGCCAATGAATTCCTTGTAGCGCCTTCTCTCGATTTCAAGCCGCTGAAAAGAGTCCTGACACTTTCGAACGGAACGCTCCTCCAGGAGTGGACTGCAATCGACGTGCGTCTGGGCGAGCCGGATGCGGCGCTTTTCGAAATCCCTTCCGGCTATGAGGTAATGACGCGCGACGTCTATTACGAGAGAGGCATGACTGCCCGCTCCCGTCAACCCAGCGCCGCGGTCTCCGCGCGGTTCCGCGCACTGGATCAGGGAAAACAACCTCCAGCGGGGTGCGGCAAATAAGCACGACAGGCTCGGCTAAAACGGGGGGCGCGCCGTGCTGCCATGCTGCATCGCGCAACGCCCGGGATTCGGGAATCCGATGACAATCCGGCAACCGCGCAACTGGGACGGCCATTCCCGCTGTTCCCGTTTCGAGGACTTGTTGCACGATCAGGCGATGCTCTTCCACTCAACCACTTCGTATTGCGGCGCGTGCGACGGTCCTTCGCGATGCACGGAGCCGGACTTGCCGGAGGCGTCCCAACTCAGGCGCACCTCGGACAGCGCCACCGGCAAGCGGCCCTCGTCTTCGTAGACCGAAGCGCTCGCGGAACCCGCTCCATACACCTGCGCGGTTAATCGATAACTCGCGGGATCGGCGGTGTGCAGCGTGGGCTGAGCGAGCGGCAACAGCGTTCCGGACTTCACGAAGATCGGAATCTGTTCGAGAGGCGCGGAGACCATGACGCGCTGTTTGCCGTCGTGGCGTTGGCCCGTCCAATAGTCGTACCACTCGCCCTCGGGCAAATAGACTTCCCGCTCCAGCGATTCACCGACGACCGGCGCCACAAGCAGGCTCTCGCCCACCATGAACTCATCAGCGACGTCCCATGTGCGCGAGTCTTCCGGATGGTCCATCACCAGCGCGCGGAATGGCGGAAGGCCTTCCCGGTGGTAGCGCACGAACGCCGCGTGCAGATAGGGCACCAGTTTCATGCGCAGTTCCATGACGGTGCGGCATTGCGCTTCAATCTGTTCCCAGTTGGGATCCAACTGGCCTGCGTTGTTAGCTTCCGAGTGCACCTGCATCCATGGCGGATTCCGGATGTACCAGGCATTGATGAGCGCCAGCGGCGAGAGCGCGACGCTTTGCAGACGCCGGATGAGTTCGTGACTCGTTTCCGCGTCGCGCACCTCGGGCGTCCAAAGCAGACCGGAGAAGCCGATCTTGGCGACGCCCTTCACGAATTCGGCGTGATTGTAAAGGTCGCTATAGAGAGCGTACGGATATGGAGCGGCGAGCGCGCCCTCGGAGCGGATGAGTCCGTAGGTGCGCGTCTTGCGTCGATCGAAGGGGATCTGAATCGCGTCGGCGTAGCGCTGCCCGAACATCGAGTGCATCTGCTCTCCGTCGGCGCCGGAGGGGAATTTGCTCAACTCGGGGAACGACCAGCTACCCGTAAAATCCGAGTTGTCGCACTCGTCGAGCTTGTAGCCCGAGACGCCCAGCGCGATGTGCTCGCGGTCATGGAAATCGCCGAAAGCCTGTCGTGCCTCGGGCTGCAGAAAGTCGGGCGCAAGACCGCCCCATACGGCGAAGTCGCCGCTATGATTCTTGAGCTGCGCGTAGAGCGGCGAGGCGGGATTCGTATATGCGTGCTCCCAGAGATTCACCTTGTACTGGCTCTCGCCGAGCTTGCGAACCATTTCTCCGGGATTGGGAAACTTGTCGCTCCAGACGAAGGTGCAGGAGTAGGCGTGCGTCTGCCAGCCCGGCTCAAGGCCAAGCACGTCGCACGGGATTCTATGCGCGCGCAGGTCCGCGCCCATCTTGAGCACTTCCTGCTGGTTGAAACGGCCGTCGCAGCGGTACCACATGCCGAGGCCCCAGCGCGGCGGCAGTGCGCCTCCGCCGGAGAACAGGTTGTAGCGCTGGACCGCGGCTCGCATCGTGAGACCACCAAAGACATAGACATCCACACCGCCCGCTTCGGGAATCTCGACCAGCACCTCGCCCTTCTCGCCCATGCCCCGGTCGCGATATGCGGCGGGCAGGTTCCCGGCCGCGGGTCCCGCCGGGTTTGCGGAGCCGGCCGACGACGGGGGCTCGCCGACGTGCCGCGTGCTGCCGCAATAGAACGTTGCATAGCGCAACGTGTCGACCAGAACGCCGTAGCCCTGGGTGGTGACATAGAAGGGAACGGGCGCGTGCGAGTCGCCCGAGTCGATGCGCGGGTCGGCGTTCACGCGCAGCTGTTTCTTGAGCCCACGCTGGATGAACGACTGCAACTGCAGCCCAAGCCCGTAGACGATCTCGCCCGAAGCGAGCGGCAGCCGCACAAGATAACCGCGCTTGGAAGACGTGCCCGTGGGCGTGACGGGGGCGGCCTGGACGGCAGGCAGTTTCCGCAGGCCGTCCACGGCCGGCGGATAGTGGCGGGCGGATACCGGCGTGATCCGTTCCGGTGCGCCAAGCGTGAACTTCCAGACGCCCGGATACACCTCATGCGGCGGACCGGCGGCCGCGGCTCTGGACAGGTCGGGAGCTAGAGCGCCTGAGGTGGCGGCTAGAGAGAGGAAACTACGCCTTCGCATGCTCTAGACATCATATTGCGATCGCGGTGGCGGGACGGTTCGCCGCAGCCGTATGCGTCTCCGCGCACCGGCTCCGGAAGGGCCGTCCCGCTCGAAATCAGAAGCCGTCGCAGCGCCAGACCACCTGGCCGCCGACGATGGTGGCGACCGGACCGCCGCGGAAGGTGTGGTTGTGGAACGGCGAGTTCTTGCTCTTCGAGAAGCTCTTGTTCACGTCGTAGGTCCACTCGCGATTCGGGTCTAGCAGCGTGACGTCGCCGACGAAGCCGGCCTTCAACGCCCCGCGCGACTGGTCGTTTTTCCAGCCGATGACGCGCGCCGGCTCGGAGGTAAACAGCGCGATCATCCGGGTCAGGCTGAGCCTGCCGGAATGGACCAGCACTTCGAGCGACGTGCTCACGGACGTCTCCAGTCCGATGATCCCGAACGGGCATTTCTCGAACTCCTGCATCTTGTCGTCGCCGGCGTGCGGAGCATGGTCGCTCGCGATGCAGTCGATGCCGCCGTCGACCAGGCCGTTCACTACCGCGTCCACGTCGTGGGCGCCGCGCAGGGGCGGTTTCATCTTGTAGTCGGAGTCGTAGGGCGGCATCACTCCGGTGTGCAGCGCAATGTGGTGCGGCGTCGCTTCGGCCGTCACGCTCAGCCCACGCTGCTTGGCGAAGGCCACCATGCCCACCGCGTGCGTCGTTGAAATGTGCGCTACGTGATAGTGCGCGCCTGTCAGCTCCGCCAGCAGGATGTCGCGCGCCACCATGACGTCTTCGGCGGCGCTGGGGATCCCGGATAGGCCCAGCCGCACCGAATTCAGGCACTCGTGCATGTCGCCGTCGCCACTCAGGTTCAGGTCCTCGCAATGATCGATGACGGGGATGCCGAGTTCGCTCGCGGTCTCCATGGCCCGGCGCATCACGCGCGAATTCATCACCGGACGTCCGTCGTCGCTAATGGCGACCGCGCCCGCCGCCACCATCGAACTGATGGCCGCGAGCTGTTCGCCCTGACTGCCTTTGGTGATGGCGCCGATGGGGAACACATTCACCACGGCGTGGCGCCGGGCGCGCTCGACGATGTAGC
>Ga0315272_10001089_pt1 | contig 13639 bp, 10 predicted proteins | sample C3_middle_MG_FD_203918 | JGI IMG/M metagenome (GOLD analysis project Ga0315272, IMG submission 203918) | Sediment microbial communities from Yellowstone Lake, YNP, Wyoming, USA - C3_middle | ecosystem: Environmental > Aquatic > Freshwater > Lake > Sediment | place: USA: Wyoming | collected...
TCATTCTTTTGATCTGGCCTTCCCGCTGGGTTGCTTGCGTCCTGGTGGCGGCCTTTTCCGTGTAAACCAACTTCACCGGCCGCCGCCCCCTGGTGTATTTTGCCCCCTTGTCCGTGGAATTGTGTTCTTCCAGCCTTCGATTCAGGTCTTTGGCGATCCCGCAGTAGAAGGTGGTGTCCTGGCAACGGACCAGATAGACAAACCACGCAGTCGGGCTGGGGGGAGAAACAGCCATCAGCCGCCAGCTTTTTTTGTCTGAAAGCCAAGGCGGATCAGCTCCGTAAGCACGACATCCCGGTGGTCGCCCTGCACCTCGATAACCCCGTTTTTCACGGTGCCGCCGCTGCCGCAGCGCTGTTTGAGCTGCTTGGCAAGGGCGTTCAGTTCGGTCTCAGCCAGGGGCAACCCGGTGATGAGGGTTACGCCGCTGCCCTTGCGGCCCTTGGTTTCCCGCGAGATCCGGACGATACCGTCGCCCTTTGCCGGAGATTTTTTTTGTCCACAGCCGCATTGGGTAACGGGCCTGGCGCAGTGCGGGCATGTTCGGCCATGTTCCGTGGAATAGACCAAGCCGGAAGCGTTGGCTGTTTTTTTGCGCATATTCATCATTCCACCATCTTCAGCATCTCGTCGATGGTGGTAAGTCCACTGAGCCAGAAAGCCGGATCGTCCAGATCGACGCCGAAGGGCTTGAGCAATTCGGCAGGGGTATTGCTGCCACCGGCGCGCAACAGATCAAGGTATTTGGGAACAAAGGATGCCCTGTCTTCCTTGTAGAGGTTGTAAAGGGCCAGGACCAGCAGTTCGCCAAAGGCATAGGAATACACATAACCGGGGGTGCTTAAAAAATGAGGGATGTACGACCACCAAATGCCGTAGTCCTCCCGTAGAGTAACGGAATCGGCGAACATGGCTCGCTGGGTGGTGAGCCAATGGCCGGCCAGTTGTTCCGGGGCGAGTTCACCGCTCTCCCGTCTGGCGTTGTGCACCGCATGCTCGAATCGGTTCATGGAGACCTGACGGAATACCGTGGCAAAGATGGACTCCAGCTTCTGGCAGATAAAGGCCCGGCGTTCCTCCGGGTTGGTCAGGAGTTTGACCTGCGAGTTGAACAGGAGCAGCTCGGCAAACACCGAGGCGGTCTCGGCCAGGACCAGGGTGGTGCTGGAATTATAATAGCCATTCTTGGCGGCCAGGTACTGATGCACCCCATGCCCCAATTCGTGGGCCACGGTGGATATGTCGCGTAGGCTGCCGGTGTAGTTCACCATCACATACGGGTGCACCTCCGGCACGCAGGGGTGGGCAAAGGCCCCGCCCCGTTTGCCGTCGAGAATCGGGGCGTGGATCCAGCGCTTGTCGAAGAACTGTCCTGCGATTTTCCCCATCTCCGGGGCGAAGTCGTTGAACGCTGTCAGCACCATATCCTTGCAGGTTTTCCAATCCACCAAGGTCGTGGGCAGGTGGGGCAGGGGGGCGTAGCGGTCGTAGTCGCACAGTCCATCCAGACCGAGGATGCCCTTTTTGAGGCGGTAGTAACGCTGGACCATGTCATAGCGGCTGGTGACCGCCTCGACCAGTACCGAAACGGTTTGGTCCTCCAGTTCGTTGTACAGATTCATGGAGCTGACCCAGGATTCGTACTTGCGAAGCCGGTCGTCGATCATCTTTTCGGCCAGCAGGGTGTTGAAAATATGGGTCAGAACGTGGAGCTGGCTGGTGAGCCCGGCGGTGAGATCGTCGGCAGCTTGGGATCGCACTCCGCGATCCGGGCTGTAGAGATCGGTGAGGACCTCTTCTTCGCTGCGCTGCGCCTCCCCGAATTTGAGATGGCCCATGACCTTTTCAAAGAGATTGGTCCAACTGGAGCGGCCCACCGGCGCCTTTTCGATGAGCAGAGTCTCCTCGGCCATAGACAGCAGATGCCTGGCATAGCGCCGCATGCTCTCAAGGTAATGGCGGTAATGGGCAAGGGTTTTTTCAGCCAGCAGGGTATTGGCTGCGGAGTCCTCCATCTTGCTCCATTCCAGCTCAAAAAACACGGTTTCTCGACCGATCCGGCTGGACGCCTCCTTGATTTTTTGCAGAAAGGCTCCGGCTGGGGCGTTCTGAATCTGGGTGGTGAAGTTGAGAAAAGCAAAGGTGGCAATCCGGCCCATCAGGGTTTCCAGCGTTTCCAAGCGGGAAACCAAGGCAAGGAGCTGATCCGCGTCAAGGCTTGTGACCTTGCCTGCGAATTGCTCCTTGATGGCCTGAGCGTCTTGCTCGCACCAGGCGATGTCGGTTTCGATCTTGGGGTCATCAAGGGACTGGTACAGATCGGCCAGTTGCCAGAGAATTTCGGTGGTACCGAGCTGTTCGTTTAAAGGGTTGGTCATGGGGTTGCTCCCTGTATTTATTATTTTCTGTCGACTTGAGTCAATTTGAATCATTACCTGACAACACCCGTCTTTTCAATACATTATCCTCTTGTTTCAAGCAGGGGCGGGCTTCCGGCAAAATATCGTTGCGGCGGAAGTCAAAGAGCGATATACAAATGGAAATCAATTTTTCCCTGTTTAATCTGACCATTAAATCCTAACCTTGCAGCCAATTATCCGATGAGTGCACAGAATTCCGATTCCGCTGCCGTCTACGACGAAAGCAAGATCAAGACCCTCAGTTCCCTGGAGCATATTCGCCTGCGGCCCGGCATGTACATCGGTCGGCTCGGCAATGGGAGCCATCCGGACGACGGCATCTACATCCTCCTCAAAGAGGTGGTGGACAATGCGGTGGACGAGTTCATCATGGGGGTGGGCAAGCGGATCAACGTGGAAATTGAAGCCGATGGCGTGGTCAAGGTCCGGGATTTCGGGCGCGGCATCCCCTTGGGCAAGCTGGTTGAGTGCGTAAGCGTGATTAACACCGGGGCCAAGTACAACACCGAGGTGTTCCAGTTTTCCGTGGGCCTTAACGGGGTGGGCACCAAGGCGGTCAACGCCCTGTCCGACCGTTTTGAGGTAATGTCCTTCCGGGATGGCAAATTTGCCAAGGCCACCTTTTCCAACGGCGAGTTGGTCGAAGAAGAGCAGGGCGACACCAATGAAAAGAACGGCACCCTGGTCTCCTTTCATCCTGATCCCAACGCCTTTGAAGGCTATTACTACATGCGGGAGTTCGTGCGCAAACGGTTCTGGCGCTATGCCTACCTCAATGCCGGGCTCAAGATTTACTATGAAGGCGAGTGCTTTCATTCGGCCAACGGCCTGCTTGATCTGCTGGACAAGGAGATCGCCGACACCCAGCTTTACGCCCCCATCCATTTCAAGGATGCAACCCTGGAGTTCGCCTTTTCCCACACGGAAGGGTATGGCGAGACCTATTTTTCCTTTGTCAACGGTACCTATACCAACGAGGGGGGCACCCATCTTTCCGCCTTCCGTGAGGGGATACTGAAAGGGGTCAACGATTTTTCCGGCAAGAAATTTTCCGGCGAAGATGTGCGGGAAGGGGTGGTGGGAGCCATCGCCGTCAAGGTCAAGGACCCGATCTTTGAGTCCCAGACCAAGAACAAGCTGGGCAACACCGATGTCCGGGGCGATATCGTCAACAAGGTCAAGGACTTTGTTTGCGATTTCTTTTACAAGAACACCGAGCTGGCCGAGATCATTATCGACAAGATCCAGCAGAGCGCCAAGATCCGCAAGGAACTTCAGCACGTGCGCAAGGAGGCCAAGGCCAAGGCCAAGAAGGTCGCGCTCAAGATTCCCCAGCTCAAGGACTGCAAGTACCATCCCAGCGCGGAAAAGCCCTCCGGCCCGGACCGCGAGAACATGCTTTTTCTCACCGAGGGTCAGTCCGCCTCCGGTTCCATCGTCAGCTCCCGCGATCCCATGACCCAGGCGGTCTTTTCCCTTAAGGGCAAGCCGATGAATGTCTACGGTCAGCCCCTGACCCTGTTGTACAAGAACGACGAGATGTACAACATGATGCGGACCCTCGATATCGAGGATTCGGTGGAAACCCTGCGCTACGACAAGGTGATCCTTGCCACGGACGCCGATGTGGACGGGCTGCATATCCGTAATCTGCTGCTCACCTATTTCCTCCAGTTTTTCGAGGCCCTGGTCAAGCGGGGGCATGTCTATATCCTTGAGACCCCCATCTTCCGGGTACGCACCAAGGATGAGACTATTTACTGCTATTCGGAAAAAGAGCGGCAGGCAGCGGAAAAGAAGCTGGGCGGCAAGGGGAAAAAAGCGGTGGAGATTACCCGCTTTAAGGGCCTGGGCGAGATATCCCCCAAGGAGTTCAAGCAGTTCATCGGCCCGGACATGCGCTTGCAGCAGGTGAATATCGACACCCTAAGCGAGGTGCCGAAACTGCTCTCCTTTTACATGGGTAAGAACACACCCGAGCGGAAAGACTATATCATGGATCATCTGGTGGTCGTGTAATCATGGATACCTCCCATTACGGCGAGCTGCACAAGCTTTTTGATACCAATTTTCTGGATTACACCTCCTACGTCATCAGGGAGCGGGCCATCCCCGATGTGGCCGATGGGTTAAAACCTGTGCAGCGCCGCATTCTCCAGACTCTGTTCAATATGGACGATGGCCGCTTCCACAAGGTGGCCAATGTGGTGGGCGACTGCATGAAGCTCCACCCCCATGGCGACGCCTCGATCTTCTCCGCCCTGGTCAACCTGGCCAACAAGGGCTATCTCATCGACCGGCAGGGCAACTTCGGCAATATCTTTACCGGTGATCAGGCCTCCGCGGCCCGGTACATCGAGTGCCGCCTCTCCCCTCTGGCTAGGGAGACCATGTTCAACAAGGATCTCACCGAGTTTGCCGAGTCCTATGACGGTCGGATGCAAGAGCCCGTGGCCCTGCCGGCCAAGATTCCCCTTTTGCTGATGCAGGGGGCCGAGGGTATCGCCGTTGGCATGGCCACCAAGATCATGCCCCATAACTTCTGTGAGCTGCTCGACGCCCAGAAAAATATCCTCCGGGACGAGCCCTTTGTTCTCTATCCGGATTTTCTCCTCGGCGGAGCCGTCGATGTTTCCGGCTACGAAGACGGCAATGGCCGGTTGCGCTGCCGGGCCCGGATCGAGGAGAAGAACGAAAAAACCATCACCATCAAGGATATCCCCTACGGCACCACCACCCAATCGTTGATCGAGAGCGTGGAGAAAGCGGCGCGGGGCAACAAGCTCAAGATTTTAAGCATCAACGACTACACCGCCGAGGAGGTGGAGATCGAGATCAAGCTGGTGCGTGGCATCTATGCGGCAGACACCATCAAGGCCCTGTACGCCTTTACCGACTGCGAGATGTCGATCAGCCCGAACCTGACCGTGATTTTGGACAATAATCCGGCGGTGCTCACGGTGAGCGAGGTGTTGCGTCAGAACACCAAAAAGCTGATCCGTGACCTTGAGAAGGAGCTGACCATCGAACATGGCCGACTCAAGGAAAAGCTTCACGCCCACCTGCTGGAGCAGATATTTATCGAGGAGCGGCTCTACAAAGAGATCGAGGAGTGCAAAACCTACAAGGCGGTGGTCGAGACCATTGGTGCGGCCCTGCTGCCTTTCCGGGACAAGCTGGTCCGGGAAGTGACCACCGAGGACATCGAGCGGCTGCTGGAGATCCGGATCAAACGCATCTCCCGCTACGACCTGGACAAAAAGAAGAAGGATATCAAAGAGGTCCGGGACAACATTAAGGCGGTGGAGAATTATCTGCTGGACATGGTCGGGTACACCATTGATTATCTGGATGATCTTCTAACCCGTTATGGCCACCTCTACCCGCGCCGCACCGAGATCACCACCTTTGGCGAAGTGGTGGTGCGCAAGGTTGCGCTCTCCAACCTGACCATGGCCTATGATCGGGAAACCGGTTTTCTCGGCCACCAGGTAAAAGCCAAGCCTGAGGATTCCTTTCCCTGTTCCGAATACGACAAGTTACTGCTCATCTATCAGAATGGCATGTACAAGGTCATCAACGTGATCGACAAGCTCTTTGTCGGCCATGATGTGCTCTGGTTCGGCAAGGTCGAGGAAAAGCGGGTTTTCAACATCCTCTACCGCGAGGGGGTTCAGAATTTTTGCTATGTCAAACGGTTTCAGAGCCCGAAGTTCATCCTGGAAAAGGAATACCGCCTCTTCCCGGAGCACAAGAATTCCGGCATCCTTTTCCTGAGCACTGGCGACGGGGGCAGGGTGCGGGTGCATCTCGCCCCGTCCAAGCGGGCCCGCCACAATTATGTAGATTGCAGCTTCAACGAGGTTCTGATCAAGGGGGCTTCCGCCCTTGGGAAAAGGGTTTCCGACCGGTCGGTGCGGCGGATCGCCGAGTTGACTTCCGAAAAGGAGCCTGCTGGATCGCCGGAGGCACAGCCGACCCTTTTCCCGGCGAAAGAGGGAGAATCCGGGGCGCCACCGCAGGCCGCTAAGCCGATCAAGGTTGCAAAATCTTCGCACGACGATACCCCTTAGACCGAGACAGAATCAGCGAGAAGTGCAAAATCTCTCCCGGTTGGGGTATTCCAGTCGGGCCTCTTGTCGATGCCGCAATAACCCCATATTTTTTTATCCAAATATTTCCCCATTTTTTTCATTCGTTGTCCGTCAAAAAAAATAAAAAAAATCCAGGGCGAAAACCACTGGATATTGTTGGGGAAACTCTAGTGTTTAGGTATTTTTTTAAATACTGTAATTAAACTATCTGTTGTGTTTTTATTTTTTTCATATACATCATAAGGTGTACTCGGGCGGCAATTTGGGGTGCCGTTGGGATGTTTTTCTTGCCTTTATGAAACGCATCGGTTATGTTCGCCTACCTCTTCGGGACAGGAAGAGGGGGAATCGCGGCAACGGTCAGGGACGAGCGTTTGCTCTCTTGTTATGTGTTTGCACAGGTGGAGGATTTATGAACTACCTTGCATCAAACCGTCCCCCGGACGTAACCCCAGAGCAGGAAAAATTTGTGGTAGTAAAACATAAAGTTGTGGCAGTAAAACACGATGAAACCCCGATGTATTTCGGCAAAAAAACGGTCGATTCCGGGATGGTGCGGATGTTTTCCGGCTTATCCCTGGTCATGCTTTTCTTCCTTGTCGTCCTGTTGCTCCAGCCTTCCTCCGTATTTATCCGTTTTCCACAACGATTTCAGGCAGTTCCCATCATCGAAGTCCATTCAGCCGAGGATCTGCTGAGGCAGCTCAAGGCCAACAACTTATGGGAAGTGGAGTCGTTTTCAGAGGTTCCTGCTTTTTTGGTCAGCAGGTTCCCTGGGGATATGTCGTCCCTGGATGCGGTTACTCAGAAAAAAGCTTTCCTGCATGTCCTCCTCCCTGCGGCAATGATAGCTTTGTCCGAGGTGGAGGATGAACGGGCCACTTTTGAAAAGATTCTGGCGAAATTTGCCCACCCCCCCAAGCGTCTGGATTTTGGATTGAACGAGGAATCTTATGGCCGACTTGTGGGTCTGACCCAGAACGAGATTTTTTTCTTGCAGAATCTCTGCCGTAAATACCGGGCCGACGAGGTAGCCGACTTGCGCCGCCGCATCAGTCCAATACCGGTGAGCCTGATTATGGCCCAAGGTGCACTGGAATCATCATGGGGTGGGTCCCGTTTTTCTCTGGAGCGGAATAACCTTTTCGGGGTCTTGACTTGGAACAAGGCGGGGCGTGTGTTTGACGGGCATGAGGATGGCAAAGCCTACTCTGGCGCGGCGTACGCTTCCCTGCTTGATTCTGTTCGTGCATATGTTTTGATGATCAATCGGGTTCCCGCTTACAAAGATTTGCGGGAGATCAGAGAAGGAACCATGGATTCCCTTGCTCTGGCCAGGGGTTTATACCAGTATTCCAACCGGGGAAGCGATTACGTTGCCGATCTGGCCCAGCTTATTAAAAGCAATGACCTACAGATTTACGACCAGTGTGTTCTTGCTAGCAAGGGTGGCACGCTGGGCGGGGTACGGCTTGCAAGCCTGGAAGATATTCAGTAAAGCGGCTTTAGGGAAAACAACACTTATTCTCAGTAGTTTTTCCGTATTGTGCAGTGATCAGTTTCTGGGCTATACTTATAAAAATCCCCCAGATCAGCGTTGGAGATCATCTTGGCACACACACTTGGAAAAGATACAGGCTGCGAATTTTTGAAAACCTGTGATTTTTTTGTAACGATCATGGCAAGTGTCCCGCAATTTTCCAAGAAGATACAGGAAAAATATTGTCTTGCCGATTTTCACGATTGCGCTAGATATGCCTACGCCAAACAGCATGGCAATGGCAACATCCCCGAAGATCTTTTTCCCAACGCTTCATATTCCTAGCCTCTCATCCTAGTCCTCCCCTTTTTCCCGTCCGTTGTCCCATTGCCTTTTGTCCGCAGGATGTGCTAGCATTGTTGCATGCGGCGCGGGAGCGTCTTGGGCTATAACCAGAGGTGAAAGAGGCGCGGAGATGTTTAAGGAAGAGCGAAAATCCTTGCGGTTTGACTGGTCGCATCTTGGCAATATCGAATGGGGACGCCCCAATCTTGGTTCCCAAACCACGGTAGCTGTTTACCGGTTGATGCAGTTCACCCTGCGCGATGCGATCATCGCCCATACCGACGTGGCAACGGCCAACCGGATATTTCATGACGCCGGGCTTAGCGCTGGGAATGCGTTTTATGAACATTTGCTCCATGAGACCCAAGATTTTGATCGGTTTATTGCTGAACTTCAGGAAACATTGCGCAACCTCTCCATTGGCATTCTGCGGGTTGAGGCGTCCGATTTGCTTAAGCACCGTTTCGTGCTCACCGTGGCGGAAGACCTGGACTGCTCGGGCTTGCCCATGAGCGAGGAATTGGTCTGCACCTTTGACGAAGGCTTTATCGGTGCGTTGTTTTCCGCCCATTTTGGCAAGCAACTCACGGCAAGGGAGACGGACTGCTGGTGCACCGGCGAGCGAGTCTGTCGCTTCGAGGTTGTGCCTGTTGAAGGCTAAGTCCCATAAAGAAAGAACAAGTCTGGTAATCATATGGAGAATAAGGACATCGCAAGGCTGGACAAGATCAGCGCCCATCTTCATGCGCTGCTGCAGAATGAACAGCCTGGATTCCTCGACCTGACAGGACAGCAAGAGGATGAAATCCGGCAGGTGGGAGAGTTTGTCAATACCCTTACCGAGGCCCTGTCCGTCCTGACCAATGCCGCCTATCACCTCTCCATCGGCGACATGGATGATCCGATCATCGCCAAACTTCCGGCTTGCCATCATCTTAAGAACCTGCAGGCGACTCTCCGGCATCTGACCTGGCAGACCGGGCAGATCGCCAAGGGTGATTTTTCCCAACGGGTGGAATTTTTAGGGGAGTTTTCCCTCTCGTTTAACTGGATGGTGGAGCAGCTTGAGGCCTATCGGCAAAGGATTCTCGGTCAGAACCGGGAGCTTGAACGTCTTGCAACCACCGATCCGTTGACCGGTGTTTATAACCGTCGTTATTTCATGGACTATGCCACCAAGGAGTTTCTGCGCTCCCAACGCTATTCCCACGTATTTTCTGCGATCCAGATGGATATCGACCACTTCAAAAAAATAAACGATGCCCATGGTCACGCAGTTGGCGACGAGGTACTCAAGTCTTTTACTGCCAATTGTCTGGAGGTTCTTCGGGAGTGCGATGTGTTGGGACGGATCGGCGGTGAAGAATTTTCCATTATTCTGCCGGAGACCGATCTGCCAGGAGCATTGATCGTTGCGGAACGATTTCGCCAGACCATTGCCGACCTGAAGGTGTATGCGGAGGACGATCAGATTGTCCATTTCACGGTCAGTATCGGTCTTACCAGCCTCCGGTCAGGGGATACCGGCGTTGAGGCCATACTGAGGAGGGCGGACGAAGCGCTGTATCTTGCCAAGAACGGCGGGCGGAACAAGGTGGTCTCCGCCGAATAGCCGTTATGCGGCCCGGATTTTCCGCCAGATTGGCAGGGTAGGGCTGAGCCTTTCGAAACGGCTGTCCTGGCCGATGGCCTCGCTGTTTTTGTGGTTGGCGATCAGGATACCCCCCGTTTTCATGCTGTCTTCAATAAGCCTTTCAAAGCGCAGCTGCTGTTCCCGCCCGGAAAATGGCCGGTAATAGTAGATCACCTCGTATTCGCCGTAGCTTTCATAAGTCCAGATATCAGCTTGGGCAATCCGGTCTTCGCCAATAAGCTTGGCCGCCACCCGGAAGGGATATTCATCCTTTTCAAAGCCATACACCTCAAAGCCGAACTGCTCGGCAATGAGCAGCACGTTGCCGATGCCGCAGCCCACATCGAGGAGACGGGGTTGGGGAGCGGTTGTCTTCTCCCGGTCAAGTCCAAGGATGGCGCTGACAAAGCCCATCTGGGCAAAGACCTGTCTGGTGTCCATTGCCACAAAGGGATATTCGCAGTTGGTGTCGTTGCGGGTTTCCCTGACGGCATCCTGGCTGTAAAACCCGACAAATCGGTTAATGATGTTGAAAAAAATATCGTTCTCTTCGTTTTCCATGTGTTTTCAAAAAAATGGTTGATGGGGGAGGGTGGAATCGAAAACCGTGTATACCACGGATTGGCGATGAATTCTCCCGGAAACTTATTTGCGGTGGTTATGTCCTGTCTGGTGTCGGACTGCGCAGTTCTTCCATGCGCTCAATGGCGCTGATCGCGGTTTGTGCCAGAAAAAGAGCACCCGTGGGCAGCACTTGCTCGTCAAAGTCGAAGTGCGGGCTGTGGGCCGGAGCATCGTGCAGTTGGGTGTGTCTCGCACCCAAACGCACCAGGCAACCGGGGACTTTTTGTAGAAAAAAGGAGAAGTCCTCCCCGCCCAGGCTGGGCAAGGGTTGGCCCTTTACCTTGTCCTGGCCGACGATTGCGGCGGCCACCTCCGTGGCAATGCGGGCAGCAACAAAATCGTTGATTACCGGCGGATAGCCTTCCCTCAAGGAGAAAGAGGTCTGTACCCGGTGCAGCTGCTCCATGGCCTTGACCATCCGTTGCAGGCTGGCGATGCAGAGGGATCGGGTCTCCTGGCTGGTGGTGCGGACGGTGCCCTCAAGAATCACATGTGAAGCGATGACATTGGCCGCATCGCCGCCATGGATGGAGCCCACGGTGATTACGGTGGGAAAACAGGGGTGGACCTCACGGGCGACAATGGACTGGATACTGGTGATGAACTGGCCTGCCGCCAAGATGCTGTCTGCGGTTTCGTGAGGTTTCGCGGCATGTCCGCCCGGGCTGCGGATCTCGATGGAGAATTCATCGGTAAAGGCGGAGATGAGTCCAGGCTGCACGACAATCTCGTTAAGCCCGTAATTGCGGTCGATATGGCCGGCAAAGATGGCGCTCACTCCGTCCAGGGCACCGTCGGCGATCATGCCCTGCGCCCCGCCGTCGCCTTCTTCGGCGGGCTGGAAGATGAGAACCACCCGGCCAGGAAGTTCCGCCTCCTTTTCCTTAAGCAGCGCGGCTGCGCCGAGGAGCATGGCCACATGGCCGTCGTGGCCGCAGGCATGCATCACCCCCGGCGTTTCTGAGGCAAAGGGCAGGCCGGTCTGCTCGGTGATGGGCAGGGCGTCCATGTCTGCCCGCAGGGCAACGCAGGGGGCATTAGACACCTTGCTCCCAAGACTGGCGACAACACCTGTCCGGCCCACCTGTTCCCGGCAGGCGATGCCCAATTCCCCCAGTTGTTCGACAATAAAGCCTGCGGTGGCAAATTCGGCAAAAGCAAGCTCCGGATGCCGGTGGAGATGGCGACGGATATTCCGCATCCAGGCGATTTGTTGAGTATTGGGCGTTGGCAGGGTTTTCATGAGGGGTTATCTCGAAATTTAATAAATGACGATGAACGGCCTGGTCGGGGACTGGTGCTGTTTTTTTACTTGCGACTTTGTGGCATTGCGTTATTTTCTCGTCGTTACACGATCATCATAATTTCGAACTGGACCGCTGTACATCATTAAATTTCATCTTTTTGATGCCCATGAACACAGAATCGCACCCTGTGCAGACAGACGGGCAGGCCGCAGAAAATGGCTGGTCATGCCCCAGTAATGCCGACGATTTTTTCCACCAGGCCCTTGATCTGCACCAGCAGGGTGAGGCAGACCCGGCGGTGTCCTTGTATCAACAGGCCATCGACCTGTGTCCGAAACATGTGGATGCCTGTTTCTATTTAGCCCTTCTTTACCGCGCCATGGGGGCATCGGAAGAGGCCGCCTTCTGGTTTGATCGCGCCCATACATTGTTGCCCGGAGAGGCTGCAATCGCCTATGAGCTTGGTATAACCCGTTATTCCCTGGGCCAGCAACAGATGGCTATCGAGCATTTCCATAAGGTTCTTGCCCTGGACGACACGCACTGGCAGGCGGCTTACAATCTGGGTACTGCCCACCTTGGCCAAGGCAACACCAGCGAAGCAATTACGGCCTATCAACGGGCGGCACAACTAAATCCCCAGGATGCCGATATCCATTTCAACCTCGGCCTGGCCTGCAAGAGGGCGGGGCGGCTGGAAGAGGCCAGGCAATCCTATCTCTGTGCCATGGAGATTGCCCCGGATGACGCGGAGGTGCATTACAATCTGGCCCTGGTCTATAAGGAGCTGGAATGCAAAGACGAGGCTATCACCTCTCTGGAGATTACTATTGCTTTGCGTCCGGAATACGGTGCGGCCCATGGTAATCTGGGGGTTCTCTATCTCGACCAAGACAAGGTGAACGAGGCCATAACCTGTTACCAACGGCTTATCGAGCTGGATCATAACGCGGTTTCGGCCCGACACATCCTCGCGGCCCTCACCGGCGAAACCACCGCCTTCGCCCCGTCTTCCTATATTGCCGAGTTGTTCGACAGTTTTTCCGGCCATTTTGAAGAACGATTGTTGGTTGATCTGGAATACCAGACCCCCTGGGAACTCAAAAAAATGCTGCTTACCGACCCTGATGGGCCTTCCCGTTTTGAGCGGCTCCTGGACCTGGGCTGCGGTACCGGTCTGGTGGGGCAGATTTTTCAAGAGATAAGCACCTGCCGCGTCGGAGTGGACCTTTCTCCGAAGATGGTAGAGACAGCTGCGACCAAGAAGGTGTATGATGAACTGGTAGTTGGAGAAATCGTAACTTTTCTTGAGCAGAACCAGGAGCCGTTTGACCTGACTGTCGCGGCGGATGTTTTTATCTATGTGGGTGATCTGGACCGAATTTTTGCCACACTGGCCAGAGGCCTTGCCAAAAACGGGAGAATCCTTTTTTCAACCGAACAGATGACAGGGCAGGGCTACCAGTTGCGCCAGTCCGGGCGCTATGCCCACTCCTTTTCTTACATTGATGCCATGGCTGCCCGACATGGCTTTCGAGTTCTTGCCTCCCAGTCCGCCAATATCCGTAAGGAAAAAGGCAAGTGGATCGCAGGGGATCTCTATCTGTTGGGCGTCTGAGGCAGTCTTCGCAGGGTACGGTCACTGTCTGGCAGTTTTAACCGAAAAAGGTGAACAGAATGCATGATGACTTGCAGACCGATGAGTACGGTATATCCATTTCCAGGGAGATTACTGTTTGCAAGAACATGATTGATCGGCAAAAAAAAGAACTCGTCCATTTCGAGAAGCAATACGG
>Ga0315272_10001090_pt1 | contig 13639 bp, 11 predicted proteins | sample C3_middle_MG_FD_203918 | JGI IMG/M metagenome (GOLD analysis project Ga0315272, IMG submission 203918) | Sediment microbial communities from Yellowstone Lake, YNP, Wyoming, USA - C3_middle | ecosystem: Environmental > Aquatic > Freshwater > Lake > Sediment | place: USA: Wyoming | collected...
GCGATCGGATGTTTGGCTACTTCTTTACCGGGCTGATGAGCGAGGAGTGGTACCACTGGAGCATCCACACGAACGAGTTGAGCGATTACAGCCCGCACGCGGTTCGCGCGTTTCGTGACTGGCTGCGGATCAAATACTGCACAACGAGTGCGCTGCGTTGGGCGTGGAAGGATCCGCAAGTGGACTTCAGCACGGCGGCGGTGCCGGGGCAGGCCGAACGGCAAGGCGGACGCAACGAAAGCACTTTCCGCGAACCGACCACCGAAATGCCGGTCATTGACTGGTACTTGTTCTACAACGACCTCATTCCGGACACGATTGACGGGTTCGCCCGCGCTGCCAAGGAAGCGTGCGCGGGCCGAAAAGCCGTGGGCACGTTCTACTGCTACATGTTCGAATTCGGCGGTGATCCCGAGTTCGGCCACAACGCTCTGACCAAGCTGGCGCAGTCCCCGCATCTCGACTTCGTCGCCGTAACGGCAAGCTACTTCAACCGGGAAGCCGGCACGGGTGCGGACTATGCCCGGGCGCCAATCACCTCACTCGCCCTGCACGGCAAACTCTGGTACCACGACAACGACACCGTTTCGTTTCGATACGACGCGATGAACGCAGGCAATCCAGATCGGGCAACCGTCGCGCGGTATCGGCGCGAGTTGGGCGTCACCGAAACTCCTCAGGAAACCATCTGGCAGTACCGACGGGGCGCTGGATTTGCTCTGGGCAACGGGATTTACCAGAGTTTCTTCGACCTGCATGGAGGTTACTTCGACGACCCGGCGTTGATGGCCGAGGTGAAGCGCTTGAACCTTCTCCTCGACGATTCCAAACATTACGACTGCGCGTCAGTCGCGGAAATTCTGGTCGTCTCGGATGAACCTTCATGCAGCTACGCGACCTTCGAAAGCGGTTTCCTCCAACAAACGCTCCAGCCGGCGCAGGTGCAACTCGTCAAGCTCGGCGCGCCGCACGATTCGATTCTGGTCGACGACCTGGCGTTGGCTGACATTAAGCGATACAAACTCATCCTCTTCCTGAACTGCTTCCACCTGACCGACGCCCAGCGCGATCTTATCCGACGCAAAGTGTTGAACCGGGGTCGCACGGTGCTTTGGTGCTACGCGCCGGGTTTGTTCAACGGAGCGATAACCTCGGTGGAAGCGATGCGTGAGCTGACCGGGATGAATCTTGTGCGGACGGAAAAGCCGGATCGTGTTCGGGCACGGATTACATTGACAGGGGAAGGAGCACGGCTGTGGCCGCAGACCGAGCCGCAGCAGACTGGACCTCCCAAAGCTCCTGAGGCTCACCCTCCGCAGACACCCGCCCTCGCCACCGTCATTGGCTACGAGCACGTCTGGGCGCAGTTGATTTCGGTCGAGGATAATCAGGCGGTTGCCTTGGGCACGCTGGAGGGTCGGCCAGAGGTGGCGCTGGCGATGAAACCCATGCCCGCTTGGACTTCGATTTACACACTGAATCCAGTGTTGCCCGCTGCGTTTCTGCGGGCGCTGGCTCGCCGCGCGGGCATACATGTTTACAACGATCGGGACGACACGTTCTACGCCAGCCGCAGCTTTCTGACTCTGGCAGCGGACACCGCCGGTCGCCGCCGGGTTCAACTTCCACGCCCCGCTGACATCTTCGATCCGTTCACCGGTGATCGGCTCTGGCGCGGGGTGAAGTCATTCGAGCGTGAATTTCAAGCGAAAGAGACCGTGATATGGCGAGTGGCTTGATTCGAATTCTCTGCCTCGTCGCGTTGAGGGTCTCGATCCTCTCAGCATGCGCCGATGCAGAGCTGCGGGTGTCGCCCCGCCTCAACAGCGAGGCCGCCGGATTGAACATCTCGCATCCAGACCTGCCCGGGAACATCTTCGACTTTCGTACGTGCGAGACGGTGCTCGATGGTAATCGGGATTTCGGCTTGTTTCTGGTGAAGCTGACGCCGCCCGGAACCGCTCGAGGGCCGGCCTGGTCAACCAACGCGGGCCGTTTCAGCTACGAGTGGACTTATGAGGAGGGGATCACCGTGCGCTTTGAGGCGACTCCGCGCGCGGGCTTCGTGGCGGTGGCATACACGATTATTAACCGCACTGCCACGCCGCTCGAACGTGTCCATTTGCACACCTGCGTGACCACGACCGAAGCACCGGCGTTCTTCCCGCCGCTCACATCAGGGATTGCCTCCCAACTCCCCGCGCCAACGCCAGACAAGGATTACACCGAGCTCCTGACCCGGCTCTTCCTCTGGTCGGATGGCCGGGCGTTCCCGCTGAGCGCCACCGAATACGGTCGGCGGCAGGTGCATCTTTCGCTGATGCCGAAGGGTGAAGCCCCGATTCAGTGGGCGTGGTGGGTCAACTCCACAAACACCTTCGACGAGCCGCTGATTGCGCTGGCCAGCCGTGATGGGCAATGGACCACCGGGCTGTGGTTCGAACGTGCGGTCTGGGCTTCGTCGAACGCGGGAGACGATCGTGCCTGCTTCCACCTGTTCCCGCTGTTCGGTCGCATTGAGCCGGGCGCGAGCGCCACGGTTCACGGCGCCTTCCACCTCCAGCGGGGTGGCCCGGAGGAACTTCGCCAGCGCGCAAATCGTCGTTCCCAGCAGAACCGTGCACAGCCCAGTGAGAACTCACCATCATCGAAGGAGTTGAAATGAAACTGTCCAAAGACTCGACTCTGGATCGGCGCTCCTTTCTCACCACCACTGGTGTCGCGATGGGCGCGTTGCTTGCCGGCGGCGGCCTTGATCTTGCGTATCCGGCTTCAGCCGCGGCTGCCCCGGAAACTCAGACAGAAAAGCTGAAACCGCGCTGGTATGAGCACGCCTGGCGGCGCGCGGTGATTGACATGCACATCCCGGACTGGGACCCGAGGTTTTTATCCGAGTTTGACGCCGACCGATACGTCGAAGCCCTGGTTCGTTCACGCGCCCAATCCATCGTCTGCTACGCCCATTCCCACGTCGGTCTTTTCAATTACCCGACGAAGATCGGCCAGCAGCACGGCGGGTTGAAGGGCCGCGACATCGTGGCCGAGATGATCGAGCGCTGTCATCGGCGAGACATTGGCGTCGTGCTCTACACCAGCCTCATCCACGACCGCTGGGCGTTTGACCAGCATCCCGAGTGGCGCGGGAAACACGCGCGCGGTTTCGAGTTCGGCACGAACAGCCGCTACGGCATCGTCTGCCCGAACTCGCCCTACCGGGAATATGTTCGAGCCTGGGTGCGCGAGATCTGCGAGCGCTTTGACTTTGAGGGGATGCGCTTCGACATGACCTTCTGGGTGGGCGTTTGCTATTGCGACGATTGCCAGAAGCGCTGGGTTGACGAGGTCGGCGGTGAGATGCCTCGCACAGTCGATTGGACTGATGAGCGTTGGGTGCTGCTGCAGCGAAAACGCGAGCAATGGCTGGGCGAGTTTGCCGCCGTTGCCACCGGCACTGTGAGACAACTCAAGCCGGCCGCTACCGTCGAACACCAGTCGTCAACCTATCCACTCGGCTGGTCCAATGGCGTGTCGTACCCGTTGGTGCCCCAGAACGACTTCCTCCAGGGCGATTTCTACGGAGATGCCCTCCAAGGCTCTTTTGTACGGAAGTTGCTGAACGAACTCACCCCGAACCGCCCTTTCGGCTACGAGACCAGCTTTTCAACCGAACTCCGTGACCACACCGGCAAGAAATCTGAGGCGCTACTTGAAGCCAAAGCCAGCGCGGCAATCGCTGACGGAGCCGCCTTCATCTTCATCGACGCGATCGATCCGGTGGGCACGGTGAATTTCAATGTGCACGATCGTATGGGCCGGGTCTTCGATCGTCTGATGCCCTATTACTGTGAGTTGGGCGGTGAGCGTGTGGCAGAAATCGCCGTTTATCACTCTCTGGATTCCAAGTTCGACATGCGGGAAAACGGGCGGCCCGTCGGCGAGGTGGGGAACAGCGACACCCACACCCCTGCGGCCATGAGCGTTGCGCGATGGCTAATTGCCCGGCACCTGCCATTCACCGTGATCACGGCGAAGCAGATCGGGCAACTCGCCCGGTTCAAGGCGATCATTCTCCCCAACGTCCATCATCTTTCGCCCGATGAAGCGGCGGCCATGCGAGAGTTCGTTCGTCAAGGCGGCGGTCTTTACGCCAGCGGCGGCACTTCGCTGGTGACGACGAGTGGCCATCGCTTGCCGGACTTCCAGTTGGCCGACGTTTTCGGTGTGTCACTCACCAAGGCGGACTGGTCCGACCGCGAGCACTATATCGCACCGACCGCAAGCGGCGCGGGAGACTTTGGAGGCTGGGAACCAATGTATCCGCCGTTTGTGAAAGGCCATGGTTTTGAGGTTCGGGCTCATCCCAACACCGAAATCCTGGCCACCACGACCCTTCCCTGGCCGGCACCTCAGCCGACCCAGTTCTCCTCCATCCACAGCAATCCACCCTGGGTGCCGACGAGCAACCCTGAGGTGGTGTTCAACCGCTTCGGCGCCGGGCGGGTCATCTACTGCGCCAGCCTGTTGGAAGAAGTGGTGGGTCTGCAGGACACCTTCATCCGGCTGCTTCGCCGGCTGCAACCGACGTTTGCCATGGAGGCCACCGCTCCGGTGGCCGTGGAACTGACGTTGTTCCACCAACCAGACCGCAAGCGCTATCTGCTCTGCATGGTCAACTTTCAGCCGGAGTTGCCGAACATCCCCGTGGATAACATCGAGGTGCGGTTTCGTCTGCCCCAAGGGGTGCGCAGCATTCGTCAACTGGGAGTCGGCCGGGCCGTTCGCCATCGTCAACGCAACGGGGTGGTCAGTTTCATCGCCCCTCGACTAGACTCATTGTCGCTGTTCGCCGTGAACCATACATGAGATCAGGGCCATCGCGTTGCTCGAGTCCCTTCGGGCAACTCAGTTGATATTGGCGGGACTGGGAGTTGGCTATATGGTGAGGAGATTTTCACTACGACAAAAAGCTGATCGTTAACCCGACTTTCGAACTCCCGTTCGTGTTCCCGCCGATCACTACGCGTAACGGACGCATCCGCCTGGTCAATGACAATCATCCTTCCGCAGGTGGGGTATATGATTGTCATTAGCCATTCACCTCCCTGAATAGGCATTCGGTTTCTGAAAATCAGAAGTTTTGGACATCTGAAGGATCAAACCAACGGACACCAAAACGGACACCAAACGAGTTAAAAGGGGTAGGATCGGGCAGTGAGCGATTAGGCTTGAATGGCCCGTAAAATATGGGATTTTGACGGCGTAATACGGGTTGCCTGACTCAATTCCGACCCTCCTATACCGCTCACCAAAATTGATCCACCCCTGCTCATTTAAATTGATCCAGCTGGCGAAAACGGAATCGGAAGGCATTTTCTTTTCAAGTAGTGGATTTCCGGGCTTTTTCCGGGCAGTGCCTTTGGGCCGTGCGGCGGGGATGATTTAGGAACGGGCCCTGAGCGCGTCATTCCAGTCGTGGTGGGTGGGACGCAGACGTATGACGGTGGGATGGAGGGCAATCATGGTGCCGGCCATATTTTCTCCTGTGGGATCGGTATCAAACCCGCAGAGGACCCGGTCGCCTTGATCCAGAAGGGTGGCCAGCCAGCGCGGATTGGGTCTGGCACCTGCCGTTGAGATGCAGCGGTGATGGGGATTAAGCGCGAAGCAGCTGATGGCATCAATGGCGGACTCGCAGAGGATGATGTCCGGCAAAGGGCTGGCCGGAATGGAGAAGAAGCCGAGGTCTTTCTGGCTGCCGGGTGCCAGGCCCCGCCAGCCACTGGAGGTGGTTCCGCGCAGTTCGGCGCCGACGGGGATGTCATGGTTTCCCAGAAGCAGGAAAACGACATTGGCCCTGGTGTCGGCATAAAGGGTTGAGGATTGGATGAGGGAGTCGATCAGCACCGGGGGCAGGCCGCGCTCGACGATGAGATAGTGTTTGATGCGGGCCAGATGGGCGGGATCAGGCGAAGGCAGTTGCAGTGGGGGCTGGGAAGTCACCGTTGCGGGTTGTGGAGCCGGAGCGCCGGGAAAATGGCGCTCGAGCCAATCGACAGCCGCTTTGAAGTCCACCTGGTTTAAATGGATGACCAGGTCAATGGCCCCACCGCCTCCGACTCCGGAGTTCCAGTTCATGAACTTGACGCCGGTGACGGAAAGCACTCCGGCCGGGGCATGCCATTTGTGCTTGTCATGGCGATCAGCTTGTGCCCCGCATAGAGGCAGCACCCATTCCAGGGGGATGGCCCGCAGGCGCCGAGCCTGCTCTTTGCGCTGCCAGAACGTCACGGGTCCGGGTCGGGTTCGAGTTTGGGTCGCAGGCTCACGCATCCTTTCATGTTGAAGACATGGCTGTTCTCGGTGAGCCGGTCGATGAGGGCGGCGGTCAGGTGATCGTTTTTGAGAAAGGAACCCCATTGGCTGAAGCCCAGGTTGGAAGTGATCAGCGTGGGCTTTTTCTTGTGCCGCTGGTGCAGGATGGTAAAGAAGAGCCCGACCTGAACCGGTTCGGTCTCGACGTAGCCGATCTCGTCCAAAAATGTTGAGCTCAACATTTTTGACCACGTCACATTAATCGTCAACGAAACGGTTCAAGACCAACTGATCCCCGAAGGGCGCGATCAGATCAAATGACTTCTGGAACTGGCCAAAGTCGAGTTGCCTAAAAAGCTTCGCTATTCGGGTCGGGTCGGGTCCACCAAGAAAAACCTTAAGAAATCCAGGCCAAAACGCTCAAAATGAGCACCTTGCAATCAAAATATCCATTCCCTTATCAAGGAACTACCGTTGAAGCGATCCATTGGTCCCCGGATCATCGGCGCGATTCATCCAATCCACCAATCCACGCCGGGCGCGTGTCACCAGTACTGGTGACTGGCGGTGGAAAGGATTTCGGGTATTCTGATCCCGTAAGTGACCGGTGCGGTTATGCGGAGTTTGTGGCCGTGTGTGTGTTTTGTGTGTGTGTCTGCGGTGCCCGCATCGATCGACGATTTTAGATAACTTGGCGGTTATCGATGTGTTAAAGTAAGTTCTCATTACTTTGTTTCCGTTGGAAGGCCGGATTTATCCCCGGCCTTCTTTTTTTGCCGGGAATCGTTCCGTTTTGAACCGCAAAACAACGCCTCACCGACCCCGCCTATTCCCTCAGCGGGGGTATTTTCCGGATATGTAATCTTCGAGGTGGCCGATGGCGGCATTCTGCGCGGAGATGATCCAGTTGACCAGGTTGCCGATGGAGACCACACCGACCACGCGTTTGTCGTCCACCACAGGCAAATGGCGCACCCGCCGTCCGTTCATCAGGCGCATGCATTCCTCGACGGTATGGCGGGAGGTGACCGTGATGAGGTCTGTGGACATGATTTCGCGAACGAGCGTGTCCTTTGAAGATTTGCCTTTGATGGCGACTTTGCGCGTGTAATCGCGCTCTGAAAGCATGCCCACCAGGACATCGTTGTCCATGACCAGCACGGCCCCCAGGTTTTTATTGGCCATCAGGCGGATCGCCTCAAAGACGGTTTGATTTGGCGCGACACTCCACACGTCATGCCCCTTGAGGCTCAGCACGGCATCGATGGTTCCGTTTGCATTCATAAGTAATGACAATTTCCAGCCTGTCCCGACTTGCGCTTGCGGCACGGCACAGCCCTCCGGGCGAACCATCCGGTGACACGCATTGCTGTAACTAAGGCTAATATAAATTATAACGCGGAGATATGCCAGCCATTTATCACGCCCGTCCCAGGCGCCGCATGAACCCGGGTAGGGCGAGGCTGCCGCCGAGCCACCTCATTTCGGCGGCCTTGTCGAAGGAAGGCTCGGCCGGAGCCTCGCCCTACCGGAACGCCGTCGTGACCCTCGGTCCCAGGCGCGCCCTTTTGACAGGCCCGGCGACGCGGAGCTTGCGCAACGGGGCGGCCTTTGCGAGAAATTCATCCGCATGACGCCGTCAATCCGCAACAAAGCTCCCAGCCCGGCGCGGGCCTGGATCCAGTTTGCGCCCGGGCTTCTGATTCTGGGCTGGTGGATCCATGACCTGCAGTATCAGTGGGGCGCGTTGGTGGAATATCAATATGGCTACATGGTGGCGGTGCTGGCGGCGTATCTGGTCTGGGAACGATTGCCCGGACTTCCGCCGGAGGATGAACCGCCCGCGGCGTGGGTGTCTGGGAGCCTGGCGCTGGCGGGGGCGCCGCTGGTGATTTTCGCCGAGCTTTACAAACAGGGGGTGGCGCCCACGCCCATGGCCAGTTTTCTATTGAGCGTCGGGTGCGTTCTTTTCATGAGCGCGTTTCTGCTGGCGGCCTTTGGGCGCCGGACCTGGCGCCACTTTTTATTCCCGCTGCTTTTCATGTTTGTCGCGGTTCCCCTGCCGGCCTCCCTGTGGTCGCCCCTGGTCAACACCCTGCGGGCAGGGATCACCACCATGGATGTCGAAACCCTGAAGCTGCTGGGGATACCCGCGATGCGGCAGGCGAACGTGATCCAACTGCCCAACTGCATGGTGGGCGTGGATGAGGCGTGCAGCGGCGTGCGCAGTCTCCAATCCAGCATCATGGCGGCGTTGTTCATCGGAGATCTGATGTTCCGGCGGACCAGTTCGCGGGTGTTGTTTCTGGTGGCGGGCATTGTGCTGGCCCTGGCGGGTAATTTCCTCCGTTCCCTCTATCTTTCGCTGGTGGCCTACCGGCATGGCATCGACGCGCTCCATGAGGTTCATGACGCGGCGGGCTGGAGCATTCTCGCGTTCACCGCCATCGGCCTGATCCTCTGCGCCTGGGGCGTGACGCGCCTGGAAAGGGGCCTGGCCGCGCGCGTGGCGGATCTGAGGCGCGGAACCGCTCCCGCAACGAATCCGCCGCTGGACAAATCAGGCGCTCCGCCGCTAGTATAGGCGACTGCGGTGACAACCACCGTTCTCCCCCTCAAAAAAACGGGGGATGATTTTGGACTATGAGCCTGGATTGGTACGTGGCGCACACGCGCCCCCGCTGTGAGAAGAAACTCGTGCAATACTGCGCGCGCGAGGCCTTTTCCACCACGCTGCCTCTCTACCGTGTGGTGCATAAATACCGGGGCAAAACGATGGAATTTCAAAAGCCGCTCTTCCCGGGCTATGTGTTTCTGCGCCTTGAAATGGTGGAACGTCAGAAGGTCTATCAGAGCGATTACGTGGCCAATCTGCTGGAGGTGGTGGACCAGGAGCTTTTCGAGCGTCAGTTAAACGACATCCTTCAGGCCATCGAGACGGGTTGCGATGTCTGTCTGGCCCCTCATATAACGGCGGGCAACCATGTGCGCATCAAATCCGGTCCCCTGCGCGGCATGGAGGGCCTGGTCGAGCACCGCACGGGCCGGGTCCAGGTTCTGCTGCGCCTGGATTTCATCAGCCAGGCGGCGGCGGTCAGCATGGAGGCGGACAACCTCGAACTGATTTGACCGCATCCTCCCGGGTTTGAGCGGTTTGCCGGTTCGGTCCGGCGCTTCTCACATTGCGCCCCTTATTGGTTTGCGCGGGGGATTGGAACGACCAGCCCGGCATCGATGATTGGCCGCCAGGCGCGAATCAGGGATCGATCTGGTTGAGCCGGGCGGGATCGTTTACCCAGGTGATTTCAGTGTGGGATTTGTTATCGCTATTCCAACGCGCGCGCCATTTGGGCAGACCGGGACTGATGACGTCATTGCGCATGGGAGATTCCGCATGACCATCCGGACACATGATATTGGTTCTGCGGCGGTGCCTGTTGGAGGGCCACTGAGTCGGATCCTTGGGGTCCATGTTGGCATCCCAGCTCTTGTCCGATTTGGTGTCCCCCAGCATGATCATGCTCGACGGACTCACCACCGCGCTCTCGCTGACATAGCCCTTGAAAAAACCGCCGTTGATATCCCCGCCCAGGCCCAATTGCGGCACGTTGTCCGGATTACCCAGACCCCAGTCGTTGTAGGCGAGCGAGAAGGCCGAGGTTTCCCTGATGCCATAGGGATCCCATTTTCCATCCGGCCCGGTGGCCCCCAGATTGGTGTTGGAGTTCAGATTCCACGCCGTGTTCAGCGGGGCGGAGGGACAATGAAACACGGTCCGGTTCGTGCCGATCTGGCCCAAAAGACGGGGCGCCCAGACGCAATACACTTGCGGAACGATGGAATAACAGCCCGGGTATTTTCGGTACTCCTGCAAATACATCACCGTGCCAATGCCCACCTGGCGCAGGTTATTGACGCAGGAGATGGCCTTGCCCTTGGCCTTGGCGGTGGCCAGCGAGGGCAGCAGCATGCCCGCCAGAATGGCGATGATCGCAATGACCACCAACAATTCGATCAGGGTGAAGCCGCGGCGCGCCGCCGGGCGCTCAGGCCCGCCGTAGGGCCTGAATCGCCGATCGCCCGATGTATTGACAGACTCGTTCCTCATAACATTCCATTCCCCTAAAGCTCACTTAAAACTCACCAAAAGAATCCTTCCCGGTACAGTATGCCCTTTTGGGATCATCGCAAAAAAACAGCGTGCCGGCCAGCCATATTGTCGCATAAAATGGGGACGCTGCGCTCAAACAACCCGTCCCGGAGCGGTTGAAATCATGATTCGCCCCAAAATAAAGGGGAATACTTCCCGCCAACCGCTTGCCAGACGCGCCGCGCGCCCATAGTGTATGCGCCATAAATATGGTGAGCGAAGAAATGGTTCAAAACGCGCTCAAGAGCGTGAAATACCCGGGCTACTCCCGGGACATCGTCTCGTTTGGGCTGGTTCGCGGGATTGAAATCAGCGGGGAACGGCTGCGGGTGCGTCTGCAATTATCCACCGCCAGCCCCGCAGTGTCCCGCCAGCTTCAGACCGAATGCGAAGAGGTCTTGAAAAAATTGCCGGGAATTTCCAATGTGGCCGTGGAGGTTGCCGCCCCGCAAACCGCCGCGCCCGCCGCCCGGCCCGGAGATCCCTGGGGCGGCCAGCAGGCGCTCTCCGGCATCCGCCGCATTGTGGCGGTGGCCAGCGGGAAAGGCGGCGTGGGCAAATCCACCGTGGCCGTCAATCTGGCCTGCTCCCTGGCTTACATGGGGCGGCGGGTTGGGTTGCTGGACTGCGATATTTACGGGCCAAGCGTTCCCTTGATGATGGGCGTCAATCATCGACCCACGGTGTCCGACTCCGAAAAGCTCAATCCATTGGAGAGCCACGGGGTCAAACTGATGAGCATCGGTTTCCTTGTGGATGCCGATGCGCCGGTGATCTGGCGCGGGCCCATGATTGTGAAAACGATCCAGCAATTCCTGGGCGCCGTCGAATGGGGGGAACTGGACTATTTGCTGGTGGACCTGCCCCCCGGCACAGGTGACGCGCAACTTACTCTTTGCCAGACGGTTCCATTGGACGGCGGGGTGATTGTCACCACGCCCCAGGAGGCCTCCCTGGGTGTGGTGCGCAAAGGCATGGCCATGTTCTCCAAAGTCAATGTGCCCATCCTGGGCATCATCGAGAACATGAGCTATTTTACCACACCCGATGGCCAGCGTATCGAGATATTCGGCCATGGCGGCGGGAGCCGCGAAGCCGAACGCCAGAAGGTCGATTTCCTGGGGGAAATCCCCATCTTCACCGAAATCCGCGAAGGCGGGGACAGCGGACTGCCTGTGGCGGTCAGCCAGCCTGACAAACCGCCGGGCCAGGCGTTTCGTCAAATTGCCGTCGCGCTGCGCCGCAAATTCAACGATGAACCGCAATGACCGACGCCACTATTCCCTCATCCCCCGTTCCCGAGCCGGCCTCCGGCCTGACAGAATCGCGTGTTTGGGATGTTTTGCGCACCTGTTTCGACCCCGAAATCCCGGTCAACATCGTGGACCTGGGGCTGGTGTATGACGTGACGATCGGGAACGCGTCTGTGCATGTCAAAATGACCCTTACGGCCGCCGGTTGCCCCATGTCAGGCGTGATCGCCGAGAATGCGCGCGCGGCGATTCTGGGGCTTGAGGGAGTCCGCGAGGCGGACGTCCAGATCGTGTGGGACCCGCCGTGGAACCCGGCCATGATCACAGTGGAAGGCAGAAAAACACTCGGGATGTAGTGATAAACCCCCTCCGGGAACGGCCCGCGCGGAGGGCCCCCGGCGCGGTTGATAAATTATTTTCTGCGGTATTTTGAATAAAATGGGCGCGGGAATAATCCATAATAAGGTGAACTGTGTAACCGGGGTCTGATAAAGTCCGTCTTATCGGGAGCAGTCTGGTGCTGGGGGGAATTATCATGCCCCGCCGATTTACCAATAAAATCAACAATGAATGGGTGTCCGCCGAATGTGACGAACAGACCCGGTCCGAGATGCTTTGGCGCAAATTGGGCGGGGTTCCTGTGTCTTTTGTGTGTCCTGCTGCTGGCGGCAACGGGTTGCACGCGCAAACAATACCAGAAATCGGCGGATAAGGAGGCTTACAAGGCCATCGCCCAAAAAAGCGGCTCCGTCTCGAACATGGAGACCAATTTCTCCATTCAGACCAATGCCTTGGTGAAACTTCAGGACCTGAAGGTGATTGATAAGGCTGAGGAGGCGATGGGGCCGGAAGGGACCAACGAACTGGGGGCGCGGATTCTCCCGCTGAGCCGCGCCTTGGAAATAGCCGTCAAAAACAGCCGCACTTACCAAAGCCGCAAAGAAAGCCTCTATCTCTCGGCCCTTGATCTGACCCTGGCGCGTCATCGGTTCACACCCATCTTCTCCGGCGGCGCCTCCTCCCGTTACGAAGGCACCAAGGTGCAGGCCCAGGATAACGTCGATAAACTGACGAGCCAGCAGGACGTGACCGGCCAGGGCAATGTGGGGGTGGACATGCTCTTGCGCAGCGGCGCCCGGATTGCGGTTGATTTCACAAGCGATTTCACGCGGTTTGTCGTTGGAGACACGAGCGTCGCCACGCATTCCCGCCTGGCGGGCACCATTACCCAGCCCCTGCTGCGCAATGGAGGTTACAAGGCCACCATGGAGAATCTCACCCAGGCCGAGCGCAACCTCCTCTATGCCTTGCGCGATTTTACCCGGTTCCGAAAGGAATACGCCGTGCAGATCGTCACCGCCTATTACGGCGTGTTGAGCAGCCGCGACCAGGTGCGCAATGCCTACCTGGGCTACAAGGCCTTTAAGAAAACCTCGGACCGCACGCGCGCATTCGTGGAGGTGGGGCAGCAACGGGTGGCCGACCTCGGACGTCTGCGCCAGGAGGAAATTAACAATGAGACGACCTGGATCAACGCGATTCGCGCCTACAAGCAGAACCTCGATCAACTTAAAATCCTGCTCGGCTTTTCCCCGGAAATGAATCTGGCCCTGGACGATCAGGAACTCGAGCGATTAACGATCGTTCACCCCTCGCTGAGCGTGACGGATGCCGTGCGAATCGCCATGGCCAACCGCCTGGACCTCTACAATCAGAGGAACCAGTTTGAGGATGCCCAGCGCAAAATCGGCCTGGCCGCCAACGGGCTTCTGCCGGACCTGGACCTTGTGCTCGCGGCCAATGTCGATAGCAAGCCGGGCAGCGGTTTGCCGGAACTGGATTTTAACAAAACCTCCTGGAGCGGTGGCGTGAACCTGAATCTGCCCCTGGACCGCAAATCCGAACGCAATACCTACCGTGCCTC
>Ga0315272_10001092_pt1 | contig 13631 bp, 6 predicted proteins | sample C3_middle_MG_FD_203918 | JGI IMG/M metagenome (GOLD analysis project Ga0315272, IMG submission 203918) | Sediment microbial communities from Yellowstone Lake, YNP, Wyoming, USA - C3_middle | ecosystem: Environmental > Aquatic > Freshwater > Lake > Sediment | place: USA: Wyoming | collected...
ATTATTCCTTCCTGCTGCTGCCCCGTCCCAAGCGACAGGCCATGTGCGCCGTTTACGCCTTCATGCGCGAGTGCGACGACCGCAGCGACGGTCCCGGCGCGGCGCCGGAAAAGGTTGCCGAATGGCGCGCCGCTCTCGACGCGGCGCTGGCCGGTGACGCGCCCGGCCACCCTGTCTGGCCTGCTTTCGTAGACACTGCTCGGCGCTATAAGATTCCCCCCCGCTATTTCCACGAGATGATCGACGGGGTGTCGAGCGATTTTGACGCCAAGACGATCGGGACGTTCGACGAACTCTACCGCTACTGTTATCTGGTGGCGTCCATCGTCGGTCTCACCATCATCCACATCTTCGGGTTCGAAGATCCCAAAGCGCTGGACCTCGCCGAAAAGTGCGGGGTGGCGTTCCAACTGACCAACATTCTGCGTGACGTGCGCGAGGACGCGGCGAACGGTCGCGTCTATCTTCCCCAAGAAGATCTGGCCTTCTTCGGTGTGGAGCCGGAGGAGTTGAACCAGGCTCGTCTGACGCTGCCGCTGCGCGACCTCTTTCTGTTCGAAGCCACGCGCGCCCGGAATTTCTACACCAAGTCGAGGCCGTTGCTCGACATGGTTCATCGCGATTCGCGCTCCGCGCTCTGGGCGCTTATGGAGATCTATAGCCGCTTGCTCGCCCGCATCGAGTCCGAAGGCTATCCGGTCCTCGAACGCCGCGTGAGTCTGACGGCCCGCGAAAAGATAGGCATCGTTCTTCGCGCCTGGCTCCGGTGTTGCTGACGCCCCGACCGGAGTGACGGATTGCATATCGTGCGATATGCTGCAAGCCAGTGACTACGATTGAATTTAATCGGCTGCCTCTCTGGCGCCACGGCATAATACTACTTCCATTTCTTTTCCAGATTGGGTGGTCCCAGGTCCCTCTCGCCAGTTGGAAAGGCACCCTGCGCGATGCTGCAGGTCAACCCGTCCCCGGCGCGACAGTGGCATTGCACGCTGCGGCGAAGCGCCTGGAAGCACGCACCGCCGCTGAAGGCGTGTTCGAATTCCGGGACGTGCCAGCGGGCAAGTATGGCGTGAACGTCTTGTGGAACGGCGTTTCGAGTTCGGTGGCGGGCGAGATGGATTTCGCCGCCGGCGCCCAGATGCAGCAAAGCCTGCGCCTGACCGCCTCGGGCGGCGTGCTGCTGCAAGCCGATTCTCAATCCACGGGCGGTGAGCAGCTTACGGGCAAGCAGGTCTCGGCGCTGCCCCTGAACAAGCGCGACTTCAGCCAGCTTCTGCTCCAGGCGGCCGGTACCCAGACCGACACCAACGGCGCGGCCAATTTCACCCAGCAGTTTACGGTCAACGGGCAGCGCGGGACGGCGACGGTGTTTGCGATGGACGGCGTTGACACCACAGATCCGGAAATGGGCGGCGCGACCTTCTCCAACTTCAACGTGGACGCCATCCAGGAGATCAACTCCAGTTCCGGCGTCATGCCCGCCGACATCGGCCACGGCGCCGCCGGTTTCACCGCCATCACCACCAAGTCCGGCACCAACGACCTGCATGGCAGCGTGTTCGAGTTCGTGCGCAACGCCGCTTTCGATGCGCGCAATTTCTTTGACCGCCGCTCGGTGGCCCAGCCGGGCCGCATCCCGCCCTTCGCGCGCAACGAGTTCGGCGTGGCCAACGGCGGTCCCGTGGTGATTCCCGGCGCCTACGACGGCCGGAACCGGACGTTCTACTTCGCTCAATACCAGGGTTTCCGCCAGGTGCTCGGGACCACACAGGTGTTGCCCGTGCCGACCGCGGACGAGCGCCGCGGCCTCGACACGACGGCCTTTCCCGGCGATACGTTGATTGTCCCGGTGAGCCCGAAGATGGCCTCCGTGCTGGCCGGCTATCCCATGCCGAACGATCCGCAAGGACCGTACGGCGCGCGCACCTACGCGATTTCGTCCAAGGTGCGCACGACAACCGATCAGTTCTCCGTGCGTCTCGACCATAAGGTCTCCGACAAGCTGGCGCTCTTTGCGCGCTTCAACCTGAACGACGTCGATGGGCCGCTCACCAATCCCAGCCAGACGGCCATCAATCCCTCGTTCTCCATTCCCTTTCTCGACCGCCAGCGCAATGCCGGTTTTTCTGCCACCTGGACACCTTCGGCGCGTTTCACCGCCGTGACCACGCTGGGCTACATCCGTTCGACGCCAACATTCTCCGCACACAACCAGACGCAGTCCGGCGTCACCTTCGCCGACAGCGCGTATGAGCCCTACAACTCGCCTGCCGGGTCGATCATGGGCGCCTTCGGCAACCTCCTTCAGGCCCGGCAGGACTTCACTCTGGTCAGCGGCAAGCACACCTGGCAGATGGGTTTCGAGACGCGCATCAATCTCGACACCACCATCTTCGGTATCGACCCGAACGGCCTGTACACCTTCGGCGGCGGAGCAGCCTATTCGCCCGTCTCCATCGTTTCCACCAGCGGCGCGCACAACATCACCGTCGGCGGTGCTCTGCCCGATTCGTTGACCGGTTTCCTCACGGCGACGCCGTTTTCCTACACGGTCGCTGCGGCGCCGCCCATGTTTCCGCAAGGCGACATGATGGGCGAGGCGGCGGTGCGGCGCCAATCGGTGAACGTGTATTTCCGCGACACCTGGAAAGTCTCGCCGAACTTCAGCCTGAGCTACGGTCTGCGCTACGAGGTAAACTCACGCATTCACGAGGCGCATCACCTGGCCTCGGGCACGTTTTTCGATTCAGAAGGCGCCCGCTTTCTCATCAACCCCGATCCGCATTACCAGATGGATTGGAACGGCTGGGGCCCGCGTCTCGCGTTCGATTGGAAGCTCAACGACAAGACCATAGTCCGCGCGGGCGGCTCCATCACGACGCTGCTGCCGAATCTCTGGCAGCAGAACATGGTGACGGGCGGCCTGCCGTTTGTGGCTTCGCTGTACGAGTCGGCCACTCCGGGCGCGCCGATCTCGTTCAGCAGCACGCCCGCGTCCATCACTCTGCCGGGCGCCTACACGCCGTCGGGCCAATTGATTTATGCCTCGGGAAACTCGATGGACGTCGCGCCTAACACAGTGATGGACGTCACCCGCTTCGAGCGGGATCTGGCGGCGCTCAGCCCGGACAAGCAGATCCGCGCCGTGAGCGGATACGGCATGGCTCCGAACACGCGCAACGGCTACGTCGGCAGCTATACGGCGGGCGTGGAGCGCAATGTGGGCGACGTTACCGTGAACGCCGCCTATGTCGCGGCGGTGGGTGTGAAACTGGCGCGCATCGACTTCCCGAATGGTTACGGCGGCGCCGATCCGGCGGTCGCCCGCTACACGCAATTCGACACGTCGGGCAACGTGTCGGGCGGCTTCGGCCCGATCACGATCATGGGTAGCAATTCGCACTCCACCTACCATTCGTTGCAGGTTTCCGTCTCCAAGACGTCGCTGCGCTATGGCCTGGGCTTCCAGGCTAGCTACACCTTCTCCAAGTCGCTCGACGACACCAGCGCCGTGCTCGGCGGTTTCGTGTCCTCGTCTTCGGGAACCGTGCTGCAAACCTCGCCCCAGAATCCATTCGACCCGCGCGCTGAGAAAGCGCCCTCGACCTTCGACGCGACGCACTCATTCTCGTTCAATGCCGTGCAGGACCTCGCCGTCGGCCGCGTGCCGCTGCTGCGGCTATTAGGCAAGCGCTTCACCAGCGGGTGGTCGCTGCTGGGCGTCGGCTCGCTCGCGACCGGCTCGCCCTTCACCGTGCTATCGGGGATTCAGCAGACCGGCGTCGGCTCGAACGGCGCGGACCGTCCCGATCAGGTGGGCACGCCTGTGCTCTCCACGTCGCGAACCGTGCGGGAGGATTACTTCGGGCTGGGCGCGAGCAATGTGTCGTATTTCTCGATTCCGATCAACGTCGCCGGCGGCACCGGTCCCAATCAGGGCCGCTTCGGGACGCTCGGCCGCAACACGTTCCGCGGTCCCGGTTTCCGCAACTTCGACATGTCGCTGATCAAGAACACGCCGATGGGCTTGTCATCGAACCCAGAGCGCGCCGTGTTGCAGTTCCGCGCCGAGGTCTTCAACGTCTTCAACCTGGTGAATTTCGGTCTGCCGAACAACGTGTTGCTCGGGCCCGGCTTTGGACTGATCAGCCGAACTTCCGGATCGTCGCGCCAGATTCAGCTTTCGCTGAAGGTGCTGTTCTAGCGCGGTTTTACATGCCGCCCGCACCTACGCTGCCGCGAACGGATGCTCCAGCGACGCGGTTGGCGGCGTGAACAGGCGCGCGCCGTCACTTGTCACGTACATGCAATCTTCCAGCCGGATGCCGAACTCGCCGGGGATGTAAATGCCCGGCTCGTCGCTGAAACACATGCCCGCCTCGATCGGCATCTGGTTGCCCTTGCGCAGGTAGGTCCACTCGTGATCGTCCATGCCGATCCCGTGGCCCAGGCGGTGCGTGAAGTACTTGTAGCCGGGGCCGTAGCCACCGTCTTCGATCACCTCGCGCGCCGCGCGGTCCACCGTCTCGCACGGCACGCCCGGCCGCGCCGCTTTGAGCGCCTCGGCCTGCGCTTTGTGGACAATCTCGAACACGCGTTTCATTTTGTCCGTCGCGCGGCCGGCGACGAACGTTCGCGTGATGTCGGATTCGTAGCCCTCCACTTTGCAGCCGCCGTCTATCAATACGATGGAATTCTCGCGTACCTCCTGCGGCTTTACGGTGCCGTGCGGCAGCGCCGAGCCTTCGTTCACCAGCACCATCGCTCCACCCCGGAAGCCCAGTTGCTGATGCGCCGCAACGATCAGCGCGGCGATCTCGTCCTGCCTCATGCCCGGCTGAATCAGGGGATACGCGGCGGCGTAGGCGGCCAGCGTTACCTCGTTGGCGAGCTTCATCAGCTCGATCTCGTGCTGCGTCTTGATCATGCGGCAGCCCGCGACGATGGGTGCGGCCGGCGCGATCTTCGCCGTGGGCAACGCCCTGCCGATGCCGTCGGAGAAGACGAACGGCATGGTCTCCTCGACGCCCACCGTGCCCGCCGTTACGCCTCGCTCCTTCAACCCCTCGGCGATCTTCTCGTACGGGCTCTCGTCCTCTTCCCAGGAGTAGACGGCGAAGCGCTCGCCCGGGAAGCCCAGATTGATCTGCTCTCGCGCGCGGCGCTCTTCAAAAGCTGGAGCCACGAAGAACGGGTCGCCCTTGGCCGTGAGAATCATCGCCAGCAGACGCTCCGAATTGCCCCAGCGGACACCGCCAAAATAGCTGAGCGACGTGCCTCCGGCAATGCAGATGGCATCGATCTTCTGGGCCCGCATCCGCCGCTGCGCGCGCTCGATCCGCTCCGCACGCTCGGCCGCTGTGATGGGCATCGCCTCCATTGCGCGCGTCTTCAACCCTGCGATCGATTTGGGAAGTTCCATGGCGGCCGCGGAGAGTGCAGCCGGCATGGCAACGGCCATGCTCTTGAGTAGGGAACGTCTGGGAATTGGAGGCTTCATTTTGTTCGTGGTTAAGCGTTCAGGGTAATGGCTCAGTTCGGCACAACGCAAATAATCAGGCACCGCTCCATCGCCCGCTCAACCGGCAGGCGCTTTCAGCCGCCAACCGGATGTCAGCCGCATCCGGACCGATGCGGCGCTGCACCATGCCGCACCCACGCGACGCTCCGCAGTAGAATAGCGTTGCGTGCGGCCCGGCCGGCGCGAAGCGCATGGCCCACTTTCCCATGAACACCCTCGAGGTCTTTCTCTACGAGCTTGCGTCGGTCCTGGAGCGCGCCGGCGGCACCAGAGGAATCGGAATGCTCGTCATCCTCGCCGCGCTGACCGTCATCCTGCCCCTGCGGTTCGGCGCGGGTCTGCTCGACCCGCGTTTGCTGCTCGTCTATGCCGCTGTCGCTCCGCTGCTGGCGGGCAATTTCACCGCTCAGAGCTTCGCGTCGGACAAGGCGCGATCCCGCATTGTGAACAGCGACGACCCGGCCACTGCACTGGCCACGGGCAAGGTCCTCGCGGCCACGGCCTGGGGCTTCTTTTGCTGGATGGTCCTGATGATCGTGCCGTTCGTTGCCTTGAATTACTCCCGTCGCCACTTGCTGCTGCCGCCGGCCCTGGACGTGCTCGCGCTCGCCCTGTTCGCCGCCGCTCTCGCCTGGTTGGCTTCCGCGCTCGGATCCATATTTGCGAGCGGCGTGACGACTCCCTCGTCCGCGCAGAGCCTTGTTCGCGGCATGATTGTGATTCCGCTGCTCCTGTTTGCCGCGGCGCTGAGTGTGATGCCGCTGGCCATGCGCGAGGCGCTCGCTCGCATGATCGGCCCCGGGAATCTGCCGTTTACCCTGGGTGCGGCTTCGCTCCTGATGATCGCCGCCGGATGGCCCGCGCTACGCAAAACCGCATCCAGAATTGAAGAAATGCGGCACCCGCTCTCGATTCTCGGGTCTTAACGCCTCTCAGGGAACAGCCGCTGTACGGCGGGGCTGACTTCCGTCCGCGCCCCGGTTTCAGCCGGCACCGTTCGCGGCCCGGCCGGATGCCCCGCGCAGTCTTTGGCCCGCTCCCCTCCGTCAGCCGCTATGCTGAAGATGCATGAAACGGCTCGTTGCACTACTCACCCTCGGTCTTACGGCGTCGTTTGCCTTCGCCGCTTCCAAGCGCGAGGTCGCCATTACGGTGGATGACCTGCCGGTTGCGCAGTCGGGAAAGAACGGTTGCAGCTTCGGCGGGCTGCAGGTCCAGACATTGCGGCTGCTCGAACAGCTCCTGCGCCAGAAAGCGCCGATCACGGCCTTTGTCGTCGCGGGCAATTGTCCGGATCTGGCGGACGAGGACCGGCGCACGGTTCTCAAGCTCTGGCAGGATGCCGGCGCCGAACTTGGCAGCCACACCTACTCGCACCTCGACCTGAACACCGTGGATCCGGCCGCGTACGAAGAAGACATCATGAAGGCGGACCAGGCGTTGCGCCCGATGCTGGGCGGCCAGCCGCTGCGTTATTTCCGCTACCCGATGCTCCACACGGGTTCAACGCCGGAGATCAAGGCCCGCATCGCCGCGTTTCTCGCGAGCCATGGCTACACGAACGCGCCGGTTACCTTCGACAACGCCGACTGGATGTTCTCGACGGTCTATTCCCATGCTCTCTCGAAGGGCGACATGGAAGTCGTGCTGCACGTGAAGGACGAGTACGTGCACTACATGGAGACGATCGTCGACTTCTTCGAGCAGCGCACCGTCGAGGTGGTGGGTCGCGACATTCCGCAGATTCTGCTGATCCACGCCAACCGCTTGAACGCCGACCTCTCCGGCGATCTGTTGAACATGCTGAAGCGTCGCGGCTACAAATTCATCTCCCTGACACAGGCTTTGAAGGATCCCGCCTATCAACTGCCGGACAACTACGCGGGCACAAACGGCATCTCGTGGATCCACCGCTGGTCGATGACCAAAGGTATGCCCGACCGATCCGAGCCTGAGGAACCCAGGTGGCTGCAGATGGAGTACAAGCGGATCCCGAAGGCGGATTAGCCAGCGGGCTGGCTCCTCAGCCCCCGCAACTAACCACCGCTCCAAAGCACCGAACCGCGAACGACAGAGCGTTCATGGGCCTCCGGGCGCAAAATCGCGTGACAATCCGCGCATGTCCTTCGACGAGCGAAGGGCGCGCCCCGGGGATGCCGATCTCCAGATCGGCGCCTATTGGCGCGTGAACGGCAACGTTTGGAAATGGCTTTCGACGGAGAGGGCTCTTGGGTCTCTCTCCGGCCACCTGGTTCGCCCTCGAATTCGTATCCACCCAGCCCGCAACGCCACTCCGCTTCGAGCGGGCTTGGAACGCCGGGCCAATTTCGGTTAGCATGAGGACGCTGATGGGCGAAATGAAATGTTGAGCGCACAGGTTCGGGATGAGCTCATCCGCATCGCGGGAGCGCGTTACGTTTTTGACCGTCCGGAAGATCTGCGCCTGTACGAATACGACGGCGGTGTGGACAAAGCGCGTCCGGACGCGGTCGTCTTGCCGCAGACCACGGAGCAGGTGAGCGCCATCGCGCGGCTCGCCTCGCGCCACGGCCTGCCCATCGTCGGACGCGGCGCGGGCACGGGCCTGAGCGGCGGCGCCATCCCTCGCTACGGCGGCATCATGGTCGGCTTCGCGCGCATGAACCGCATCCTGGAAATCGACTATGCCAACGAGCGCGCGGTGGTCGAACCGGGCGTGGTCAACCTGGATCTGTCCAGTGCCGTACAGCCCGGCGGCTACTTCTACGCGCCGGACCCGTCGAGCCAGCGCGCCTGCACCATCGGCGGCAACGTCGCCGAGAACGCCGGCGGCCCGCACACGCTGGTTTACGGCGTCACCACCAACCACGTCCTCGGGCTCGAAGTCGTCCTCGCCGACGGCTCTGTCGTCCGCACCGGCGCGTTCTGGCCCGACTCGCCGGACTACGACCTGACCGGCCTGCTCACCGGCAGCGAGGGCACCATGGCCCTGGTCACGAAAGTGATTGTTCGTCTGATGCGCAGGCCCGAAGCCGTGAAGACCGTGCTGGCCATCTATGACAGCGCCGACGACTGCGCGGCCACCGTGAGCGAGATCACAGCGCGCGGCATCACGCCGGCCGCTCTGGAGATGCTGGAGGGCAACCTGATCCAGATCGTGGAGCAGGCAGCGCACGCCGGCTATCCCATGGATGCCTCCGGCGTGCTGCTGATCGAGATGGAAGGTCTGCGCGAATCCGTGGAGGAGCAGGCCGAGAAAGTCCGCGCGGCCTGCATGGCCTGCCGCGCACGAGAATTCCGCGTGGCCCGGACCGAGGAGGAGCGCGCCCTCTTGTGGAAGGGCCGCAAGAATGCCTTCGGAGCGATCGGCCGCGTCAGCCCGTTTTACTACACGCAGGACGGAGTGGTCCCGCGCACGAAGATCGCTCAGACGCTGCGCGAAATCGGCGCGATCAGCAAGCGCCGCGAACTGATGATCGGCAACATCTTCCACGCCGGCGACGGCAACATGCACCCCATCATCACCTTCGACGCCCGCAAGCCCGGCGACCTCGAACGGGCGCAGCACGCGGGCTTCGACATTCTGGACTATTGCATCTCCATCGGCGGCTCCATCACCGGCGAGCACGGCATTGGCATGGAAAAGATCGAGATGATCGGCCACCAGTTCTCCGCCGAGTCGCTCGACCTGATGCGCCGCATCAAGCAGATGTTCGACCCGCTCGGCCGCCTGAACCCAGGCAAACTCCTGCCCACCGGCAAAGGCTGCATCGAGATGCGGCAGCCGCCCCTGATCAATCCGTCGCGGATGATGTAAGGCGCCAGCAGCCAACCTCATCTTGCCTCTCGTTCTCACCGTTGGTATGAGAATTGTGCGGGCCGTCCGGTGGGCGTTCTCAATGAATCTCGGAATTCGTGGAATCCGCCCCTGGAATCACTGGAATCAGCCGACTGAGTTCCCCCCATTCGCGCGGATCCGGTTTTGCTCACTGCGGGCCTCGTCAGAATCTCCTAAGCGACCCCGCCGGGCCGGAGGGCCGCGAGAATGCACCGCGCCCCAACGTAGCCCTTGCGCCGTCGCCGCGGTCGAAGCGACGCCAGGCAAGAGGTGTGAACGACGCGCGTTCGCGCTCGTTGGCTCCCAGGGCCCCACCTTTGCCGCGCCTGCCGCGCGAAATTAACACGCGGCGAGACCGGCAAGTAAATACAATGAGTGGAATCGGAGTATCCCATGCGAAATCTCTTAGGAATCCTGGCGCTCACTTTCCTGGCCTGCGGGGCCCTACCCGCCGCCACAGGCACGTCCGTGCTGCCGCAGCGTCCCGCGCTCAGCAAGACGCACATCGTGTTCACTTGGGCCGGCGACCTGTGGGTCGTTCCGCGACAGGGCGGCGAAGCGCGCCGCCTCACCACCGCGCCTGGCATTGAAACCGATGCCATCTTCTCGCCCGATGGAGAGACCATCGTCTTCAGCGGCAGTTATGACGGCAACACCGATCTCTTCAGCATCCCGGTGAGCGGCGGGGAGCCCAAGCGGCTCACTTACCACCCCGCCGCGGAGGTGCCGATCGCGTTTACCCCCGGCGGTCAGGGCATTCTTTTCCGTTCCGGCCGGACCTCCCCTTCGCGCTTCGAGACTTTCTTCACCATGGGACTCGATCCGGGGCCGGCGACGCCGTTCCCCTTGCCAATGGGTGACGATGCCAGCTATTCGCCCGATGGCAAACGCATCGCCTACACGCCTCTTTCCCCGGCCTTCCGTATCTGGAAACACTATCGCGGGGGCACAACGTCGGCGATCTGGATTGCGAATCTCGACGACTCTTCGATTGAGAAACTCCCACGCGAAAACTCGAACGATTTCTGCCCCATGTGGGCCGGCGACCGGATCTACTTCCTCTCCGACCGCAACGGTGCGATGACGCTCTTCTTCTATGACCTGAGGACGAAAAAGGTGACAGAGGCGCTGAAGAATACCGGGCTCGACTACCGGCATGCCTCTCTCGGGCCTGGCGGCATTGTCCTGGAGCGCTTCGGCCAACTCGAGATCTTCGACCTGAAGAGTGGCAAGGTGACGCCGGTCGAACTCCAGGCGGCCGGTGATCTGGCGGGACTCAGGCCGTCTTTTGAAAAGGTAGGCGAACTCATTAGCGCCTCCAACCTCTCGCCTACGGGTGCGCGCGCCGTCTTCGAAGCCCGCGGCGACATCTACACGGCTCCGGGCGACAAAGGAGACGTCCGCAATATCACCGCCACTTCCGGCGTGGCGGAGCGCTCCCCCGCCTGGTCCCCCGACGGTAAGGAGATTGCCTACTTCTCCGATGCCTCCGGCGAGTATCAATTGCACATTGCCAGGCAAGACGGCGCCGGCGCCCCGCGCATCTTCGATCTCGACGGCAAAGCCTTCTACTACGAGCCGCTCTGGGCGCCGGATGGCAAGAAGATCCTTTTCCGCGACTCCAACCTGAAGATCGGCTTCATCGAACTGGGATCCGGCAAGGTGACCCGGTTCGATGCGGATTATTATCACGATGCGGCCAGCAACTCCATCAACCCGTCGTGGTCCCCAGACAGCGCCTGGATCGTTTATACCAAGCTCTTGAAGAATCGCCTGCGCGCGGTCTTCGTCTACTCGCTGGCGACGGGCGCGGCGACGCAGCTCACCGATGGGTTGAGCGATGCGCGCTTCGCCGCGTTCGACAAGGGCGGCAAGTACGTTTATTTCACGGCCAGCACCAACACGGGCTACCAGACCGGATGGCTCGACATGACCTCTGAAGGCCACATCGTCCGCCGCAACGCATACCTGATCGTCCTCAACAAAGATGACCCATCGCCCTTCGCTCCGGAAAGTGACGAGGAGAAGGCCGACAAAGACAAGACTGACAAGGCTAAGAAGGACGACCAGAAGGAAGCCAAGCCCGGGGACAAGGACTCCAGGAAGGAGGAAACGAAAAAGGTCGAGGTCCGGATCGACTTCGATGGCATCGGGCAGCGCATCCTCGCCATGCCCGTCCCGGAGCGCGACTACAACGGTCTCGCTGCAGGCAAGGATGGCATTGTCTTCATCGGCGAGTTCGTGCCCGGCGAGGGCGAGAAACCAGGCAGTTCCACCGTCTACCGCTTCGAGATGAAGACTCGTAAAAGCGAGAAGTTCCTCGATGGCGTGAACAGCATGGATGTCTCCGCCGACGGTGAGAAGGTGCTCATCAAGCAAGGCGATCGCTGGTTCATCACCTCAACCACTCCTCCCGTCAAGCCGGGCGAGGGCACGGTGAAGACGGCCCAGATGGAGGCCAAGGTCGATCCCGCCGCCGAGTGGCGCCAGATGTACCACGAGGTGTGGCGCATCGAGCGCGACTTCCTCTACGATCCGAATTCGCATGGCTTCAACCTCGCCGAGGGCGAAAAGCGCTACGCAGCGTACCTGCCCGCGCTCGGGCACCGCGCCGATCTCAATTACCTGTTCGGCGAGATGCTCGGCAATCTCGTGCTCGGTCATACGTTCGTCGGCGGCGGGGCCTATCCGCAAGTGAAGAGCGTACCGGGCGGTCTGCTCGGCGCCGACTACTCCGTGGAGAACGGACGCTACCGCTTCGCGCGCATCTACGATGGTGAAAACTGGAACCCCAGCCTGCGCGCGCCGTTGACGCAACCAGGCGTGAACGTGAAGGCCGGTGAATATCTGCTCGCCGTGAATGGCCGCGAGGTCAAAGGAACGGACGACGTCTTCAGCTTCTTCGAATCGACTTCCGGCAAGAGCGTCGTTCTCAAGGTCGGACCAAACCCGAACGGCGACGGATCCCGCGAGGTCACTGCCGTGCCCGTGGCCAGCGAACGCGGCCTCCGCTACATGGCCTGGGTCGAAGACAATCGCCGCAAAGTGGAGAAGCTGAGCGGCGGCCGGCTCGGCTACGTGCACCTGCCGGATACGGCCCAGGGCGGCTTCACCAATTTCAACCGCTGGTACTTCGCGCAAGTCGGCAAGGACGGCATCGTCCTGGATGAGCGATTCAACGGCGGCGGTCAGATCGCCGACTACATCGTGGACGAATTGCGGCGCCCCTTGCTCGGCTATTTTATGACCCGCCCAGGCAACGACTTCACGGTGCCGATGAACTCGATCTTCGGCCCCAAGGCGATGATCGTCAATGAATACGCGGGGTCGGGCGGCGACGCCATGCCATGGATGTTCCGCAAACTCGGCATCGGTCCGCTGATCGGCAAGCGCACATGGGGCGGGCTCGTCGGCATCTACGACTTTCCGAGTCTCCTGGATGGCGGACGCGTGACCGCACCGAACCTCGCCTTCTACAACACCGAGAAGCAGTGGGACGTCGAGAACCACGGGGTGAAGCCGGATATCGAAGTGGAGTTCGACCCGGCCCAGGTGCGCCAGGGCCGCGATCCGCAACTCGAAAAGGCCGTCGAGGTCCTGATGGAAAAACTCAAGACGGCGCCGCTGCCGAAGTTCGAACGCCCGGCGTTCCCGAACTACTACAAGTAGGGACGGTTCTCGCAATCGGCGCATGCTCTCAGGGGACCGCGACAGGTCGGTCCCCTGCCGCCTGAACTCCGGCAAGTTTCCGCCTGCCGGCAAGAGCTGCATCGAGATGCGGCCGCCGCCTCCGATCAATCCGTCGCGGTTGATGTGAGGGCAAGCCGGCTGACCGTCTTGCCTGATTGAGCTACTGCTTCTCAAGCACAAAATGCGGCTTGTAGTCTCCCTCCGAGGACTTGATACCGGCGTCTCGCGTCAGTGTCTTGCCGTTGTCAGAAAGCGCATCGTGAGCAAGTCCTGAGAAACGCCCGTCCGTCGTCTTGTACTCGACGATGAGCACCCTGCCTTCCCAATGCGCGCCCAAAGTCCGGCCGTTGAAACTGGTGGCTTCTTTCCCACCGATTGTCATCTCCCCCCGCTCTTCAAAATCATTCCCGTCTCGGGCGCCGGTGACGGAGTGCTTGAAGGCCGGATCCGTGTGGTCGATCTCAGCCGCGAGTGCGCTCGGCACCCCTAAAAAACCATAGGAGATCCCCCGGCTTTGCCGGGGTGGCAGTAGCAGTTTGACATTTCCGGCAGTCCATCGGAAAACTCCAAGACGTGAGCCGCCAAGCGCACGAAGAGGAG
>Ga0315272_10001094_pt1 | contig 13629 bp, 3 predicted proteins | sample C3_middle_MG_FD_203918 | JGI IMG/M metagenome (GOLD analysis project Ga0315272, IMG submission 203918) | Sediment microbial communities from Yellowstone Lake, YNP, Wyoming, USA - C3_middle | ecosystem: Environmental > Aquatic > Freshwater > Lake > Sediment | place: USA: Wyoming | collected...
TCCTGTCTCCATCGAATGTACCGGCAGGGTCAATGTTTAACTGGCCGTTACCCGCAATGTCTGATGGCTCAGTTCAGGGTACTGCAGGTGTTAATGTGGTTGCTGATCCTGCCGGAACGGTTCATATCAACGATCAGATTCATAACTATTCCGCAGCTCCTATCCAGGCAATCTATACAGTTACGCCTGTGAGCCAGTTCGGATGCGTAGGAACAGCTCTTCCTGTTGTGATAACTGTTAATCCTGAACCAATTCCTCAGGTTATTTCAGGTCGTGATAAAATTTGTGTAAACGAAAAGAATATTGTCTATAATGTAAGCGCTGTTGGAGGCTCGTCCTTCCACTGGACTGTAGATGCTGCAATAGGAACAAAGACATTTGATTTCAATGCCAATGCCATACTTATGGATGCTGCTGCAGTGGCAGGATCGGGAAATGTTACCGTATTTGAGACAAACTCATTTGGCTGCTCAGGCGATGTTTCAACTCTTCCGGTTCAGGTATATTCAGTGCCTGCTGCCGAGAATATTGCAGGTAATGTTATCGTTTGCGCAAACAGCTCTAATGTTTACAGTGTTACAAACAGGGTTGGTTCTACTTACAGCTGGACAATACCGGGTGGCGCTGCAATAGTGGGCGATCCGTCAGCAAGTTCAATTACAGTTGTTTTTGCCAATGTAGGCGGAACAATCTCCGTAAGAGAAACAAATGCCGCAGGATGTATTACCAATCATAATCCGAAATCGATCACAGTAAATCCTTTGCCTACCGCAACAATAAGCGGAGGAGGAACAATGTGCGTTGGCGGTACAAGAAACCTTACGGTTAATTTTACAGGAACCGGTCCTTACACATTTACTTATGCTATTAACGGTGTGTCACAGGCGCCAATAGCAACAGGAGCTAATCCTTATACTCTCAATGTTGCGACTGCAGGGACATTTACAATTGTAAACGTTTCGGATGCAAACTGTACAAACACCGGAACAGGGACAACAACAGTCACTTACTTCCCGCAGCCTACAGGTACTATAAGCGGAACTGCGCAGGTATGTTCGGGCAGTTCGACTACCCTTACCATCAGCTTAACTGGTACGGCTCCATATACCTTTACATACACTGACGGAACAACACCGGTAACTGTTGTAAATCATCTTACAAATGTATATACCGCAGCAGTTTCTCCTTTGGTAAATACAACTTACACCCTTACAGCCCTTACAGACGGGAACAGTTGTACAGGAATACTTTCAGGATCTGCTGTAATCACAGTTAATCAGCCGCCGGTGCTCACTTTGACAGGAACAAACCTGACATGCTATAATGTCAATACAGGCGCTGTTAATATGGCAATAGCAAATGGGACGGCACCGTTCGGCTTCTCATGGACAGGTCCGAATGGCTTCACAGCCAATATCCAGAATATTACCAACCTCGAGGCCGGATATTATGCAGTGGTTGTCAATGATACCAAAGGTTGTACAGGAACAGCAAATATTACGCTTACACAACCTCCTGTTCTGGCAGGTTCAGCAGCAGGTACAAATATTACATGTTTTGGCGCGGGTGATGGAACAATTACAGTTACAGGAATTTCCGGCGGTGCCGGAACCTATCAGTTTACAATAAATGGGGGCGGATTATGGCAGGCGTCACCGAACTTTACAGGACTTGCTCCAGGCTCATATAATGTCATGATGAGAGATGCCGTCAATACGGCATGCATACTTGTCCTGAATAATGCTCTTCAGCTCACCCAGCCTGCTGTTTTGAATGCAACAGTAGTTAAAACTGATATTAACTGTTTCGGAGCCACTAACGGGTCAATAGTAATATCCGCCCCGACAGGAGGTTATGGAACATATGGCTACTCAATAAACGGAGGAACAACCTGGCAGGGATCGGGCAACTTCACTAACCTTGCAACAGGGAGTTATAATGTCATGATCCGTGATGCAGTGAATACCTTATGCACGGTAACCCTGAATCCGGCGCTGACAATTACCCAGCCTACCCAGCTCACTGCAACAGTCAGTAAGACAGATGTTACCTGTTTTGGGTCAACCGACGGATCGATTACCATATCAGCACCTGCCGGCGGTCATGGGACTTATGAATACAGTATTAACGGCGGCGGCTCATGGCAGGGCACCGGGACATATACTGCTCTTGCTCCCGGAACGTACAATGTTCAGATCAGGGATGCAGGATTCACAACCTGTTTCAGGATCCTCAATGCGGCGCTGGTTGTTTCCCAGCCTGCTGTACTTCAGGCAACACTGGCATCAACGAATGTGACCTGCAACGGTGCAAATGACGGCATCATAAGCATTACAGCGCCTCTCGGCGGATACGGAACTTACCAGTATTCAATAGATGGCGGAACTGCATGGCAGGCATCGGGCAACTTTGCCGGAGTCCTTCCGGGCACCTACGATGTGAGAATCAGGGATGCAGCAAATCCTCTTTGCTTTATAATTCTTAATCCGGGCTTGCAGATAACCGAACCGGCAGTTCTCAGTGCGACTGTTGTTAAAACCGATGTTACCTGCTTCGGGGCTAATGATGGCCAGATCCAGGTTACCAACAGCGCGGGAGGTTACGGGACATACGATTATTCTATAAACGGAGGAGCAGGGTGGCAGGCTACAGGATTATTCACTGGTCTGGCCCCGGCAACTTATAATGTTCAGATAAGAGACAGGGCACATGTTGCATGCGTCATAATACTCGATGCTGCAGTGGTGGTTACCCAGCCTGCGGTTCTGAATGCCACTGTCGCTCATACCAATGTGACTTGTTTCGGTACAGGTGACGGCACAATAACAATCTCGGCTCCTTCGGGAGGTTACGGAAGTTATGGCTACAGCATTGACGGCGGCACATCATGGCAGGGAACAGGCGCGTTTACCGGGCTTGCACCGGGAACATATAATATCAGGATCCGTGATGCAATCCACACCGGTTGTATAATACCTCTCAATCCGGCAGTAGTGATAACCCAGCCTGTTGTTATTTCAGCAGCTGTTGCCAAAACAAATGTGAATTGCAACGGCGCATCCGATGGTACTATTACTATAAGCGGAGCCGCAGGCGGAAGCGGGTCATATGAATATTCTGTCAATGGCGGTGCCACATGGCAGGGCTCGGGGCTCTTCACCGGCCTGCTGCCCGGATTCTACAATGTGAAAATCAGAGATGCGGTAAATACTACATGTATCATCACATTGAACGGATCTCTTAATATCACTGAACCTGCAGTACTTAATGCAACAGTGGCGAAGACAAATGTTACTTGTTTCGGAGCTGCCAACGGAACCATAACTATTTCAGGTCCGACAGGTGGTTATGGCACTTATGAATATTCAATTAACGGAGGCACCACATGGCAGGGATCAGGATTGTTCATCAATCTTGCGCCAAATACATATAATGTTCAGATTCGTGATGCGGCACATATTACCTGTGTAATACCGTTGAATACTGCACTTGTTATAACCGAACCGGCTGTTCTTGCAGCAACAGTTACTCCGACTAATGTTTCCTGTTTCGGGGCAAATAACGGAATAATTACTATTGCAGGCGCATCAGGAGGTTCTGGCACTTACGAATATTCAATAAACGGTGGTACCAGCTGGGGTGGTCTGGGGACATTTACAAATCTTGCACCTAATACTTATGATGTGAGAATCCGTGATGCGGTTTACACCTCATGCGTGATAATTCTCAACGGTGCTCTTGTGATCACCCAGCCTACGGTACTTGCAGCAACAGTCGCAAGAACAAATATTACCTGCTTCGGAGCTTCAAACGGAACAATAACAGTTTCTGCCCCTTCAGGCGGGTATGGAACTTATGAGTACACGATAAATGGTGGCGGTTCATGGCAGGGATCAGGTAATTTTACCGGTCTCGGTCCGGGCAACTATAATGTTCAGATACGAGATGGAGCTCATACTTCCTGTGTGATTGTACTGAATAATGCAGTACAGATTACGCAGCCGGCTGTTCTTAATGCAGTTATAACTGCAACCAATGTAAGCTGCAACGGTGCAAACAACGGGATCATAAATATTACTGCACCAACAGGCGGATATGGAACATACCAGTACTCAACCGATGGTGGCACTACCTGGCAGGCATCTGGTCTGTTCAACGGACTTGCACCTTCAACCTACGATGTAAGGATCAGAGATGCTGCTAATATTGCGTGCGTTATAATCCTGAACGGCAGTTTGACCATAACAGAACCTGCTGCTCTGACAGCAACTGTGGCTTCAACCGATGTAACATGCAATGGAGCAAATAATGGGACAATTATAGTATCCTCACCGTCAGGCGGATATGGTACATATGAGTACAGCAGGGACGGCGGAACAACCTGGCAGGCAACAGGTAACTTTACAGGCCTGGCACCGGGAACCTATAATGTTCAGATCAGAGACAGGGCACATCCTGCCTGTGTAATAATTCTGAATCCTGCACTTGTAATAACCCAGCCGCCTGCACTAAGTGCAACTGTGGCTTCAACAAATATTACCTGTTTTGGCGCAAATGACGGTACAATTACCATAACCAACCCGCTTGGCGGTTACGGAACATATTCCTATTCAGTTAACGGCGGCACGACATGGCAGCCATCAGGAACCTTCAGCGGGCTCGTTCCATCGACATACATTGTCAAAATAAGGGATGCTGCACATATAGCATGTGAAACAACACTTAATGCCGGACTGGTAATCACCCAGCCTCAGGTACTTGCCGCTACTGTGGCTCGTACAAATGTGACATGCAACGGTGCAAGCGATGGTACAATAAGTATCTCAGCACCAACAGGCGGATACGGAACATACCAGTATTCAATAAACGGAGGAATGGCATGGCAGGCCACGGGTAATTTCAGCGGTCTCCTTCCTGGATTCTACAATGTTCAGATACGCGATGCAGTCAACACCTCCTGTGTTGTTATCCTCAACGGGTCACTCCAGCTCACACAGCCTTCTGTTCTCTCAGGCTTTGTTTCAAAAACGAATGTAACCTGTAACGGAAGCAGTGATGGAACGATAACTATCCTTGGAGCAACTGGAGGCTATGGATCGTTTGAATACAGTATTGACGGTTTGACATGGCATGCTTCAGGTGCATTTACCGGTCTGGCTCCGGCTACATATATTGTCCGGATTCGTGATGCAGGGAACCCGGGTTGTATAAAAGTTCTCGATCCGGCGCTGGTTATATCCCAGCCTGCAATCCTGAGTGCAACAGTTACTCCGGTTATGGTCACCTGTTTCGGCGCAAATGACGGAAAAATTACGATCACCAACCCGCTTGGCGGATATGGTTCATATCAGTTCTCTGTAGATGGAGGAACATCGTGGCAGGGAAGCGGAACCTTCTCCAATCTGGCTCCTGCTTCATATAATGTACAAATAAGGGATGCCGGAAATATAGCCTGTGTGATCGTACTGAATCCGGCAGTCGTTATTACTCAACCTGCTGTACTTGCGGCAACATTGTCGCATACGGCTGTTACCTGTTTCGGCGGAAATGACGGAACTATTACAATCTCTTCACCTGCAGGTGGTTATGGTACTTATGAATACAGCATTAATGGCGGCGGATCGTGGCAGGCATCGGGTAACTTTACCCTTCTTTCACCGGGATCTTATAATGTTCTCATCAGGGACGGACTTAATAAAGGATGTGTTGTTGTACTGAATAATTCATATATAATTGGTCAGCCTGCGCTTCTTTCAGCCACAGTCGCTAAAACAGATATTACCTGTCAGGGTGCAAATGACGGTACAATTACGATAAGTTCACCTACAGGAGGAAACGGTACATACGAATATTCGGTGAATGGCGGAACGTCATGGACAGCTTCAGGCAATTTTGTCAACCAATCACCGGGTACTTACGATATACGGATCCGTGATGCAGCAAATCATGCATGTTCGGTAATACTATATCCTAATCTGGTTATCAGCGAACCAGTCCTTCTGGCCTTAACTTCAACGGGAGATATTATTCTCGACTGTTTCGGAAATACTAACGGAACCGGTACTTTCTTTGGTTCAGGAGGAACAATGCCATATACCTTCCATGTAATTACCAATACCACAGGTGGCACGATGGCAGCTCCGGGCTTTAACTCTCAGACATTCTTTAATGCAGGTGCAGGAACAATAACAGTTGCTGTAACCGATATAAGGGGATGCTTTGCCCAGACCACAATAATTATAACCGAACCGGCATTACTTACTCCTGGATCAATCGGAGCCGATCAGATACTTTGTGCAGGTGATAATCCGGCACAACTCACTCAGACGGTTCCGGCTACCGGCGGACCTGTTGCTTACAATTATCAGTGGCAGTACGGGACGACAGCTGTTGGGCCATTCATAAATATCGCGGGAGCACTTTCAGCTTCCTATACCCCTGCACCGGGAGCCACCAGCACACTCTATTACAGAAGGATGGTCACATCAGGATTCTGTGCTCCGGCATATAGTAATGTGGTTAAGATTAATGTTAACCCCCGGCCTGTGGCAATAATTACAGGAGGAGAGACTATCTGTCCTTCACAGAGTTCCATTCTGAAGGTCAATATGATGGTTGGAACGGGTCCGTTTGAAGTAGATATCGAAAACGCAGGAACCATAACAGGTTATGTTAGTGGCACAGATATAACCGTGACTCCTGCTGCGACAACAACATACAGATTGCTGAGAGTAAGGGATGCAAACGGATGTGAGGTGATAAGTCCGTCGGCAAATCTGCTTGGATCAGCCACAGTGACAGTCAGGACTGCTCCTGCTATAACCACTTCACCTGTAGACAAGACGATCTGTGAATATGCGATGGTTACATTTAATGTAGCTGCAACAGGGTCGGATCTTACTTACCAATGGTATGTAAATACAGGCAGCGGATTCAACCAGGTAAGCGACGGAGGCATCTATTTCGGTGCAACCAATTCAGCGCTGAGCATTTTCGGTGCAACCAGAATTATGAATGGTTATATCTATCATGCAGTCGTATCAGGATGTACAACTACTGTGACTTCTGCTGATGCAACACTTAATGTGAATACTGCTCCTGAAATAATCAAACAACCGAGAGACACCACGGCATGTATGAATGCTGGTGCTGCCTTCATCGTAAACGCAACCGGTACAAATGTTGCATACCAGTGGCAGGTGAATAAAGGCGCCGGGTTTATTAATGTGGTTCCTGATGCCAATTTCAGCGGAGTCAATCTTAATACTCTAACAATAACCAATGCACAGGCTGCATTTAATAATTACATTTTCAGGGCAGTTTTGACAGGGGTTTGCGGTATTCCTACTTACTCTAATTTTGCAATACTGAGGGTGAACATTCCGCCTGTGGTAACTGTCAATCCGGCAAATAAAGCTGTTTGCGATGGCATGGGACCGGTGGTCTTCAGTGCGAACGGATCGGGTATCATTGACTCGCTGAGATGGGAGGTATTTTCAGGAGGCGTATGGTCAGATGTTCATGACAATGCGATCTACAGCGGATCCACTTCGCAGCAACTGACTGTTTCTTCTGTTCCATTATCTCTCAACGGTAATCTTTACAGGCTCGCGCTTAAGGCAAAATGCCAGACGGTTAATACTAACGGGGGAACGCTGACTGTAAATGCAAATCCTGTTGTGAATTTCAGCGCTATTGATCCGATCCATGCATGCGGAGGAGTGCCAATTGTAATTAATGGAAATCCTACCGGCGGATCGGGCATATGGGCAGCTCATTCCTGGACCGGTGATGTTGGTCCTTTGAATAATTACTTCATCCAGTCGCCTACATTCAACTCGCTCATCGCCGGATCATATGCGTTGAATTACAGAGTCAGAGACAACAAGGGATGCTCTGGTAACGGTGATGTGACGGTAGTTGTTGATTCACCTGATGCTTCATTTTCAATGGACAGGTCGAACGGATGTACACCTGCAACGGTAGCATTCACAAAAGACATGACAGGTTTTGCCAAATTCTGGTGGGACTTCGGAGACGGATCACCCAGGGATTCAATAAATGCCAACCCTGTCCATATCTTCACCAATTCAAACCCATCGTCTATTGTATACTTTACTGTGAAGCTCACGGTAAGGTCTTTGGGAGGATGTCTTGCTTCATTCAACTCGACGGTAACTGTTTATCCTGCAATAGATGCTTCATTCACAGCTACTCCTTCGACTGTCTGCAGCGGCAAGCAGATAACTTTCACAACACTTCCGGGTGCAAGCAAATACTTCTGGGATTTCGGAGACGGAGTAAGCGGATATTTCAGCAATACAACGAATCATCTTTATACCAATATCACACTGGCTCCGGTCGTTCATACGGTTACTCTTACAACAACATCATTCTACAACTGTACTGATGTTAAAACATTCAATATCACCGTGATGCCGGTACCGCTGCCGCAGTTTAGTGCCTTGCCTGTAACTCAGATTTATAATGCTGCAGGTAATCCTGTAACATTTACCAATCAGACCAATCCGGGTACCTGGACATGGCTGTGGCGAATGGGCGACGGGGCAACGTCAAACCTTGAGAACCCTTCGCATACTTATACAAGTCTGGGTACTTTTGATGTTACTCTCAAGGTAAGCAACGCCAATTGTTCGGATAGCGTCAAGCACTCGGTATCAGTAACACCGATACCACCTGTGGCACAGTTTGATCTGATTCCTTCCGGATGCGCACCTTTGACAATTACTCCGAACAATACGTCATTGTTTACAGATACCCCTGGTACAACATATCTCTGGGATTTTGGTGACGGAGGAGTTTCGACGTCGAAGAATCCTTCGTATGTTTACTTTAACGCAGGTTCTTTCAGAGTAGAGTTAATTGTAACCGGACCAGGAGGAACTTCAAACTATTCCCAGGTTGTAAATGCATACCAGTCGCCCAAGGCCAGCTTTGAGGTAACACCGCCAGTCGTCTTTGCAAATGATGAAAAGGTAAGATTCTTCAACTTAACGCAGGGAGCTGATTCATATCTGTGGGAGTTTGGCGACGGAGATACATCGAAAATTAAAGAACCGTACCACAGGTATACTGATGAGGGTATTTATGATGTGACACTCTGGGCTTATCTGCATAATATAATTAATGGCGAGACAGTAGTCTGCAGCGACAAATATGTGCTGTCGCCCGGAGTTACGGTGGAACCGGCAGGAGTACTCAGATTCTCTACAGTATTCACCCCGAATAAGGAGGGTGAAATAGACATGGATCACCTGCCAACCGGAGGGACCGAAGTTGACCAGTTCTTCTACCCGCCTATACGTGAAAAGGTTGTAGACTATAAACTTCAGATATTTAACAGGCTTGGAGTACTGATCTTCGAGAGTCATGATATAAACATTCCATGGAACGGCTATTATCAGCATAAGCTTTGCCAGCAGGGTGTATATGTATGGTATGTTGAAGGCAAGTTTGCAAATGGCAAGCCGTTCAAGAAGGTGGGAGATATAACGTTGCTGCACTAAAGACTATTGGCTCACCTGCCCCCCTAAAGGGGGGTAAAATCCGGGATGATAGAAATTTTTTCATGCGAAAGAAAATTAAACCCCCTTTAGGGGGGTTGGGGGCATTCTCTATCAGATCAGCTTCTCCTCAAGCGCCATTTTGACCAGAGCCGCTGTATTTTTTGCATTGAGTTTGAAAAGAAGATTCTTGCGATAGCTTTTAATAGTTTCTGTCCCAAGAAATAGCTTTTCACCTATCTCCTCGTTGGTATAGCCTTCAGTAATTAGCCGCAGGAGATCAGTCTCACGGCGGGTGAGGAAGACATGCTTATCCTTCTCCTTTTTCATCAGCAGATCCACCTCATCACAGAGAAAGATCTCTCCTGACATTACTGTTTCAATACCTTTGATTATTTCTTCGGGCATGGCATTCTTAAGAATATACCCCGATGCGCCGTTCTTCAGCATTTTGTCAACGCATGTAAACTCACTGAAACTGGTTATTGCCAGAATTCTCTGCTCAGGATAATCCTTATGCAATTTCTCACAGAGCTCTATTCCATTTGCATCCGGCAGATTAATGTCAAGCAGGATAATATCATATTGCGCCGATTGGAGCTTTCTGATACATTCCTTCCCTGATATGGCAATATCGGCATCCTGGCATACTTTATATTCAGTAAAGAGTGTTTTTAATCCACCCGCCAGAACCGGATGATCATCTACAATAAGAATTTTGTACATTTTGTCAGCAGTTGAATTCAACGTTTACCTCTGTCCCTTTTCCGGGCTCAGAGAATATTTCAAGCGTTCCTCCCAGGGAAGTAACGCGCGAACGAATATTTTTGAGCCCGTTCCCTCCGCCATCTTCAACAATCGAAGCATCAAACCCCTTTCCGTCATCTTCTACGGTCACATGCAGCCTCGACTCATCGATCAGCAGCTGGACATTGATATTTTCAGCTTCCGAGTGACGAAGGGCATTATTCACAACCTCATTCACTATTCGGTAAGTTGCTATTTCAGTTTTTTCATCCGGGCGTCTGTCGATACCGAAAAAGTGGTATTTCACCTTGTCGGTGCTGAGGCAGAAGTCGGAGAGTGCTGCATTCAGACCGTACTTCATGAGCGACTCGGGCATAAGATTATGGGCAACTCTACGAAGCTCTTTTATTGATGTGTCGAGAAGGTCAATAGCAGAGTTCAGAGAAGCCACGCTCTCTTCGGGAATTGTCATATTACCCTTCATGCTTGTTATTTTAAGCTTTGCCACGGAAAGCATGCCTCCTAATCCGTCGTGAAGATCTCTTGAGAGCCGGGCTCTTTCGGTTGTCTCACCTTCAAGCAGCGACTGAGTGGCCGTAATCTGTTTTTCCTGTTCAAGCTCTTTTATCCTCTGACCTGCCAGAAGCTGTCGTTGTTTCTGGTTTTTATAGATGAAATATCCTGCAATGGAACCCACAGACAGTATTGCCAGAAGGGAAACGATGAGAATCCTGTTTGTTTTCTTTCCAGATTTAAGAATCGATATCTCGAGTTCTTTTTTGGCTGTGTTATACTTTGCGTCGGTTTCGGCTATCTTCCCGGCCCATTCCTGGTTCAGGTCGGCTTCTTTCATCCTGATCTGTTCCTGTGAATAGAATAATGCCTCTTCGGGGAGATTCAACCAGATGGCAGATCTTTTTAACATATCGTACAACAGGCGCATATCAAGCCGGTTGGTTGTATCAGCAACCTGCAGCGCCTCTTTCCCAAGGAGCCTTGCTTCAGAATAGCGCTTTGATTCAATAAGATAATCGCCCTCCTGTCTGTAGGCTTCCATCATCCCTCTCACATTTTTATTCTCCTTGTAAATGTTAATGGCGGTGTGTGTATAGTCAATGGCTTTATCCTTATTGCCTGTCATATAATAGCAGTATCCCACCCTTATGAGAGCAGCCGCGTAGTAATTTTTATCTATATCTTTCAGTAATGTAAGGGCCTCATCTCCATATTGTATCCCTTCTTTGAAGTCTCCCTTGTTAAGAGCAAACACCGAAAGGTTTACCAGCGAGACTGCTGTACCTCTCTTGTCTTTTGTTTTTCTTTGTATCCCGAGTGATTGAAGGGTGTATTCTTTAGCCTTTTCCTGATTGCCGGCTGTATAGTATAAAGAGCCTATATTCCCAAGCAGTTTCCCCTGTCTTTCAATGTCATTTAACGATTCGTAATATTTCAGCAGATCTGTATAGATCACCATTGCGGTGTCGTACTTTGCCGTGACCCGGAAAATATTTGCCACATTATTCAAAATCTCAACCTCACGCTTTTTATCGGGCTTAACCTTCAGTTCCGCCAGGGCTTTATTGTAGAAGAAAAGTGAGCTGTCGTTTTTCCCCTGATTATAATATATGTATCCTATTGAGCTTTCAGCTTCAGTTTTACCGCTTATGTCGCTGTTTTTTTCTGCCAGTGTCAGCTGCCGTTTAGCAACTGAGAGGGCAGCAGGGAGATTGTCGACAAAATAAATATCATAAAGCTGGCGAAGTATCCTGACCTGTTCCTGGTAATTATCTGAGCGGATACTGTTAAATACCTTTTGAAGTGAGTCGGTTTTTGAGGAAGGAGTCTGAGCAGACAGAATATTCAAAGTAAGCAGCAAAAACGAAAAAGTAAAAAAGTGTCTCATATAAATACAGGTTTTTTGGGTCTTGTAAAGTTTTTCCTGAAAATACCCTATTTTGGGGGTATTTTATCACATGAACCTGAAATATTTTTGTTCATATCAAACTTATTGTTATAAATAAAGAAAAATACTATGAAAAAGAGCTTATTATTTATTGTTGTACTGATTAGTATTGCAACAGGGGCTATGGCCCAGAACACATTTGCAAAAGGAGATAAAGTACTTAATCTTGGACTTGGTCTTGGATCAACATTGTATTCAGGATCGTACTATAAAGCAGGGGTTCCCCCTCTTTCAGCCTCATTCGAAGTAGGAGTGAAAGACGGAGTTCTCGATAAGGGATCTATAGGAGTAGGCGGTTATCTGGGATATTCTTCACATAAATGGGAATATTCAGGTTGGGGCTGGAAATATTCAAACATTATTATTGGTGTGAGAGGCAACTTCCATTATCCTCTGGTTGATAAACTTGATACCTATACCGGATTGTTACTGGGTTATGATATAGCTTCATCAAAAGAATTTGGGAATTCAATAGCCGGCTATAACTACAGTGCTTCATCAGGAGGGCTTGTTTACTCATGGTTTGTTGGCGGAAGATATTATTTTTCCGACAAGTTTGCAGGCATGCTCGAACTCGGATATGGGATAACCTACCTCAATATTGGTATTGCGCTTAAACTGTAGGATAAGGTTAGTTTCGGGGTTTCTAAAAGAATAGGTGGTTTTAATTTAGGTTAAAAGCCTGCAGCGATGCAGGCTTTTTTTAGTATGCCCGGCATGGGCGATAACTATAGGGTGAAAGTCCCGAATGCGCCTTGACAGAGGGAAGCATTAGCCAAGGGCAAGGGTGTCCATCGTGAGGTGGAATCTGAAGGAAGCCGGCGGCAAAATCCCGGTCTGACGAAAAGAAACTTCATATAAGGCCTAAGGTTATCGGATGAGTTTGCTAAACAAAACGAAGTCCGACTCTGTCCGGGGTAACCAAGGTAAATGGAGCAGATAGATGGGATGAAAGTTATCGTTCTTACCCGGGGAGGTCTTACGGACATGCGGAAACGAAGTATGAAGCATGGTTGAAACAAGATTTATCGTGAGAAGTCAGCCGAGGCCATAGTACCACAAAACTACTCAATGTGGGAAGGGCTGAACCTTAATGAGTGAGTAGTAAATGAATGTTACCAGCATGAAGGGAGGAAAGCAGAAAATCCCGATAACGATCGGGACCTGTCCACGGAAAGATAGGACGGCATCCGAAGGCTACGTGGAAGGGCAGACTTTTATGTGGATAACCGAAAACAACCTCATCATCAATGATTATCGATTAGGGAACGGGCTTTTGGAACATATCCTGTCACCCTCGAACCTGAATGCAGCCTACAAACGAGTAAGACGCAATAAAGGGGCGGGAGGTGTAGACAAGATGGAGGTAGAGTCCTTAAAGGGCTATCTTGTCAC
>Ga0315272_10001095_pt1 | contig 13626 bp, 10 predicted proteins | sample C3_middle_MG_FD_203918 | JGI IMG/M metagenome (GOLD analysis project Ga0315272, IMG submission 203918) | Sediment microbial communities from Yellowstone Lake, YNP, Wyoming, USA - C3_middle | ecosystem: Environmental > Aquatic > Freshwater > Lake > Sediment | place: USA: Wyoming | collected...
CCTGGCTGAGTGGCTGTTTTGGGAGGACTTTGGTGTGCGTTTCAACTTTATCGCCGTGGATTATCTGATTTATACCCACGAGGTGATTGGCAATATCCGTGAATCCTATCCGGTTCCCCTGCTCCTCTCCATCGTTGGCGTTGCGGCAGCCTTGATTTTTGTCCTCATCCGGCCCCGGCTCGAAGCGGTCATCGCCTTGATGCGGCAACAGGGCCCGTCGGTCCCGCGCGGCTCCGGGCTTGTTGCCCGTCTGGGTGCGGGCACAGCCTTCCTGCTCTTGCCCATACTCCTTTTTTTGACCGTAGATGGCTCCCTTGTTGGCAAGGCATTTGATAATCGCTATGAAAAAGAACTGGCGGCGAACGGCATATATCAGCTGTTTTCCGCCTTTCGCAACAACAGCCTGGATTATGCGACCTTTTATAAAAACATGGATGAAAAGACGGCGTTTACTGACCTGCGCAACCTGCTTAAAACCAAAAACAGTCGCTATATCGACGACAACCCAACGGACATAGAGCGGGTGCTTACCTCCGTGGCTCCGGAAAAACGTCACAACGTCGTGTTGATCATGGTGGAAAGTCTGAGCGCGGAGTATCTCGGATCTTTTGGCAACACTGCGGGTCTTACCCCCAATCTCGACGCCCTGGCCAAGGACGGTCTGTTGTTCAATCGGCTGTATGCCACCGGCAATCGGACGGTGCGCGGAATGGAGGCAGTCACCCTTTCCGTGCCGCCGACGCCGGGGCAGTCCATTGTCAAGCGGCCCAACAACGCCAATATGTTTTCTTTAGGCTTTATTTTCCGGGACAAAGGCTATGACACCAGGTTTTTCTATGGAGGCTTCGGGTATTTTGACAACATGAACGCCTTTTTCGGCGGCAACGGCTTTGATGTTACCGATCGCTCCAATCTCAGCGCGGACGAGATCAGTTTTGCCAACATCTGGGGCGTGTGCGATGAGGATATCCTGGGTCGGGCCTTACGGGAATTCGATCAATCTGCGAGCCAAAAGAAGCCATTCTTCGGGTATGTGATGACCACCTCAAACCACAGGCCCTTCACCTATCCTGAAGGGAAGATCGATATTCCTTCAAAAACCGGGCGGCCAGGGGGGGTTAAGTATACCGATTACGCCATCGGCAGGTTCATCGACGAGGCGCGGCACCACTCCTGGTTTAATAACACTATTTTTGTTATTGTTGCGGATCATTGTGCCGGCAGCGCCGGTCGGCAGGAACTTCCGGTGCACAGCTACCATATCCCCTTGATTTTTTATGGCCCAGGGATCATTAAACCGGGGGTGAACTCCACCCTGGCAAGCCAGGTGGATCTTGGCCCCACCCTGTTTGGCCTTCTGAAATGGCAATACCACAGCAAGTTCTTTGGCAAAGACATACTGGCCTCGGATTTCACGCCCCGCGCCTTTATCGGAAACTACCAGCGGCTTGGTTATCTGGAGGGCGGGTATCTTGCCATCCTCAATGAACGGCAGGGGATTGCCCAATACCAGGTGGTCGACGAAACCATGCAGGATGCGGTGTTGGTCCCAGTGGCGGAGAAAAAAGAACTGAGCGAAAAAGCCATCTGTTCCTATCAGGGAGCCAGTCTGTTGTACCAGAGAGGCTTGGACCGCTGGTCAGGGGAAGAGAAACTCCCCAGGCTGAGTCAGGCCGCGGCTGCGGTGTCCCGATCCGGGACGGGAAAAAAAGGGATAGGCATGGACTTTCGCCACGCTTTGTGATAATGAAGGAAACTGGTTTTTAGCAACCGCACGAAGCATTCGGCTTTAGGAAGCACGTCCTGTGGCCGACTCAAGAATCCCTAGCAGAAGAGAGTATCCATGGGCAAAGATAAAATTTTTGCAACCCCACAGGGCACGGTGGCCGATTTCAGCTTTGACGCAAAAACAGCGTCCGTCTTTGACGACATGCTGGTCCGTTCGGTTCCCTTTTATCTTGAAGTGCAGCGGATGATGTCCGAGCTGGCCCGGGATTTCGCCGTGCCGGGAACGAACGTCTACGATTTGGGATGCTCCACCGGAACGACCCTGATCCAACTCGATCCGATCCTGCCCAAAGGGGCGAGGCTGGTGGGTTGCGATTATTCCGAGGAAATGCTGAAGAAGGCCAAGGAGAAGCTGAAGAGCCACAACATGCAGCATGAGTACGCTCTGGAGTGCATGGATCTCAACAAGGAGGTGCGGATTGAGAACGCCTCGGTGGTGATCATGAACCTCACCCTCCAGTTTGTCCGGCCCTTGAACCGGGAGCGCTTGATCCAGAGTCTCGCCAAAGGGGTCAACGAAAATGGCTGCCTGATCCTCATTGAAAAGGTGCTGAGCCGGGATTCGCTGCTGAATCGATTTTTTATCAAGTATTACTACGATTTCAAGGAGGCAAGCGGCTACAGTAAGCTTGAGATCAGCCAGAAACGCGAGGCCTTGGAAAATGTTCTCATCCCTTACCGGGTGCAGGAAAACGAGGAACTTGTCTTGCAGAACGGCTTCAGCGAATGTGAGATTTTCTTCAAGTGGTACAATTTCTGTGGCTATATCATTCGGAAGGGGGCGAAATGAGACTGAGCAATCCCTTCATGGTCGGGGCCGGGAACTTCTTCTTCCGTTACCGGGCCTATATGTTCCCGGTGATCTTCATCGCCATGCTCTTTGTTTTCAGGCCGCAGGTGGTTGTCAACGAGGCCGTCACCAACTGGCTGACCACTCTGGGACTGGTCGTGACCTTGCTCGGCGAGGGCTTGCGTTTTTTCACCATTGGCTTTGATTATATCGAGCGGGGCGGGAAGGATGGCAAAGTCAACGCCAGCCGTCTGGTAACGGGCGGCATCTACAACCATGTGCGCAATCCCATGTATCTGGGCAACATCCTGATCGCCATTGGCATCGGCCTCTATGGCGGCGCCCCCCTGGCTTTTGTTACGGTGCTGCCGTTTTTTGTCTTCTTCTATTATGCGATTATGGCTACGGAAGAGAAGTTCTTGCATGGAAAATTCGGCGAAGAATACGAAACATTCTGCCGCAGGACGTGTCGGTTGTGGCCGTCGTTTGCCAATATCGGGCAGACCTTGTCCGGGTTCAACTTCCATTGGTGGCGCGCCCTGATCAAGGACAGCGGCACCGCTTTCTGGACCTTTGTCGCCCTGGCGCTGATTCCGCTGTGGCGGGAGTATTTTCTCCACGGCACCACGCTTAGTGAATCGGCCTACGCCCCCTATGCTGCGGGCATCGTGGTCGTGCTGTTCCCCATCTACATCTGGCTGCGCATCCTCAAGAAAAAAGGCACCATCGATATCTCGTCGTAGGGCCTATTCGTCGTAGAGCTCGGGCGTGTGCCTGATGATCTGGGCATCGACCAGATAGATCACATCCTCGGCAATGTTGGTCGCGTGGTCGGCGATGCGCTCCAGATGTCGGCCCACGGACAGCACATGGAGCAGATTGTTCACATGATCGGTATCGGTGGTGAGCATCCCCTTGAGTTGGGTGTACATCTCCCGGTTCATGGCGTCCATGGTGTCGTCAGCTGCCCGGATTTGGTGGGCCAAGCGCACGTCATGATTGATTAGGGCGTCGATGCTTTCCGTGACCATCTTCTCTGCCAAGCTGACCATGGCTGTCAGGTCAAAGGGTATCTCAAACTTTTCCTGCCCGGCAAGGAATAATCCCCGTTCGGCGATGTTCACCGCCAGATCCCCGATCCGCTCCAGATCGCTGTTGATTTTCAGCGCCGCCACGATGAAGCGCAGATCGATGGCCACCGGCTGATACAGGGCGAGAATCTTCAGGCAATCCTCCTCGATGTCCACTTCCATGTCGTCAACTTCTCGGTCCCCCTTGATCACTGCGTTTGCCTTGACTGGATCGCGATTGATCACCGAAAGCGTGGCCTGGTAGACCCGGTCTTCCACGGCTTCGCCCATGGCGATGATCTTTGCCTTCAGTTTGTCGATGTCGTGCTGCATGTGTTTTGGCATGATTTCTACTCCACGCTGTAACTGTTCAGTTCACCAGGGGGACAAAAGTTTCAGTAACGTTGATATTGTAATCGTTTGGCAACATTGCAGATGCGTGTGTCAATTGTCGGCAGAAGTGCCGACAAAGAGGTCTGCCCGCCATATGCATGGTATGCGGGTCAGGCCGATGACAAAGCAGATGCGGTGTTGCCAAACGACTACGCTCATCCGAAGCGGCCGGTTATGTAATCTTCTGTCTGTTTCTGCCGAGGGTTGGTGAATATTTTCGGGGTTGCATCGCATTCAATCAGCTGGCCTTCATAGAAAAAGGCGGTGTAGTCGGAAACCCGGGCGGCTTGCTGCATGTTGTGTGTGACGATGACAATGGTGTAGTTGGTGCGCAGCTCGCCGATCAGATCCTCGATCCGCATGGTCGCTTTTGGGTCAAGGGCCGAGGCCGGTTCGTCCATGAGCAGGATCCTCGGCCCTACGGCCAGAGCCCTGGCGATGCAGAGCCGTTGCTGCTGGCCGCCTGAGAGTCCCATGGCATTGGCGTGCAGCCGGTCTTTAACCTCGTCCCAGATGGCAGCCTGTTGCAGGCTGTGCTCGACAATCTCCGCCAACCGTTTTGGGTTTTTCTCGCCGTGAATTCTCGGACCGTAAGCAACATTGTCGAAGATGGATTTAGGGAAGGGGTTTGATTTTTGAAAAACCATCCCCACCTCCTTGCGCAGTTCCACGACATCGGTGCCTGGCGCATAGATATCTTTCTGATTGATGGATATCTCCCCTTCCACCCGGCTGTGGGGGATGGTGTCGTTCATCCGGTTCAGGCACCTGAGAAAAGTGGACTTGCCGCAGCCGGATGGGCCGATCAGGGCTGTGACGTGTTTGGCCGGGATCAGCAGGGAGATGTCAAAAAGCGCCTGGGTGAGGCCATAAAAAAAGTTGACCTGATTGGTGGTGATGACCATCTCCAGATCTTTGGGATAAATTGACTGTTCTACCATCGGAATTTTTTCCTGAAATGGGTTCGGATGAGTATTGCGCCAAGGCTTAAGCCCAAGACGAGCAGAAGAAGAACCAGGGCGGTGCCGTATTGCATATGTCTGATCCGGTCCGCCTCCGGATGCTGGGTGGCAAGAATGTAGAGATGGTAGGGCAGAGCCATGACCTGATCAAAAAATGATTTGGGCAGCCTGGGGAGATAAAAAGCGGCCACTGTGAGGAGAATGGGTGCAGTTTCTCCGGCGGCCCGGCCAATGCCCAGGATTGAGCCGGTTATCATGCCGGAAAGGGAGTAGGGCAGAATGTTGGTGCGGATCATTTCCCACTTGGTGGCTCCCAATGCCAGGCTGGCGTCGCGAAATCCCTTTGGCACGGCGCGCAGCGATTCTTCGCTGGCCACGATAATGGTGGGCAGCACCATGCAGGCTAAAGTCAGACTGCCCGCCAGGATGGAGGGGCCAAAGCCGCAGAACAGCACGAAGAGGCCAAGTCCGAACAGGCCAAAGACGATGGACGGAACCCCGGCCAGGGTGATAATGGCCAAGCGGATCAGGGTGTTAAACCTGCCCTGGTCGGCATATTCGGCAAGATAGATCGCCCCGCCAACCCCAAGAGGCAGGGAAACGGCGATGGTGCCCACCACCAGATAGAGGGTGCCGACAATGGCCGGGAAAATGCCGCCCTCAGCTCCGCTTCTCCTGGGAAAGGTGCTGACGAACTGCCAGTTGAGGGCAGGAGCCCCGTTCTTGATGATGTCGAACAGGATATAGCCGACCACCAGAACAATGGCGTAGGTGATGAACCGTAACGAGAAAAGGATGAATTTGTCCGCGGCGTTGTTCTTCATTTCATCATGCCGTATTTCTTAAGCACGCGCTGTGCAATGATATTGAGGGCAAAGGTGATGCCAAGCAGAATGATTCCTATCCAGAAAAGCGCTTGATAATGGATGCTGCCAAAGGGAACCTCGCCCATTTCCGCAGCGATGGTGGCGGTCATGGTCCGCACCGAGGCCAAGGGCGAAAAGGTGAGGATGGCTGAATTGCCGGTGACCATCAGCACAGCCATGGTTTCTCCGATAACCCTGCCGATTCCGAGCATCACTGCAGCTACGATTCCCGGTAAGGCTGCTGGCAAGGTAACCCGGAAAATGGTCTGGAGATGGCTGGCACCCAGAGCCAGGGAGGCGTTTTTTAGGGCGTAGGGCACGCTGACCAGAGCATCTTCCGACAGGGAGATGATGGTGGGGATGGCCATGAGCGAAAGAAGCAGGGCGCCGGTCAGGGCGGTGAGGCCGGTGCTGAGGCCGAAGAGTGTTTTAACGAGGGGGGCCACCACCAGTAAGCCAAAAAAACCCAGAACCACGGAGGGAATGCTGGCCAGGATTTCAATGAACGGCTTGAGGAACTCCCGTTCGGCGGGGCGGGCGATTTCCGCGATGTAGATGGCCACCAGCACGGAGATGGGTACCGTGACCAGCATGGCCAGGGCGGTTACCAGGGCAGAACCGGAAAGCAGGGGGCCAACGCCGAAATGCTCTTCCTGAAAAGAGACAGGAATCCACTGACTGTCCAGGAGCTTTTCCAGCCCTGGCTTAAACGCAAACGGCCCGGCCTCCTTGAACAGGAAGAGGAAAATCAGGCAAACAATAAGGACACTGGTTGATGCGGCACTGACCAGCAGCAGTCGCATCAACTTGTCGGTTATGTGTAGCTTACGAGACCGGGACATATCCCGTTTCTCTCACAATCTTCTGACCTGCCGGACTGAGGCAAAAATCGATGAATTGTTTGATCGTGTCCTTAGGTATCCCATTGGTGTAGAAAAAAAGAGGTCTGGAAACAGGATATGCGCCGGAAACAACCGTCTCCTCGCTGGGCACCACCGGCTTGGGCTGGTCCTTGGCTTGAACGCCAAGGGTTTTGGCCTTGCTTTTTGCTTCTTCGGCAAATCCCAACCCTACATAGGCGATGGCCCCGCGGTCGGCGGCCACGGCCTGAACCAGTGCCGAGGTGCCGGGCAGCAACCGGGCGGAGGGGCTGAAGTCTTCCTTGTTTAAAATATGCTCCTGAAAGAAAACAAAGGTGCCGGAACTGGACTCGCGGGACAAGAGGAGAATGGGGGTGTCAGCGCCGCCGACCTCTTTCCAGTTGGTTATTTTGCCCGTGTAGATGAGGCGAAGTTGGTCAATGGTCAGGCTGTTCACCGGGTTTTCCGGATGCACGATCAGAGCGATGCCGTCACGGGCCACGGGAATTTCCACAGGGGAAACCTTGTTTTCCTTGGCAAGATTCTGTTCTTTATCCTTCATGCCTCTGGAGGCCGCACAGATATCGGTGGTGCCGTTGATCAAGGCGGCTATACCGGTGCCGGAGCCGCCGCCGGTTACAGAGATGTCCGCTTCGGCATGGGCTTTCATGAATTCTTCCGTCCAGGAGCTGACCAAGTGGACCATGGTGTCGGAACCCTTGATGGAAAGGGTCTGGACCGGGGCGGATTGTTGTTTGGGGCCGGAGTCGCAACCTGCTATCGCTGTCAAGAGTAGCAGACCCAGGGCCAGGGTGATTTTTTTCATGATCTCCTCCGTGTGCATCGGTGCTTTGGTTGGTGAAGTCTTGAACAATGAAAAGGTGTACGTTGACGTCTGTAACCCTTTGATTTTGCCGGAGCCGGACGAACTAAATCTTGCTTAGCCCGATACCAGAAATCCGAGGTGTTTGCCAGTATAAAATTATACCGGAGATTGCCTTGCCTGCCTGCATAAAAAAGAAAAAAGAGTTATTTCGGGTGGATGGGAAAAGAATCGGTCGTTGGTGCATGGCGGTGTGCGCGGAGCATGAAGTAGAGGACCGGCACCGCCATGCGGCTGATCAGCAGCGAGGCGATCTCCCCGAACATCAGCGAGATGGCGAGACCCTGGAAGATCGGGTCGGCCAGGATCACCGAGGCTCCGACCACAACGGCCAGTGCGGTGAGAAGCATGGGTCGAAAGCGGATGGCTCCTGCTTCCACCACAGCTTCCTTGAGCGGCAGGCCATGACTGATGCGCAGCTCTATGAAGTCGACGAGGATGATGGAGTTGCGCACCACGATTCCGGCCCCGGCCATGAAACCGATCATGGAGGTGGCGGTGAAGAAGGCGCCGAAACCCCAGTGGGCCGGGAGGATGCCGATGAGCGAAAAGGGGATGGCCGCCATCACCACGAGCGGTACGGTATAATCCTTGAACCAACCCACCATGAGCATGTAGATGAGGATCATCACCGCGCAGAAAGCGAGGCCAAGATCCCGGAAGACCTCCAGGGTGATGTGCCACTCGCCGTCCCATTTGATCGCCGGCTCAAGCTCGGAAAAGGGTTGCTTGAGGTTGTAGATGGTGATCGCTTTTTGCTCGCCGCCGTATTCCCGGCCATTGAGTTTGGCGAGTTTTTTGTTCAGGGCGATGATGGCATAGGCGGGGCTTTCCGCCGCCCCGGCCACGTCGCCCGTCACATAGATAACCGGTCGCAGGTTTTTGCGGTAAATCGGCTGATCAATGGGCGCCTCGGTTACCGAGACCAGCTCCCGCAAGGGCACCAAGGGCCCTGCCGGGTTCAGGCCGGAGCGAAGTTGGATGTTCAGGATATTCTCAACCCGTGCCCGTTGCGCGCGGGGCAACTCCAGCACGATGCTGATCCCCTCCTTGTCAGTGGGCTTGTGGAAAAGACCGATGGGCAACCCCTTAACTGCCAGATCAACAGCTTGGGTGATCTCGCCTTCGGAGATGCCGTTGAGGGCAGCCTTTTCTTTGTCCACCGCGATGATGGTCTTGGCTCTTTGTGCCTCCCGGTACCAATCCACATCGACAACCCCTTCCGTGCCGGCGAAGAGTTCCTTGACCTTGGTGGCCAGCTTCAGCCGCTGCGCATCGGTTTGGCCGTAAATCTCGGCGACCAGGGTTTGTAGCACCGGCGGTCCCGGAGGCACCTCGGCCACGGCCACGGTGGCGCCATATTTTTCAGCAATTGCCGTAACCTTGGGGCGAATGCGTTTGGCGATCTCGTGGCTTTGGGCCTTGCGGTCGCCCTTGGGCAACAGGTTGATCTGAATGTCTGCCAGGTTGGTGTTGTTGCGCAGGTAGTAATGGCGAACCAGCCCGTTAAAATTGTAGGGCGAAGCTGTTCCTGCATACACCTGGTAGTTGACCACTTCCGGTTCCTGGCCGATGGCTGCAGCCATCTCCCTGGCCGCCTGGGTGGTTGCTTCCAGAGTGGCCCCCTCGGGCAGTTTCAGGATGATCTGGAATTCGCTCTTGTTGTCAAAGGGCAGCATCTTGACCTTGACCAGCCCGAAATAGACCATGGCACAGGAGCCAAGGAGCAGCCCGACAATGGAGAGAAAAAAGATCAGCCGCCAGCGGGCTTGGTTAAGGAGCGGATCCATGACCCGGTGGTAGAGCCGGGTAAAGAAGTCATCCGGGATCTGGCCGTGGTCGTCTTCCTGCTCCGCTTCTTCCTCTGCGTCGATGGGGCATTCCGATGGAGGGCAGTTTTTTCTCAGCACTCTGACAGCAGCCCAAGGCGTAACGGTGAAGGCAATGATCAAAGAAAAGATCATTGCGGCGGAGGAGCCGATGGGGATTGGCCGCATGTACGGCCCCATCAGCCCGCCGACAAAGGCCATGGGCAAAATGGCGGCGATTACCGCCAAGGTGGCGAGGATGGTCGGGTTGCCCACCTCGTTCACCGCCTCGATGGCAATGGCGAGCACGGATTTTTTGGTATTTTTCGGCAGCCGGAGGTGGCGGACGATGTTTTCCACAACCACGATGGCGTCGTCCACCAGGATGCCGATGGAAAAGATCAGGGCGAACAGGGTGATGCGGTTCAGGGTGTAGCCGTACAGGTAGAAGAGCAGCAGGGTCAGGGCCAGGGTCGAGGGGATGGCGAGGATGACAATAATCGACTCCCTCCAGCCCAAAAAGAAAAGGATGAGCAGGGTTACGCCGAATACGGCGATCCCCATGTGCAGCAGCAACTCGTTGGATTTTTCCGCCGCGGTTTCGCCGTAATTTCTGGTCACGCTTACGGTGACGTCGTTGGGGATGAGGGTGGACTTGAGGGTCTCGACCTTGGCCAGCACCGCTTCCACCACATGCACCGCGTTTGCCCCCGGCCGTTTGGCCAGCGAGAGAGTGACGGCCGCTTCTTCCGGTTGCCCTTTGCCCTGGCCGAAGAGGACATAGTTGGTCACCTCTTCCGGGCCATCGACCACGCTGGCCACTTCATCCAGATACACCGGCCTGTTGGAGTAAACGCCGACCACGATGCGGCCGATTTCCTTGGCCGAGGCAAGAAACTGGCCGGTTTGCAGGAGGATTTCCTTGTTCAGGGATTGCAGGGTGCCGGAGTACGATTGCTGGTTGCCCTGCTGCAGTCTGGGGATGATCTCCGTCGCGGTCAGCCGACGGGCGGCAAGCTTGGCGGGATCGAAGAGCACCCGCACCTGTCGGCGGGCACCCCCGATGAGCTTGGTTTCTGCCACCTCCGGGATATTTTTGACTGCGTCGTCAAGTTGGGAGGCGAGCCGCCGGAGAGTGTAGTGATCATAGCGGGGGCTGTGCAGGGTCAGAGCGAGCACCGGTACGTCGTCGATGGTATGCGGTTTGACCAGCGGTGGATAAACGCCATGGGGGATGCGGTCAAAATTGGTGGCCAGCTTCTGGTTGAGACGGACAATGGCTTCTTCCATTTTTTCGCCCACGTAGAAACGGGCGACGAGCAGGCACTGACCCGGCATGGAGGTGGTATAGATGTATTCCACCCCGGGCAGTTCGTAGAGGAGCTTCTCCATGGGGATGGAAACCCGCTCTTCCACCTCCTTTGGGGTGGCGCCGGGCATGACGACCATGACGTCGATCATCGGTACCTTGATCTGCGGTTCTTCCTCCCTTGGCAGCATGATAACCGCCATGACCCCGAGGAGCAGGGAGGCGATGATCATAATGGGGGTCAGCCGGGATTCAACGAAAATCGAGGCGAGCCTGCCGGCGAAACCTTTTTGTTTGCTGGGGGGATGGTTCATCACTGCACGCTGCGCACGGATTGACCATCAACAAGCCGCTCGCCGCCCTGGACCACGACCTGCTCTCCTCCGTTGAGGCCGGCAAGAATCTCCACCTGGCCATCTCGGTGTTCGCCGCTGCGCACCAGGCGCAGATGGGCGATACCGTTCTGCGTTACAAAGATGCGCTCCATCTGGCCGAAGCGCAGCAGCGCTGCCTCCGGCACCAGGACGGTATTGACCCCAGTGGAGCCAGGAAGGCCGACCCGTGCATATTGTCCGGGCCGCAAGGTGGCGCCGTCGTCGATCCGGATCTTTATTTGGGCGGTTCGCGAGATGGTGTCCGCCGCCGGGCTGATTTCGGTTACGGTTCCGGCTTGGGAAAACTCAGCGGCCGGGACGCTTACCGCAAGCGTATCCCCCTTTTTTATTTTTAGGGCCAAACCCTCTGGAACCGCGGCAACGATTTGCAAGTGCTCGGTGTTTTCTACGACCAGGAGAGGCATTCCAGGGGTGGCCAGATCACCGGCGTTGGCCATTTTCTGGGAGATGATCCCGGCAAAGGGGGCGGTGATCTGGGTGTAGTTGCGCATGGCCCTGGCCTCATGTGCGCCAGCCTCCGCCACCCGATAGGCCTCTTCCAGGGATTTGACCGTCTCCCTGGTGGAGGCATCTTTTTCCAGCAACCGCTTTTCGCGCTCGAAATTCCGTTGTGCCTGGGCGAGTTGCGTCTCGGCCTGGGACAGCCGGGCCGCAATCTCACCGGCGCTGATCCTTACCAGAAGCGCGCCTTTTTTTACCACCAAACCAAGTGATACCGGCATCTCCTCAATGGGTCCGGCTATCTTGGCGGCGATGGTCGCCCTCTGCACTGATTCGACGGCGCCCGCCACCTCGTTTTGTCGCTGGGCCGTTTGGTCGGCCACGGTGATCACCCGTACTTCCGTAGAGGGGAGGGGTTGCCAGCCCCCGCCGTGCTGGGCGGAGTCTTTGCAACCGGCGGTGCCGAGAAGCAAAGACAAGAGGAGCGTGGAAGAAAGAAGCTTTTGCGACATGGGTTTCATTTCCTGTTTCATGGCTTATTTTTGGGCGTCGTTTTTTTCAGGTTGGGGGTCAATCGATGTTTCCGGGAACTGGGGAAGGCCCAGGGCGCGCCGCAAATCAGCAACGGCAATGCGTTGGGAGGTTTCCGCCACGATGCGCCGTACCTGGGCATCGGTCAGTCTGTTTTCCGCCCCGAGCAGATCCGAGGAGAGCAGCTTTCCTTCTGTGAACCGGAGTCGGTTGATGCGGGCGCTTTCCTGGGCTTGGGCCACGCTTTTTTCCGTAACTTCTAAACGTTCCTTGGCCTCTTGTACGGCAAACTCCGCTTGTTTCACTTCAAAGATAATGGCCAGCTCGGTTTTGCGTTTGCGTTCCTGTGCCTCACCAAGCAGGGCGGAGGCTTTGGCAATCTCGGCACTGGTCCTCCCACCTTCGGAAAGATTGAACTGCAATTTTACTCCAGCTTGCCACGAGTCGCCGGAGCCGTCGGTGACGTAACCTTTGTCCGCATCGTATCCGGCATATCCTTCTAGGGTTGGGTAATAGCCGCCCTGGGCCTGTCGGACCCGTGCTTTGGCCGCCAGGATCAGGGCCTCCATGCTTTTTAGTTCAGGCCGCTGGTCATGGCCGGTGGCCTGCGGAATCTCCTGGGCGCAGCCCTGGGCCGCATCGAGGACTACCTGGCCATCGTCAAGTCCCAGCAGGCTGAGGAATATCCTCTGGCTTACCGCAAGGGTGTGTCGGGCCTGGCTCAGATTTTCTTGCGCCTTGGATTGCTGCACTTCAAGATCGAGGAGGTCGGCTTTTAGTAGAACCCCTTCATGGTAACGGGCCTGCGCCACAGCCAGGGAAGCGGTGATCGCCTCCACCGCCGATTGCTGGGCTTTGACCAATCCCTCCGCCTGGATGATGAGTTGAAAGGTTCGGACCACCTCAAAGGTAAGTTGAGCCTGTACCGCGGCCAGTTCCATGTGTGAGGAAACCGCTTGGGACTTGGCGGCTTTCAAACCGGCCAAGTCGCGGCCGCCGTTGAAAAACCGATAGCCAAGCCGGACCCCTGCGTTTAGAGAGTCGGTGCGGCCGGGGTTGTTGAAGTCGATGGTGTTGTTGAAGGTGCCCTGATTCAGGATATTGCCGAAAGAGTACATGGGATTATTGGTCTGGTCGTATCGGGAATTCAGGTCAAGCCTCGGGTAAAATGAGGATTTCTCCATGGTGATGGCAGCCTGGGCCGCCTCGATTCGATTTTTCCCCATTCGGCTGTCTGGATTGTTTTTGACGGCAAAACGCACCGCATTGCGGAGGGTCCAGCCCTCCGGGGTCGCCATGACAGTGCTTTCGGCGGCGCGGGTGAGGGTGGCGAAAAGCAGGAGGCTGGCGCAGAGAAGGCTGATCCTGCCCAGGTAGGCAAGGAGGTGATCGATACTCGCGGTATGTGATTTTCGACAGGTCATGGTTCTGTGGTCTCTTCTGTTAATCCAACCTTTGGGTAGGAGAATCCGGATTATATTCAGTATTTAATTATATAATTACAAACTGAATTATCTGCCACACTTTTTT
>Ga0315272_10001097_pt1 | contig 13622 bp, 13 predicted proteins | sample C3_middle_MG_FD_203918 | JGI IMG/M metagenome (GOLD analysis project Ga0315272, IMG submission 203918) | Sediment microbial communities from Yellowstone Lake, YNP, Wyoming, USA - C3_middle | ecosystem: Environmental > Aquatic > Freshwater > Lake > Sediment | place: USA: Wyoming | collected...
ACAACCGCAAACCCCGAAGCGCCAGCACAAGAGGATCTTCGGGCCTGGTCAACTGATGCGGACAGATCGTGTGTGAATAAAACCGGACAAGTTGACTTACTACCGACAATGACAGAGTTACGCCGTGACAGAGTTGCGCCGCCCGCCTCCGCCTGTCCGGCGCCGGAGCGGACGTGATAACTTGTCCTCGTTAGCGCCGGAGGCGGACGCGTGCTCCGCCCCGCTCCTCGCCAGGAGAGTGAATATGAGATCCTCCCGTCTGCTTGCAGCTTTTTGGGCCTGCTCGGCCGCGGCGCTGATCGCCCAGGAAGAGCGCATCGTCCGGCCCAAGGAGATCGACGACGTGCTGGTCAACCCCGGCATCGGGTTCATGACGTTCCAGCGCTTCAACGGAGACGCGCTGAACACCGGGACGGGTTGGACCGAAGGCTTTCCCATCGCCTACCAGGAGTTCAAGGGCAGCCTCAAAAACGCGAACCATCCCGACACGTCCATGGCATACTTCCGTGTCTACTGGCGCTATATCGAGCCGGAGCGCGGCAAGTTCGCCTGGGAGCAGTTCGACAGCGCGCTCAAGACCGCTCACAACCGCGGCCAGACCCTGATGATCCGCATCGCTCCCTACGGCAGTTCCGGCACGCAGAAGGACGACGTGCCGGACTGGTACCGCCAGATGGTGGGTGATGAGAAGGACAAGCTGCCCCTCCAGAAATGGCGCACCGATCCCGAGGACCCGCGCTACGCCGAGGCCTTCGGCAACATGATCCGCGCCTTCGGCAAGCGCTACGACGGCCACCCCGATCTGGAAAGCGTGGACCTCTCCATCGTGGGCGCCTGGGGCGAGGGCGCCGGCTCCGAGAACCTCACCGAGCCAACCCGCGAGGCGCTGGTGGACGCCTACCTGGAGGCGTTTCAGAAGACGCCCCTGGTGATGCTGCTGAGCGACGCCAAAACCAACGGCTACGGTATCTCCAAGAGGCCCGTCGGCTGGCGCGTGGACTGCCTCGGCGACATGGGCGGCTTCAATCCTAATTGGAACCACATGTTCGATTACTACCCCGAGGCCATCATCAATTTCGGTATGCAGGATGCGTGGAAACTCGCCCCCGTCAGCTTCGAGGTCTGCTGGGTGATGCAGACCTGGAAGGACAAAGGCTGGGACGTGGACTACATCATCGACCAGTCGCTCAAGTGGCACATCTCTTCGTTCAACGCCAAATCCTCGGCCGTGCCCACGGAGTGGCAGCCGCAGGTGAAGCGCTGGCTGAACCATATGGGCTACCGCTTCGTGCTGCGCAAGTTCACTTACCCGGCCGAGGTGAAGCCGCAAGCCAAACTGGAATTCACGTCGTGGTGGGAGAACAAGGGCGTGGCGCCATGTTACAGGCAGTGGCCGCTGGCGCTCCGGCTGAAGGGCGCGGGGCACAGCGAGGTGCTCGAAACCGATGCGGACATCCGCAACTGGCTGCCGGGCGACGCGTTGTACGACGATGCGGTCTTCATTCCCGCCGACCTGCCCGTCGGAGAGTACGACCTGGCCATCGCTCTGATCGATCCGCGGACGCGCGAGCCCAAAGTGAAACTCGCCATCGCCGGCATGGAAGCCGACGGGTGGTACACGCTGGGGAAAATCAGGATCACGGAAGAGGTGAGAGTTGCTTCCCCCGGCTTCGTCCGGCCTTGATTTGCGACGCCGGAGGGCGGGCGCCTGACGGGCTTTCGCCACTTCGTCGTCTTGCGTTCAACCCGCTTGCTGTGATGGCATGAAACCCATGTCAACGGTCCCAACGGCCCAGCCGGTGCTGAAGGCGTCGCACGCGCGCTACTACGTCCTCGTCTTCGCCGTCACGCTCGCCATTCTGTCCTATATCGACCGCGTGGCGATTTCCAAGGCCGCTCCGTTCATCTCGCATGACCTGGGACTCAGCAAGCAGCAGATGGGCGCGGTGTTCGGCGCATTTGCCTTGAGTTACGCGCTGGCGGAAATCCCCAGCGGGTGGATGGGCGACCTGCTGGGCGCGCGCAGCGTGCTGATGCGGATCGTGCTGTGGTGGTCGTGCTTCACGGCGTCGGTGACGATGATGTGGAGCTTCCCGGCGCTGTGGATCAACCAGTTCCTGTTCGGCGCGGGCGAGGCGGGCTGTTTCCCGAATCTGACCAAGGCTTTCAGCACCTGGCTCCAGCCGCATGAGAAGGTGCGCGCGCAGGGCATAATGTGGATGGCGGCGCGCTGGGGCGGCGCGGTGACCCCGATGCTTTGCGGCGTCATCTTTCTCTATCTGCCCTGGCGCGCCGCGTTCTTCATTTTTTCGGCGCTCGGGTTCATCTGGGCGTTTCTGTTCTTCCGCTGGTTCCGCGACAATCCCAAGGATCATCGCGGCGTCAACGCGGCGGAGTGGGAGCTGATCAAGGGCAACCAGCATATGTCCGGGCGGCACGGCGACGTGCCGTGGGGCAAGATGGTGCGGTCGCGGTCGGTCTGGTTGCTGTGGGTTCAGTATTTCCTGATGACCTACCCGTGGTACCTCTACATCACATGGATGACGATCTATTTGCTCGAGTACCGCAAAGTGAGCCAGAACATGGCGGGCGTCTACGCCTTCTTCCCGCTCGCTTTCGGCGGCGTGGGGTGCGTGGTGTCGGGCTTTATGCTGCCGCACGTGGCGCGAATGCTCGGCAGCATGGACCGCGCCCGCCGCACGGTGGGCACGGTTGGATTCGTTATGGCGGGCGCGCTGATCCTGCTCCACACCCGGATTGAATCGCCGCTGTTGGCAATGCTCGTGCTCGGCTTGGCCAGCTTCTTTAACGACATCGTGATGCCCTGCGCCTGGGGCACCTGCATGGATGTCGGCGGTAAGTACGCGGGCACGCTCTCGGGCTCCATGAACATGATGGGCAATCTGGCGGGCTTCGTTTCGCCGTTACTCGGCGGAGTCATCCTGCAGCACACCGGCAGTTGGAACCTGTACCTCTACACCTTTGTCGTCTCGTACGCTCTCGCGGCGCTGTGCTGGCCGTTCCTGGATTCGAGGAAGACGCTGAACGACGCATAAGACCGGAGCCGGAACGGCCGGGTTTGTTATGGTGAAGGATTATCCCCATGACGAAGGCGGTTCCGGACATCCTGGCTCGAATTGTCGACGTGAAGCGCGTCGAGGTCGCCGAAAAGCTCAGGTTCCGCAAGGGCCTGGAGCGCAACGCGGAGATGCAGCGTGGTCAACGGCGCAGCTTCCGCAAGGCGCTCGAAGCGGTCACGCCGGCGATCATCTCCGAAATCAAAAAAGCCAGCCCCAGCAAGGGTTTGCTCGCGCCCGACTTCAACCCAGCCAAGCAAGCACAGCAGTATTTCGCGGGCGGCGCGTCGGCGCTCAGCGTGTTAACGGATCAGCAATTCTTCCAGGGCTCGTTGAGCGACTTGAAGGTGGCGCGCGCCTCGGCGGCGCTGCCCGCCCTGCGCAAGGATTTCACCATAGACGAGATCGACGTGGTGGAAGCGGCGGCGGCGGGCGCTGATGCGATCCTGCTGATCACCGCGATTCTGACCCGCGACGAGATCTCCAGATATCAGCAGCTCGCATGGCGCTACGGCATGGACGCGCTGGTTGAGGTGCACGACGAGGCGGAACTCGACACGGCCCTGGAGGCGGGCGCGCGGATCGCCGGCGTCAACAACCGCAACCTGCGGACGTTCGAGCTGTCGCTCGAAACCTCGGAGCGGCTGGCGGCGCGGATGCCGGAAGGGATTCTGAAAGTCGCCGAGAGCGGCATCCACTCGCGCGCGGACGTCGAAAGGCTGATGGCGTACGGATACCGGGCCTTCCTGGTGGGCGAACATCTGATGAAATCGGGGGATCCGAACGCAGCGTTAAAGGCGCTGACAGGACGATGAGCCGGGTCGTCGTCAAGATCTGCGGAATCACATGCTTCGACGACGCCGTCATGGCGGTCGAGGCGGGCGCCGATGCGCTCGGGTTCAACTTCTATCCAGGCAGCCCGCGTTTCACGACTATCGAGAAAGTGGCGAAAATCGTCCCAAAAGTGCCTCAAAACACGCTAAAAGTGGGTGTTTTCGTCGATGCCGGCGCGGATGAGATTGCCACAATCGTTCGCGAAGCCGGGTTGGATCTCGCCCAGGTGCACGGCAGCGCATCGGGCCTGACGGTCCGCTTCTGGCAGGCGCTTTCGGCGGGACCGGATCTCCAGGAGAAAATGAGTATCAGTAAGGCCGAGGCCTTTCTGATCGACACTCCGGCGGGCGCGCAGCGCGGCGGCACGGGCCGCAGCTTCGATTGGAGCCTGGTGCAAGGTCTGCCGGGCAACATCGTGCTGGCCGGCGGTCTGGGAGCCGACAACGTCGCCGAGGCGATCCGGCAGGTCAGGCCGTGGGGCGTCGATGCGTGTTCCAGGCTCGAGAGCGCACCGGGGCGGAAGGACGCCGCGAAGGTGCGAGCATTGATACAAGCGGTGCGAGAGGTAGAGGCAGGTGCATGAAGAGTAGTCCAAAGACGCCCGACGCGGGCGGACATTTCGGTCCATATGGCGGCCGGTACGTGCCGGAGACCTTGATGGCTCCCCTGGAAGAGCTGGAGCGCGCGTACTACGAAGCGCGGCAGGATCCGGCGTTTCAGGCCGAGCTTTCCGATCTGCTGGCGAACTATGCGGGCCGGCCTACGCCGCTGTACGAAGCCAAGCGGCTGAGCGAGCAACTGGGCGGGGCGCGCATTTTCATCAAGCGCGAAGACCTGCTGCACACCGGGGCGCACAAGATCAACAACTGCCTGGGACAGATCCTGCTGGCGCGGCGGATGGGCAAGCGGCGCATCATCGCCGAGACGGGCGCGGGCCAGCACGGCGTGGCGACGGCGACGGTCTGCGCGCTGTTCGGTCTGGACTGCACGGTCTACATGGGCGACGAAGACATGCGGCGGCAGAAGCTGAACGTGTTCCGCATGCGGCTGCTGGGCGCGAAAGTGGTCGGGGTGCATAGCGGCAGCAAGACGCTGAAGGATGCCGTCAGCGAGGCGATGCGCGACTGGGTGACCAACGTCGATTCGACGCACTACCTGCTGGGCTCGGCGCTAGGAGCGCATCCGTATCCGATGATGGTGCGCGACTTCCACCGCTGCACGGGCGACGAGGCGCGCAAGCAGATCCTGGAAAGGATCGGCCGGCTGCCGGATACGATCTTCGCCTGCGTCGGCGGCGGATCGAACGCGATCGGGATCTTCACGGCGTTTCTGGAAGACGAAGACGTGAAGCTGGTTGGTGTCGAGGCCGGCGGACGGAGCGCCAGACTGGGCGAACACGCGGCGCGGCTGTCGGGCGGCAGGCCGGGCGTACTGCAGGGGGCGTACAGCTACCTGTTGCAGGACGACGACGGGCAGGTGTCGCTGACGCATTCGATTTCGGCCGGGTTGGATTATGCGTTGATCGGTCCCGAGCACGCGTATCTGCACGACCAGGGACGCGCGGAGTATATGTCGGCTCGAGACGGAGAGGCGCTGGAGGCTGCGACGCGCCTGGCCCGCACCGAGGGCATCATCCCGGCTCTGGAGTCGGCTCATGCGTTCGCGGAAGCGATCAAGCGGGCGCCGGCGGGGAAGGGCAAGGTATTCCTGGTGAACCTGTCCGGGCGCGGTGACAAGGATACGGACATCTACCGCGAGAATCTGCCGGAGCTGGACAGCCCGGAGGCGTAAAAGAAGCGGGTTGGCCGACCTGGAGGTCCGCCCCACCAGAAAAAGGGTTAGGGAGAACGATGGAAAGCAGTCAACGCATCGCACGGCGATTTGCGGAAAGCAAGGGCGCGGGACGGCCGGCGCTGGTGGCCTATCTGACGGCGGGCGATCCGACGCCGGAGCGCACGCCCGATCTCGTGCTGGCGCTGGAACGCGGCGGCGCGGATGTGCTGGAGCTGGGCGTTCCCTTCTCCGATCCGATTGCCGACGGCCCGGTGATTCAAGCCGCGTCGGACCGGGCGCTGAAGGCGGGCACGACGGTTGCCAAGGTCCTGGAGATCGCGCGGGAAATCCGCAAGCGCAGCGAGATTCCGATCATACTTTTCAGCTACATCAACCCGCTGCTGCGCTACGGCTTGGAACGGCTGGCGCGGGAGGCGCGCGAGAGCGGCATCGACGGGGTCCTGCTTACCGACGTGAGCGTGGAAGAGGCGTACGAGCCGGTGCGGCAGCTGCGCTCGCAAGGTCTGGACACGATCTTTCTGGCGGCGCCGACCAGCACGGAGCGGCGCCTCAAGCTGGTGGCGGAATATTCGAGCGGGTTTGTCTACGTGGTCTCGAGGGCCGGCGTGACCGGCGAGCGTTCATCGCTGGCGGCGAGCGTCGAGCCGCTGTGTACCAGACTGCGGGCGCTGACGGACAAGCCGCTGGCGGTCGGCTTCGGCGTATCGACGCGTGAGCATGTCGAAGCGCTGGGCCATTACGCCGACGGGGCCGTGGTCGGGAGCGCGATCATGCGGATCGTGGACGATCAGCGCAACGGCGGCATCGAAGCGCGGCTGGAGGCATTTCTGGCCGAACTGACGGGGAGAAAGCCGTGACCCCGGAAGAGGCGCAAGCGGCGCTTGACGCGCTGCGCGCGGCCATCGACGAGTTGGATTTGAAGCTGCTGGTGCTGTTCAATGAGCGAGCCAACGTGGCAGGCCAGATCGGCGACATCAAGCGCAGGGCATCGCTGCCCATCTACGAACCGAAGCGCGAAGAACTGGTGTTCAAAAACGTCGTGGAAAACAACCGGGGCCCGCTGCCCGACGATGCGATCCGGCGGCTGTACGAACGTATTGTCGACGAGATGCGCACGCTGCAACGCGAGCGAATGAAGCGGGCGCAGGCCGAAGCCCAGGCTAAAGGAGAAATCCGGTGATCATCATCATGGAGCGGGGCGCCTCCGAGGAACAGGTGGAGAACGTCATCGAGAAGCTGGTCGATCTGGGGTTTACCATCCACCGTTCGACCGGCGCGGTCCATACGGTGTTGGGCGCGGTGGGACCTAACGAGGACTTTGAGCCGGCCGAGTTCGAGGTGCTGCCCGGGGTGAAGGAATGCCACCGGGTGATTGCGCCGTACAAACTGGCAGGCCGCGCGTTCCGGCCGGAAGGCACGGTGGTGCGCATCGGCGGCGTGGAGATCGGCGGGAGCCGCATTGTCGTGATGGCGGGGCCGAGCGGCGTCGAGAACGAAGCCCAACTCGACCGGACCGCGGAAGCGGTGGCGCACGCCGGAGCGAAGTTCCTGCGGGCCGGCGCGTATATGCAGCGCGTGTCGCCCTACGTGTTCCAGGGGCTGGGCGAGGACAGTTTGAAGGCGCTGCGCAGGGCCGCGGAGCGGAACGGGTTGCTGACGGTGAGCGAGATCGTCGATGCCTCGCAGGCGCCGCTAATGGAGCAGTACGTGGACCTGCTGCTGGTGGGCTCGCGCAACATGCAGAACTACAGCCTGCTGGGCGCGCTGGGCAAGCAGAAGCGGCCGGTGATGCTGAAGCGCGGCGTGGGCGCGACGGTGGAAGAACTGCTGATCTCGGCCGACTATATTCTCTCGTGCGGCAACTACGACGTGATCGTGTGCGAGCGGGGGATCCGGACCTTCGAGACATCCACCCCCAATACGTTCGACATCGCGGCGATCCCATCGGTGAAGAAGCTCTCGCATCTGCCGATTCTCGGCGACGCATCGCGCGGCGCGGGCCGGCGCGACAAGGTTGCGGCTCTGGCGCGGGCGGCCGTGGCCGCGGGCGCGGACGGGTTGCTGCTGGACGTGCATCCGGACCCGGACGGCGTGCTGGGAGAAGGCTCGCAGTCGTTGAACCCGGCTCAGCTTGAGGAGTTGATGGGGCAGTTGAAGACGATTGCGCCGGTGGTGGGGCGGGAACTTTGAGCGCGGCTGCGGCTGGTTTGCGGGCAACGGACAAGCGACACTGAAGACGGTCATTCGACCGCTCCCTGACCGGCGCGGCTTCGCTCGCAAAATGGAGCCACAACCGTGAGGGAGTGGTGGTTGCAGGATGCCAATCTGGAGACTGGCGTTCCCGGGAGTATGCCCCGGATCTGGCGCGGATAAGTGAGTTGAAAGATGAAGACGGTAGCAATTGCGGGAGTCGGGTTGATTGGTGGGTCCTTCGGTCTGGCGCTGCGCGCCGCGGGCTTCTCCGGCCGGATCGTCGGCGTGAGCCGCCCGTCGACCATTGCCAACGCGGTCCGGAGCGGGGCGGTCGACGCAGGCGTGAGCCTGGAAGAGGCCGCGGCGGAGGCGGACCTGCTGTTCCTCTCGCAGCCGATCTCCGTGATTCTGGAGACGCTCGACAAACTGGGCGGGCAACTGAAGCCGGACGCGCTGGTGACCGATGCCGGCAGCACGAAGCGGCGCATCTGCGAGCGTGGGACTGAACGCCTGGGCGGCAGTTTCCTGGGCGGTCATCCGATGGCCGGCAAAGAGAGCCGGGGCGTGGAAATGGCGGAAGCTCAACTCTTCCGCGGACGTCCCTGGCTTGTGACGCCATACGGCGCGGGGAAGATCGAAAGCCCGCGGTCGCAGGAATTCCTCACGTGGCTGAAGCGGATCGGCGCACACGCGATGGTCTGCAGTCCGGAAGACCACGACCGGTGGGTGGCGCGCTCCTCGCACCTGCCGCAGATGCTGTCCACGACCCTGGCGCACTCGCTAGGCGCGCGCGAGGATCGGGAGGCTGTGCTGGGCGCCGCGGGACCGGGTCTGGCGGGCATGACCCGGCTGGCGCTCAGTTCGTGGGACATCTGGAAAGACATCCTGGCAACGAATGGCGACTACATTGCCGAGGCACTGCGGGAGTTCCAGGCGGAATTGGAACAAGCCTCGGAGAATCTGGGCAAAGGAAGCCTCGAAGACACGTTCCGCCAAGGCGCGGAGTTCGCCGCGCGACTGCAAAAAGCGCAATAGCGCGACGGGGCCACGCATGAAGCAGACAATTCAGGTACGGGAATAGGGACCGACGTCCCGGTTCCACGGTCCCATGGATGTCACCGGACGTCACCGGCGCGCGAGATGAGAGCCAATCGACGTAGGATTTGGGATTTGGATTTGAGTATACTGTCCCCAGATTGCACTTATCCACAGCGGCGGCGGTATGCTCTTTGGCATGGACCCCATCACAGGTATCGTGGCCGGCCTATCGGGACTGAAGACCGCATCGGATCTAGCGACGCGCATCCGGGAGGCTCTCGGCTCGCGCGAGGTGAAGCTCGACGAGGTCGTCCCGCGCATCATCGAGATTCAGGGCCTCATCAGCGACGGCCGCACGGCGCTCATCGACATGCAGGAGCAGCTCCTCGACAAGAACAAGGAAATCGCTCGCCTCGATCAGGAATGCACGGCGCTCAAGGCGCAGCTCGCGAAGAAGCAGCAGGGCCGCATCCACGACAACGCAGCGTGGAAAGTTCTCGACGACGGAAGTGAAGAAGGCCCGTACTGTGTGAACTGCTACGAGACGACCGGGAACTTCATTCAACCGGTGAGGGGCGCGACTCACCCAACCATCGTATATTTCTGGTGCAATGAGCATAATAAGCAGTTTCTTTTCACTGTTCCCGTTGAGCTCTGTGGACCAAAACTACCAGAAAAGAGACCGAGGCCATCGACCAATATTAAACTAGGACCGTGGAGCTAATGCGAAGGGGAGTTCCCCCGGCTTTGCCGGGGTGGCAGTAGGAGTTTGACATTTGCGGGAGTCCATCGGAAAACTCCAGAACGTGAGCCGCCAAGCGCACGAAGAGGAGTTCTCACGAGGGACCAGTATGCGATTTTGAACCATACGAAATGAATCCAGGGACAGTTTCGCAAAGGGTCACTTGTGAAAATCACTGGTGTCCAAGACAGGTTCAAGATCAGCGTTTTGGACGGGTTAATCCGTTTGTTTTGAGCGCCGCACCTGACTGGCCGAAGATGAGGTCTCCTGTGGTGCACTACCCTGTCCAAGACGGCCCCGGAGGTCGGATTGAGGCCAGATTGCCTTCGATGATGCCCAAACTGGCGGTTCTCGCCCATTTCGAAAGGTTCGGCGTCCTATTTGCACCCGGCTGAGGCGTTCCGGCCTGTCCAGAACGCCAAGCGCCGAAAGTTATCTTAGACGGGAGCGTGTGAAAATGGACCATGGAAATAATGAAACAGACCGTTCGTGTGTGGGACCAGCCGCAGGAGATTACCGTCTATCAGAAATCGAAAAGTGTTTGGGTAGCTGTAGGCGAGTACATGGGTGAACGCGTAGAGACGAAGGGGTCTAGCGCGTCCGCGGCCGCGAAACACTGGCAGGACGCAGCGCAGTACAGGGGAAACATAGGTATGCCACCAGCTACTCTCCAGTTTCACAAAGGGTGACTTGTGAACGGTAAGCGCTGCAACGTTCAGCACTTCCAAACGTGCGAAGGTAAACCTGTTTTGTCTTCTTGCAGGGGAATTCATGGGCGATTACTCCCATCGCGAAAGCAACCGCAGGTAGTTCGCTATCTTGAGGGAATACCGCCAAATCTTCTCCCATCTTCATCTTGAAAACTAGTTCCATCGCTGCGCTGGACAGGCCCTCTGGCACGCAAAAGGGCTTATCCTTAAGCTCACGAAAGGTGCCCGACGCATCCCTTACAGTAGCGGCCCCCAGCCCCACTCCGTCGAACAGCGGACGTCCGATGCGCCCGGTGCGTAGAAACGGAAAACCGCGGAGCCTGAGCCCCGCGGTTTCCTGTTCGTTCAGTTTCGAATCGCGGCTATCGCCGCGGATCCTGCTTAGGGAATGAGGCCGAAGAAGCGGTTCGCCATGGAGGCGCCCTTGGAAACACCCATGCCCGTGACCAGATCGTAACCCGGTCCCGCGGACAAACCGTTGCTGCCCGACGTTACGTCGAAGTAGAAATAGGCGTGGTTGCTCGTGAATGCCTTGTAGAGCGATGTGTTCATGTTGCCGAACTTGGTCTTGCCGAAGCTCAACCGCGCGGTCATGACATTGGCATAGACCGCCGCTGTGAGCGGACAGGCGAGGCTGGTGCCTCCCACGAGGAAGTAGCCTCCGTTGCCGGAATCGTAGACCGCCACACCAGTGGCCGGGTCGGCAAGGGCGGCCACGTCGGGAGTCGCCCGTGTGGCGCACGTGGTGGAGATAGCGCTCTGGTAGGCCGGAACGGCCTCGTAGAGGCTGCAGCCACCGCCGCTACCGGACCACGCGGTCTCCGAAACTCTCTGGTAGCTCCCGTTCACGTTCAGCGTGGTGCCGCCGACGCAGGTGACACCCGGCGAAGAACAAGGATAGGTCGCCGGAGCGCCCCCGTCGCCCGAGGAGAAGAGAATCGGCTTGCTGGCGGAGTACAAGGAATCAAATAAGGTTTCTTCGCTGAACTCTTCACTGCCGTAACTATTGGAGACGATGTCGGCGTGGGCGGCGGCGTAGGTCAAAGCTTCGCCCAGATTGTTGTATGTGCTGTCATCCCCTTCGACGAGGAGGATCTTGGCGTTCGGGGCGATAGCATGGGCCCATTCGATGTCGAGCATTGTCTCCGTTTCCCAATTCGTGTCGGAGCCGGCTCGGGGTGCGCCACCGATCTGGCTGACCTGCTTGAAGCAGCCGTTGGCGGTTGTACATGCGGGAAGCAGCATGGCCGAACTGAAGGCGTTCAGGTCGGATTCCGCCGAGGCGTAGTGGAAAGCATCGACAATCGCGATGGTGATACCTGCGCCGCCATTGCCGCCCACAATCGAGGAAACGCCGTAGGCAGTCCGAAGTGCGTTCGGGCAGAAGATGTAGCCGAGGCCGCTAATTGTGATGTTACAGAAGCCGGGGAGCGACGATGTCACGGCGGGCGCGGGAGCCGTCAACGGGGCGGCAATCCAGGCGTGCGACCGGAATTCGCCAGCCGGCGTGGAGGCGGCCGGCATGATGGGCATGGCTTTGTGCGCCGCCGCAGCCTGTCGCGCCAACCTGGCAACTGGGGTCACGGACGATTGCGAGAAGCCTATGCTCACGGCTAGAGCGAGCAGGGCAAGGGATTCCACCAAGACTTTCGGTTTCATGTTCTGTCTACTCTCCTCCGTCTGAAGCGGCTTACCCGCGGCGGCGGCGGCGGAGCAGGGCCAGCCCGCCCAGCGCCGGGCCGATCAGGAGCAGAGAAGCAGGCTCAGGGATTGCGCCGGCGACGGTCGAGCCGGCAAACCCCACGCTGCCGAGGGCAAAGTCGGGTTCAGAGCCTCCCGTGCCGTATGCGGCGAAGGTAGCTGCGTAGACTTCCTGCAGGGGGTCCCAGCCGCCAATAAAAAGAGCGGTGCCAGGGGTGTCGCTAGCCGTTCCGCTAGTAGTGAAACTACCCAAGGGCTGGTAGGACGCATCGAAGAGGGTGAGCGTCGCGGTGAAAGCGCCGTAGTAGTTGCTCTGGATCCAGGCTCCTACGCCATATTGCGCCTGGTCAAAAGCCAACGCGATGCCGGTCGGCGTGTTGTCGAACGCGGCGCCGTTGTAGATTACGCCCATACCGTTGGAGAAGTCACCGCCCCAGCTCGTACCCTGCTGCAACGAGTAGAACCCTTCTCCGGTGTCCGCCAAACCGACCAACCCGGTATTAGCGGTACTGGTGGAGGTCCAGGGTTGCGGTGTGGCGTACTGCGAACCGTCGCAACTGAAGTTGGCGCACCAGTCCACCGTGTCGGCCGTGAATTGACTAGCATCGGTGAAACCGAGGATGCCGGCCGTCGCGCAGACGGACGCACCGATGCACAAAAGAACGCACAAGAACATTTTGCTCATGCGAATAGACCCCTCCTACCTCTCTTGTCCGGGTCCAGCCCGCGATGTCTTTAGCGCGCCGTTTCTGCCAGCGAAGGAATGTGCCGATGCTTACCCCGAAGCCGGTCACTGCGAGCCAGTGAACGCAACCGTCAGAGTGTCGATTCCTACAGGTCTACCCCGGAGTCACCATCGACACCCGCTGCAAGATGTCCTGTCGAAACGTTTGGGAATCGCTCCGAAAACTGCCTCACGCGGTACACAAAACGATCCCCTGCGCTCCACTCCACTCGATCCGCCAGCGGGCTGTCCTTTATGCTACGACGAATTCTGCGGTGATTAAATAGAAAACCAGCGTAAGAACCCTGAAAGCATTAGTACTTTAGTTTCAAACTGTCGAATAGCTGCTCTTTTCCCGCTTGCGCCCGCATCGTCAGCGGCCTGCGGATACCGAGCGGTCCGACTCTTGATTAAGATTTGTACTTATGTGTGCGTGCTTTGTGGAAGAGTTAGTCAAGTTAACAGAGAAGCCTTCCGATTGCTTCGCTGGGGCAGTCTGCCAGATCGCATGTGCCGCTGCCCTGCGTCCGCCGGGCCTTCCAGCGTCAAATCGCCCTCTCTTGATTCCTGGCATGCTGGCGCCAGCGGTCAGGCGCGCCGCGGGTTGGAGGCTCTGCAGTCTGGCCAACAACCGGTGTCAGAGGCGTAAACAGCGGTTGCCGAACAGTCTCCCCCCGGCCGGCCGCCGTGCATCTGGGCCCTTCAGTTGCATGCCCATCCTGGCGCGACTCGGGCCGCCGTCGATACCTCCCTCCGACCGCGCAGACTACCCAGTAGAGGCTCCCGCCCCGGGCTGCATTGCTTCACGG
>Ga0315272_10001098_pt1 | contig 13606 bp, 11 predicted proteins | sample C3_middle_MG_FD_203918 | JGI IMG/M metagenome (GOLD analysis project Ga0315272, IMG submission 203918) | Sediment microbial communities from Yellowstone Lake, YNP, Wyoming, USA - C3_middle | ecosystem: Environmental > Aquatic > Freshwater > Lake > Sediment | place: USA: Wyoming | collected...
AGGGTGGATCCCAAGGCGGCTGCTCAGCAACTTGTAAACACCTATACCAGGCTTGCCCAGGAGGCAAAGGATGAGAACACCAAGAAGGCTCTGCAGCAGGCTACCGATGTCTACAGCTATCTTGCGAACAACGATTTAAGCACTATACGCAAGGATGTTTCCCTGTTCTACATGCTAATGGACATGGCAAGGGATGACACATACCAGCAGATCTACGGGAGTCACAGAGACTCTTTCCAGGCATTGCTAAGGGTTGTGTCAGGTAACGCCACGTTCAGCGACGTTGAGAAGTCTTTCGAGGCCCTGGCCATCATCAAGCAGTTGAAGGATCAGGGGATGCTTGACGAGAAGAAAGTTTTCGACGAATATGCAAATGCCTTTGCCAGTAGTGATACAAGGTTTTCGTTTCTCGGGGACACTGTACATGGTATTAAATCTCTTGCTGGTGGGGCGAGCGAGGTTCAGCAGAGGTTTAATGAGATAGAGTCGAAGGTTTCAAGCGGTGTAGAGCCAGAGAGGAAGAAGACACCTTCTCAAGTGTTTGCCGAAGCTATTGCAGTTGCCGATCCGACTAGGTACATCTATAACCTTGCGTTCAGCGGCGTTAAAGCGATTGCCAAGGCTCTTGGAGTTGATGAGAACACTGCAAACAATGTTGCTGACAAGGTTGCCACGGGTGTGACGGGTGCTGTTGCGGGTGCTGTTGGGGCTCTTGCTCCGCCTCTAGGGCTTGCAATGGCTATATCAGCGACTCTAGACGCTGTATCGGATATTGCTTCAAGGCTTTCGAACCCGATAGACAAGCAACTGTTTCTCCAGTACTTGCAGAACAATTGGCAGAATCTTGTTGTTGACACTGCAATCGGTATTGCGACAAGCGTTGCTGCAGGCTATGCAGCGTCTAAGATAAAGCCTGCTGTCTACAACAGGATTGCTGATGCTCTTGAGAAGCTGGGTGCAAAGGATCTAGCCAACAAGGTTAGGGAAGCTGTTGCACCTACCTATGCTGTTCAGGAGAAGATTCCCTCTGAGAGGAAGTGGGAGCTACAGGTAAAGGAGGACGGAACGATTGTTGTTCAATATCAGGAGACTGGAAAGCTTGGCAAAACAATTGCTGAAGTGAAGCTCGGCAAAGATGCTGCGGCTCTGTTCAAGGATCCTGCAACAGGCTCTAAGATAATGGAGATAGTTGGCAACATATCCGATGAAGATGCTCTTAAGAATTTCCTCAACCTAGTTGACAAGGTCTCAAAGACGTATGGACTAGACAACGCCAAGGCTCTTATTGACAGGATTAGCGATGCTATTAAGAAGGGTAATCTTAGAGGAGTTGCTCTTGTTGGTGAATATGGTGGCAAGGTTCTTGTAGGTGACTACTCAACTGTTACGATATACGATGCGAAGTCAGGTAATGCTGTTGCTACCCTTCCCGGTGATAACATCCTACTTCTTGCTCCAAGGTCTAACCCAGATGCGTTCAACTTCTTTACAGTGCTTCATGAGCGCGGTATTGACCCTGTCCAGGCATATGACTCGATGAGTGATGTTATCAGTGCAATCAGGAAAGGCTCAAAGCTTAATGTAACGTACAACCTCGGCTCTGTGAAGGCTGTGATTGACAATGGTAAGCTCTACCTCGTTGACGCTAAGAGCAACAGTGTCTTGGCTGTTGTTGACCCGGCAAAGCTTTCTAAAGTAGACTTGATGGCTATGAGTAGCGAACTTTCGAGGCTTAGCCAAGCATATGGAGCCTCGGCTGCCAAGGCTGTTCTAGACATTGCCAAGGCTTTTGGCTCTCTCCAGACCCCTGCAATCCCTGTCTACGGCTATATGACGCCGGAGACTAAGTTTGTCATAGACTTGGCAAACAGTTTGCCACCGGCGCAAAAAGCCGCTACAAGAAGCATAGCAACGGATAAAGGTGTGTTCATAGTTATTGACCAGGCCCTCGCTGACAGGGCTGGAAACATCTCTAGGCTTAGCTTTGCAGAGGCAGAAACCTTTGCAAGAAACCTGTTATCAACCACATACACAGATAAGTATGTTGCTGTCGTTAAGCTTGCTCCGGCGATTCTCAAGTACATTAAGGATGCTCAAGCTCTTGCAACAGGCATAAAGTCTCCTGACGAGTTGTTCGGCTTTGCAAGCTCCTTGGCATCGGCTGTAGGTGATTCTCTTGCTGCTCAGCAACTTAGTCAGATAGCCTTGGCTCTTAGGCTAGCCTCTCAGAACCTACTATCAACACCGTTGATCGCTGTTAGTAACGATGGTATGATCATAGGTGTTGTAGCATCTTCGCAGGCTGTTTGGGAGGCACTTTCAAAGGCCTCTAAGGCTCTTGCGGAAGGTAAGAGCGACGAGGCTCATGCTACACTGGTAGAAACATTGATGAGGCATGGTCTTAGCAGGGAGCAGGCAGCCTCACTTGCTCAATCACTTATCGAGCAGTATATAGGGTCAAGGCTCCAGATAATGGCAAAGGGTGCTGAGAAAGGCTCTGAAAAGACTAGTTACGCAGGTCTTGCAAGTGTTGCTAGGAATAATACATTGGCTGTTATGCGCACCCTCGGCTTGGAGAATAAAGCTGGTGAGGTAGCTGACAAGGTTGATAAGGCCCTCATCAAAGGTGATGTAGATTCAGCCAGGAATGTTATCATAGAGGCTTTAGCACCTATCTACGGCTACGCGGTTGCCAGGCTTGTTGCTGACGAGGTTCTTGCTTCTGCTGTTGAGGGTAGAAAGCCAAGGCTAGACAAATACTTCTATATTCGTGAAGAAACGGTTGAAGCACCTTTAGTCATTCCTGCGCAAGTCTATGAATCTGAGACTAGGGGATCTAGTGCAACTGTTAAGGATAGAGCTGTTCATGTGCCTGTAGAGAAGGTTGAAACCGTTGAGCAAACAGTTTCAGTTCCTGTAACAACCTATGAAGCAGTTGAGCGAGCAAGGACAGAGGCAACCAGGGACAAAGCTGTCTATGTACCCATTGTAAGGGAAGAATATGTTAGGTTGCCTCTTGTTGTCCCACAAAGCGTGTATGATGTTATTGTAGAGCCTAGGCTAGAGACTGCTAGGGACAGGATTGTTTATGTGCCTATCGTGAAGGAGGAGAACCTTCATCTACCTCTTGTTCTTCCATTATCTGTTTACGAGCCTTTTGAGCTTCAGTCCAGTGCAACAACAAGAGATACTGTTGTGGTTGTTCCTGTAACGCTTGAGGAAAGAACTACATCAGTTGTTGCACAGCCTATGGAGGTCTATGAATCGGCTGAGCAAACATATAGCGAGACCGCAAGAGGTCTTGTTCTGCCCATTGAGAAAGAGGTTGTAGTGCCTGTGGAGGTTACAGTACCGGTTGATGTGTCCGAATCACAACTGATCCAGCAAACAACGTCAGCACCACCATCATCGACATCGACACCTCTACCAGCACCACCACTACCAGTAGGAGGAGGTGGTGGAGTCTTGCCAGGCCCTGAAGCAAGGTACTCACCACCAAAAGGTAGGAGAGAGCTAGAGGGGGTTGAGATCTGATGAAGCAAAAAGAGAAGAAGCAACAGAAGAACCTGTGGCAAGAGCTCAGAGGGCTGTTGCAAGAAGTTGAAGAAATTGCAAAGGAGATAAGGGAAGGAAAAATATAATTTTTTCAGGTGTTAGGTATAAACAGGTTCTGAACCAACCTAACACCTTCGAAGAAAAGAAAATGGATTTCACTTCTCGCTTATTGCGTACGAGATTATTGTTAATGCGAGTAGTACTGCTATTGCTATTTCTGCTACTAGAGCTGCACCAACAAGGACAAGTGCAGGCAACAAGCTGTTCATCATTGCCCTTAGTGCGGGGTTTTTCGGCATTGGCAGGGTCATTGTTACGCCATTTCCTAGGTCAACTGCTGTGCTGTTTGTTGTCATGTTTGTGGCTGTGTAGATGTAGCTTATGCTCTGAGAATAGAGTTGCAATAGAGACTTGAATGTGTATGCAGTTAGAGGAACGATGAAGACTAGTATAAACGATATTATGATGTACGTGGCTATGGTTTTACCTCTTTCGCCAAAGCCTTTCAGGTTCAGGCTCATGCCTCAGCAGCCTTCCTAGCCCTTGCCTTCCTAGGCTCTTTCTCAGTCTCAACATCTACATACTCCTTAATCACTTTCACATTCAGAATGGTTTCGATCTCCTTAGCAACCCTGTCAAGAGCCTCCTTCTTGCCTCTAAGCCTAACAACCTTTACAGGAAGCTCGTACTTGGTGATCAATTCTCTAAGGCTCTTTGACGCCAGCCACTGTGCAAAGGATCCTGCATGCTTCTTTGCAAGCGTGATCAAGTAGTTCATCCTCTTGATGGCCAGGTCATCGGGCATTGGAATTCTTCTACAGGCATGGTCATATGTCCATCCACGTTTGTAGTCCCTTAGAATCAACGCTATAAACGCCGGTAAAGTCTCCTCATTCACGCCTGATCCAGGAACCCATATGCCCTCTTTCTTCGCGTAGCAACTTGAGGGCCCTTGATAGATGTTTGCCATGTGGTTCACCGTGTTATGCTAATCCTATCCAGTTTTATATGCCTGACCTTGTTGCTGTTGCAATGGTTGTGGCTGTGCCAACGCTACAACCTCTACTGTCCCGTCATACTTTATGCAGAGCACAGCATTGCCTTGGGGCACAATCTTTGAACAAACCTTTCTCTTGCCTTCAGCATCAGTGACAATTACTGGGCTGTCCTCGAGAAAGACTCTTCGACTATACCTGTTCCTAACATGTGGGGCCTCTCTGTTGTACTTCTTTGAGGCCTTCTTTCCCTGGCCGTCGACTACGTCTAGAATCGACATTATTGCTCCCCAGCCTCTTGCACACCGTTAACTGGTTTATTTGCTTGTTGCTCTTCCTCTTCGCTAAGCGATTTAGCCTCTTCATACAGCTTCTTTGTTTCTTCAGCCATTGTCTTAAGGACATCGATCTTTGCCACCAAGTCCTCTTCGTACATCCGTTTAGGCAGTTTGAGAAGTGGGTAGACATAGATCGATGCTATTGAGTATCGCATCACAGGCTTATGCCCTGCTGGTGTGGTTGCTAATGCTGTTTCCCTCCATGAGAACACCGTTGCCGAGACCCGCTTCATGTTCAGCTCGGTGCCAACAATGTTTACAGATGCGGCGTTCCTAACAAACGATGCCAGTTCATCGGGTGCGTTTGCAACGAATATTGCTGCACCGAATAAACCCCTTAGCATGTCTATCATGTAGTTAAGCCTTATAAATAACTTGTGGGCAACACCGCCTATTCTTACCCACTGTTTTGGCAGAATGGCTGAAGCGTTATCGATGACAATTATAGGTATCTTGATCTTCTCATCGGCTACAGCAGTAATCAAGTCGAAGAATTCCTCAGGCCTCAATAGTATTAGGTTAGAGGCGTATGCATCGGGATCGGCAACACCTAGGTAGCTCAATACAGATCTCAGTGTGTAGTATATTGTTGTTGTCTTTCCCCTTCCAATTGTCGCTCCTAGAACAGCTATTGAACCAGCACCTATTGCGCCTGATGCCATGTCCCTCAAGATGCTTAGGATCCACGGCACAAGAGCGTTGCTTGCCTCAAGCCTTGGCAACCCCTCATCGATTTGCAGAGCCAGTATACCCAAATGCATGACGAAGTAGCCTCTTGACCAATAGACAGAGAACTGGGTATTCAGCTTCACATCAGCTGGCAAAGTCTCTGAAACCTTCGATGCATTCACTTCATTCCACTGCCACAAGCCCTTCAAGAACGTTGTGAACCCTGTCTCTGCATAGTATCGCAATGTATGTGTATCTACGCCAATGTATGATGCTATGTCTTTCTCCTCCTTCGAGCTATCGGCTTTCAACAGTGTTTTCATGATTTCTGGTGAGTGAAACATCAACATGTGTGCACCTATATACGCAACCTTTGTCAGGACAGAGGCTTGGGCAGGATTCTGAACAGCAAGCTCCTTTGCGGTGCTTTGGGCAGATAGCAGAAGACCCATGGCAAGGTTGTAGAGCCTAGAGGAGCGTACAACAGCTCTGGTGAGTAACTTCGGGTCAGCTTTCTCTATCAGGCTTAGGATGTGTTTAGAAGTCTTGATGATGTCCTCTATGCGGGGCATAGCCAAACCTGTTCTCCATGTGTTGCTAGTCACGTTTATATGCTCGCTAGCGGTTGGGCTCTTTGAGGTGGGAAAGTGTCTGAGTCAATTGTTTCGAGTGCTAGGCAACTGGTTAGAAACATTGCATCTGCTTCGCCTATGCGAGGCCCCGCCATCAGCTCCTCAGCACCCATTGCAAGAACTGTTACCTCACAAACGGATGTGGCAAAGCTTATCGAGCAAGTTGCAACAGGTTATGGACTGACAACATTCGATGTTGAACCATGCTTCAGGAGCCCTGTTCACACGAGGTGGTGCTTAGCGATCTTTGGACTGGACGATAAACCTGCTGAGCCGTGCCCACCCGAGCTAAATCAGCTCATCATAAAGCTTGTCACTATTGGTAGGTTAACATATGATGTTGTCAAGAGGCTCGGTCTTGAAGGCATTATTCACAAGTATGTTGTTGAAAGGATGTTCAACATTTTGGCAGAGGTTAGAGGTGTTGCTGAGATAGAGGAGGAGCTTGCAAGGCTCAAAGGGATAATAAAGTCTGCATTGAAAAACGTTACACCAGAACTTGAGAAGAGCATTATGGAGAGCATTAGACGTTCGGTACCGACTGTAAACCGTGAGCAAATAGTTGCGATTATCGAGGCTCTTAAGGGTAATATCTCGCCTAGAGATGCAGCAATGATTATCAAGGGCTCTAAGCCTACAATGGTCGAGGAGGAGAACAAAGCTGAGAAGAGGTCTCAGACCCCGGCGAAAGAAGCCTTGGCTACTGGCAAAAGTGTTAGGCCTGTTGCTGGGTAATGCTAATGTCTGTGCCAACACTTTACACAACCATTGTCAGGACAAGGTATGTGACGAGGTACTTCATAGAGACCAGGGTGTGGAGAGTGCTTCCCGATGGTACGAAGCTTCTCATAAAGAGCTTTAAGACTCCGCTGGAGGTTGAGCCGATGTCTGTTCCGCCAGAGACGCGGATAACGACAACGACAAAGGCTTCGCAACCTACCCCCGAAGAGGCTGAAACTGTATGAGCCTCATTGTGAGGGTTGGTGCTTTCTTCTTTTACTTCGCCATTGTCTTAGGTGTCTTAATAGCCCTGATAGCGCTCAGCATAGTCCCGTTAGCCAGCCAACTAGGTGTTGGTGTTCCAAGCGTTGTTGACTCAATGCTCAAGCTATTCATATTCTCAACCCTTCTCTCGCCACTCATCGCCATAGCCAGTGGCTTGGTGCTCGGCGCTATAATTCCTCAGCTCAGAGACATCCAGGCACTTTGGTTCATACTCAAATACTTCCTGCCTCTCTACCCAGTTGTGGCAACCGTTATTGGTCAGCTCATAGCATTGCTAGACATCCCAGCACCAGCAAAAGCAGCACTGATAGCTGTTTCAAACACTGTTGTAGGCTTCACAATGGTTTACTACATAGCGTACAGAGCAGGGCTGGTGCCGCAGATGTAGCGAAAAGGGTCATGGAATAAGCGTCACGCAAATAAACGCTCTACTCTTAGACTAGTCGCGGTGAAATTCAATGGCAACAGCTGTAAGGACTAAGAGGAGCAAGAAAGGAAAGACTGGTTTAAGCAGAGAAGAGTGGAAGCAAAGATTTAAACATGCGGTAGAAGTCTGTAGAGAAAGAGCAAAGAGAGAGGGAATAAGGTTCCAGGACTGTATGAGAGAGGAGCTTTCAAAGTATCGCAAGTAGCCACAGTATCTTTAGTGCTTAACCTCTAAAACCAAATGATTTTTTTATCTCTTTTCCATTTAGTCTTTTCTTCTTTTTCATTTCTGTGGGGTGCGGATCTATGCAAAGATATATCACTGTATCTGTCATGCTCTTGGCAATAGCTTTGTCAAGCATTGGCATAGCCTATGCTGCTACGTCGGGCGGTGTAGAAGCTAATGTGGTTTCTGTTGCGGTTCCCTCCGAGTTGCTCGGCTCTATCCAGGCATACCTAGTCCCATTAAATGTTTCCAGTCTCTCATTGTTGTCTGAGGCTAGCCTCTACGTTGTTAGCGGTGATCAGCCAAGGTTCAGCTACCTCTTCTCACGAAACCCACCATCAGCTGTAATCTTCGAGACCTCTGCCTATTCAGCAACATACTATGTTTGGTACGGTGGTGGAAACCCATACTCAAACTTCATAGCTGTTCCAGGGGGAGAGGCGAAGCTGTGGCTAGCATACGACGACTTCGACGTTCTTGAGCCTTGGTGGATAGCAAAGAATGTTAGCATACAGGGCTCAAGAGCATTCATAGCAGGAGGAGGCTACCTAGCACTCAACACAAGCTATTCACCAAAAACAATGCACATGTTCGTACTCCACGGCAGAAGAGCTCTGCAAATAGTGTTCAGCAAACAGTTCAACGCATTCATAGCGTTTACACTTACAAGTGCTAACTTTACTGATCTTAGCCTGGTCAGGGACGGAACAGACATCTACTTCACCGATGCTAGTGGCAAGTGCCTGTACTATTCAGTTCTCTACCTAGACAAAACAAGCCAAGTGCTTAAAGTCCTTGTGTATCCTGTAAACAATACAATAGTGTATATGCTGTACGGCGGTGCAAACCCGTGCTCAACCTATGCAGTAAACATCTCATGAGGTGATGTACATGGGTAGATACACAGCCTTGGCAATACTCATACTAATCCTTGCACCGCTAGCAGTAGCTCTGATACAAACAACAGTTGTAAAGGCACAGACAGTAACAGCACTAGTACTAGGAGCAGGAAGACCTGTGACATTGGTAGCAAACTTCACGATAAGCCCAGGAGACGCAGTAGCACCACATCTATACACGTGGTATTTTGATGGTGGGGACGACTATATTCTGGTGCCTTATTCAAGCTCTATAGACATAACCGGCTTGTACACGTTCATAGCTTGGATAAATCCTTTCTCGTTTGGTGGATATTCAAGGGGTAGAATACTCGACAAGAACCCAACTCTATCATCCGGCTACATATTCTATATTGAGAACACCCCTAGTGCACCCCAGGTGTATGCGTTGGAAGTGTTTATCAATGGTGCACCCGCTTATGTATCTAACGTCATATCTCTAAACGTGGTTCAGCATGTTGGGGCTGTGTTCACTGGTTCAGCTGTGAATTTTTATGTTAATGGGAAGCTCGTTGGAAGCCAATCATTCACAACATATCCATCCTCAAACACTGAGAACCTGTATATAGGGAACAGGAAGCAATTGGATAGAGGATTTAATGGTTACATAGCACAAGTCCTCATCTACAGGCGAGCTCTCACAGATACCGAGGTCTACAACGTCTATGCCTACAACACTATTAACACTACTAGTCTTGTCCTCTTCCTAGACCCTACATTCTACAACGGCACACACTACCTGGATCTTTCTTGCTACGGTAACCATGGAGTCGGATACAACGGCGTTCTAAGAGTTATCGATTCTAGGACGTGGCTCTACCTGATCAAGCAAAGGTTTAGCGATGGCTATGTGCACTTCATGTTCTTCCCTGTGAACAGCATTGTCTACATCTACAATGCTACATCTGGTGCTCTGGTAAAAAGCCTCATTATCAAAGGAAACGCCAATGTTGCTGGCTTGGTTCAGGACTACCCAGTCTCCTTAACTGCTGGAACATACAAGGTTGTTGTCTACACCCATCAAGACTATACATTCTTCCAGAACTTCGGAGCAACATACACAAAGCTTGTTGCTAAGTACTTGCCTGGCTCTAGCCTAAGACTGATGGTTAATGCTACATCAGGTATCCAGGCAATTAGGTACCAGATAGCGACAGATCCCAACTTCAACAACATTGCATATGACAACACTATCTCTACAAGCAACAGCTACATAGACATCACGTTGCCAAGCATAAACAATACCTACTACCTAAGAGCGGCTGTGCAGTTCACTGACGACACGTGGAGTCCGTGGTCAAACACCTACAGCTTTAGGGTTGACTGGCTAACAGCCAAGATAATTGCACAAAGCGTTTACCCAACAAGCTCTGCACCAAACATACTCTATAACATTACATACACGGATAGATCATACCCATACATACCACTATCAAAGTACAATGTAACTGTTGCAAGTCTTGGGAAATACAACTTTACATCGTATTGGTGGAGGGTAGATGTCTACAAGGGTGCTACAACAAGTGCAGAGCCTCCAAACCCAAGCTACTACACCTACCTAGGAACCGTGTACACTATCCACCCATACTTCAGTTCATATCCATACTTCGTAGGCACCATCCCATCTTCGTACACAGCCAGCTACATTTTCCAGGGAGTAGCAGACAACACAGCACCGTACTGGGCAACAGCAGTTGGTGCTCCATCAACCTACTTCGCCTTTGTTTACCAATCCTTTGTCTATCTACCATTGACAGGTACTTACACGATAGAAGTCTACTCAGACGATGGCGTCAGAGTGTATATCAATGGTTCACTGGTTATAGACAAGTGGGTGGGTGGGATATTCTCGCTCTCAACATCTGTTAACCTCAATGCTGGATGGTACAATGTAACTGTAAAGTACTTTCAGATAAATAGCCCACTAAGATTCTACCTAGGTATTATTCTGCCTAATGGCACAGCTGTAAGACCTTTGATACCAGCTAAAGGCATTAAGATGGTTGCTCCACCCCCACCACCTGGCTCCTCCGCCAAGGTTGTTCTGCCTAGTGTTGGAACCACCTTGACTCCACCTCTAAGCTCATATGTTTTCTATTCTGCTTCTGGCTCTATACCTGTTGCACTGTTGACTACTGGTGCAGTTAACATTACTTTGGTTGGCTATGACCTTGCCTACGGCTATTCAGCTAGAGCATCTACTGTTGTTCGCTTCGGTGCTGTTGTCAGTGACTATAGCGTTGATTTTGTGAGCAACAAGGTAATGGTGTATATTGTTGATGGTCTTGGAAGACCTGTTGATGCTGGCTACATCAATGTCTCTGACAGTGGAAACCTAATCAGCTTTGTCAAGGTCTCTAGCGGGGGGGCTACAGTTAGCTTCAACAGGTTTGTCAATGGAACCCTGAGCATTGTTGGCTCAGGAGACAACAGCATCATATTCAGCAACCCATCAAACGGTGTATTGCTCTACAAGAGTGTTTTGAGTGGTAGGATATCAGCGGTAGGTACACAGGCTTCGCAAATAATGAGCTACAAGGCGTTGCAAGGCTTGGTATATGTGAAGGCGGAGTTGAAGGGAAACGCATCGATATTGACAAACACTTCGCTTCCAATATTCCTAGTCAAGGTAAATGGGGTGCCAAGCAACTACATAGCGATTCCAACAGCTACAGGTACAAACGTTATCTTGACAAACCTTGGTTCAACGGTTGAGGTTGTGTATGCTAATAGTACTTCGGCGTCTACGCTTATGGGTGCTGGGCCTCAGGGTGCTGTCTACCTCATTGGGTTTGCAAACAGCTACAACCTTTCATTAGCCAACCTCGTGATAGGTATTCTGATCAATGGCTCTAGCATTACGCCGTACCTTGTTTCAGGCTCTGCCAAGGTTCTTGGAGTCACGCAGTATGGTATCGCTTATCCGGTTCTTGTTGCTACGAGTTGGTATTGTGAGCAGGGTGTTCCAGAGGTTAGCTGGATGGTTGTGTACATGAGTGGCAACGCCACAAAGTATGCTGTGTCTAGATACAGGTTCACAAGCGTGTCAATCACGTGTCCATCTGCTTTATACCCATTTATTGAAGTATTGGGCAACACTACAGGTGTTGTTGATAAGTATGGTGCTGTGGTCTCGGAGGTGCTTAGGTACCTTGCAAGCGGTGCTATGACTCTAAAGGTTGTTGGCCCTGTTACACCGGGAACGTTTGTTAAGTATGTTGTTCTCAACCAGCCGACGACAATAAGCTTTGATCCAGTGACAGGTGTTGTAATCATTTCGAGCGGTGGTTCTGCCCCTATGACCTTGGTTGGGTTTCAAGGATTTTCGCTGAGTTATTCAGTGGCTGGCATGTCAGTCTCAAACATCTTGATATCGCAAAGCAGCTTCACGCTTGACCTGCCATATGGCGTGGCACTAATGATTGTTGTTGACCCGTCGTCAAAGGCTGTTAGCATTGTTCAGGTTTCGCCAATTCAGCAACCATACAAGATAGTTGCGACTACAAGGCCGGTGTTCACGGTTTCTCTACCGCCTCCGCCACAGCCACAGAACTTCGTTGTGGATGCCACAACAGTTGCACCAATAGTTATGTGGGGTGCAGCAGTAGCTGTTGCAATAGCAGCCACAAGGATCACAGGAAGCATCTGGAGAGGTATTGCAATGGCTTCAGTAGCATATGCCTTAGCAATGCTTGGTGTAGGCATATTCACCAAGAACCTAACACCATTCATGCTAGCAGTAATAGCAATAGCAGTAGCAGCAGCTGCAGAAATAGCCCGCAGACAGATCTAAACTTAAACCCTTTTTCACACCAGATTCAACCAGGTGAATTACATGAAACAGCTAAGCCTCATTCTTACACTGATTATAGCTGTTACTATGCTTAGCGTTATAAGCGTAGCAATGAGTACCAATGCTTTAGTGGTTTATGCGCAGTCAGGTAGCAATAGTTGCCCAGAGGGTGCACTGGTTGTAAACGCTTCTGGCGCCTTCATATGTGCTATTAGGGCTGAAAATGTTTCGCTGGTGTTTGCATCGATTCTGGTTATGCAACAAAATTCTAACGCTAATGTGACGCTATTCTGCATGTACTCCGATGGTTGTAACGCTACTGTCTATGCCTATGACCTGTACAACAACAGCCTCAACCAGATTGCTTCTCAGCAGGTGAGCATAGGCGCTGGCGCGTCGAAGACACTGAGCTTCACAGGCTTTAGAGGCTTAGCAATCTTTAGAGTCATAATTAACGGTGTTGACATGGGCTACTACACGGCTCCATCAGCCCAGGTTCCGCAAATATCCTCAGCCCTAAGCAACATTGCATCGATGCACACAATGCTAGCAATCTTAGCTGGGTTGCTAATTGTTTCTGTACCTCTTGGCTGGGCGCTTCAGAGGGAGTGGGGCTTAGCAGGCTTGGCTCTTGTTGGTGCAGCCAACTTGATCTACCTCTTCGTCTCTCTGCTAGCAGGAAACCCGTTGTTGGCGCTCCTCGTTGCAACATTATCGGCTATAATCGGTGTAATCTACATAGTTGTCGCTGGTGCTCAAGTATGAGCGCACTGCAAAGGTTTTTCGAGACTGTTGCAAACCTGCCGGGAACAACACTCGTTGTATTGGTAGCTGTGTTTATCGCTCTCCTAGTTGGTGGAAGGTTTCTAGACATTGTTGAGACAATATATAGTGGAACCCTGAACAAGGTCAACACAACAGTTTCCAGCACAATGAACACCGCTTTTTACGAGCCGTTCAATGCTAGGGCGCTGGTCAGAGGTGTTTGGGCAACTATAACAAGTTTTATAGCAACTCTAATCATTGTCATAGCAGTTGTGAAGATTGCTACAGCTATCTACAAGAGGG
>Ga0315272_10001099_pt1 | contig 13596 bp, 8 predicted proteins | sample C3_middle_MG_FD_203918 | JGI IMG/M metagenome (GOLD analysis project Ga0315272, IMG submission 203918) | Sediment microbial communities from Yellowstone Lake, YNP, Wyoming, USA - C3_middle | ecosystem: Environmental > Aquatic > Freshwater > Lake > Sediment | place: USA: Wyoming | collected...
TTTTTTTGCTAATGTGATTGGGAGATCCCTCACTTCGTTACTAATTACATCTTTTGTCGGCTGGAGCTGAGTGAGGGAAGCAGGGGCGTTTCGATCAGGTTTTTCTGCAATACGGAAACTATCTTTCGAAACGCCCCTGCTTCCCCCCCTATAAACCAATTTGATTTGTCATTCCGAACGAAGTGAGGAATCTCCTAGTAAATTTAAAATCTTAATTAGGGGGATCCATTAAACCGACTTGATAATTTTGATGACTGCTGCAACTCTGGTTGGACACCTCATTTGTTTAAAAGGAAACGCATCGAAATATTTATGACCTTCACTTCCTGTTTCAATTATTAATCACATTCGTCTTTTCACTATACCTTTGGAATTTCCATCCCCCCTATAGTTAATAATTTTAATAAATTATACAGCATTTCAGTATTTTTGTTATTTTTGTGACTGATTTTAATGCATCTTGAAGGATGCATTTTCATTTTAATCAGGCTACATAATGAAAGTTTTAAAATTTGGAGGCACATCTGTCGGATCGCCTGAACGCATAAAAGGAGTAAAAAAAATTATCGAATCACAGAGTGGCCCCTGCCTGATTGTTGTTTCCGCATTTCATGGAATTACCGATGATCTCAAAAATATGAGTGAACTCGCATCAAACAGGGATGACGGGTATGAGATCCTGCTTGAGAAAGTTATCCAAAAACATTTAGACTTTGCCAATCAGCTCGTAGATAAGTCAAAGCTTGATACTGTCATTAAGGATATTAAAGAGATTTGCGATGATCTCAGGGAAACGCTCAGTGGCATTTACCTTCTTCGTGAACTAAGCAAACATTCTCTTGATCAGACTCTTAGTACTGGAGAAATCCTGTCTTCACTCATAATAAGCAATTTAATAAGCAATTGCCAGCTTGCAGATTCCAGAAAATATATCAGGACTGACAGTAATTTCGGATTTGCAAATGTTGACTTTCCAAAAACTGACAGCCTTATTACGAAAAATCTTTCCATAATAACCAGGCATGTAATTGTGCCGGGGTTTATTGCGAGTAACGACAGAGGTGAAATTACCACACTTGGAAGAGGAGGATCTGATTATACTGCTTCGATATTTGCTGCAGCACTTGATGCTGAAGTGCTCGAAATATGGACTGATGTTGATGGTTTCATGACGGCAGATCCAAAGAAAGTCGACAAAGCCTATGCTATTGAAACGCTTACTTATGCAGAGGCTATTGAATTATCTCACTTCGGGGCAAAAGTAATTTATACCCCCACCCTGCGCCCTGTATATAAAAAAAATATTCCGATAATCGTTCTCAACACTTTCAGTCCTGAAGCAAAGGGAACTATAATAAGCAATAAATCGAATGGCGGCCAGATAAGTCCCATAAAAGGAATATCATCGATCGATCATATTGATCTTATTACACTTCAGGGAACGGGTATGGTGGGTGTATCAGGCACTTCAATGAGGCTGTTTGGTGCTCTGGCCAGGAAAAACATTAATATCGTTTTAATTACCCAGGCTTCATCCGAATATTCCATAACGTTTGCTGTGAGCCCTTCAGATTCTGTTATTGCCTCGGAAGCTATTAATGAAGAATTTAAAGTTGATATTAATACCAACAGGGAGCTTAAAATACTGGTGGAGAAAAATCTGTCGATCATTGCCATTGTTGGTGAGAGAATGAAAAACACTCCGGGCATATCAGCTATTCTTTTCAGGGCACTTGGCAGAAACGGGATAAATGTCATTGCAACTGCCCAGGGTTCTTCAGAACTTAATATCTCTGTTGTCATCAGGAATGACAGTCTTAAGAAGGCATTGAATGTTATTCACGATGGTTTTTTCCTTTCCAGATTCAAAGAAATGTATCTTTTTGTGGCTGGCACCGGACTGGTAGGGACCAGTCTGATGAAACAACTTCAAAAACAATATTCAACACTTTTATCAGAGCGTAATCTTAAAATAAATCTCATAGGCGTAACCAACTCAAGGAAAATGCTGATAGAGAAAAAAGGTATTCCGCTTGAGTGCTATAAGGAAGAACTGAAGAACTCCGGAGAGAAAGGAGACATCTCCTCCTTTATCCATCAGATGACCCGGTTGAATCTTCGCAACTCAGTATTTATCGATTGTACCGCAAATAAAGATGTAGCTTCAAGATATGCAGAGATTCTCTCAAAATATGTATCGATCGTCACAGCCAATAAAATTGCATGTTCATCGGAACAGAGCTACTACCAGGAACTTAAAAGTATAGCAAACGAACGTGGGGTCAGGTTTAGGTATGAGACAACCGTTGGAGCCGGACTTCCAATAATTAAAACCATTAATGACCTTGTTTTAAGCGGAGATAAAATACTGAGGGTTGAAGCGGTTCTTTCCGGAACAATGAATTTTATTTTCAATGAGCTCGGTCCTGAAATGCCATTAAGCAGTGCAATCAGAAAAGCAAGAGAAAAAGGTTACTCGGAACCAGATCCGCGTGTCGATCTCAGTGGCACTGACGTAGTAAGAAAGATCATGATACTTGCGCGTGAGGCAGGTTATTCTATCGAAAAAGAAGATGTTGTTGTAAATAAATTTCTCCCTGACGAATGTTTCTCAGGAGACCTGAATGATTTCTTTGAGAAAGTAAAAAAATACGACGCCGGATTTGAACAAAAGAGAAAAGAAATTACCGGTCAGAACAAAAAATGGCGTTTCTTTGCTACATTGGATCTTGGCAAAGCAAAAGTTGAACTTCTGACTATCGGTCCGGAGCATCCTTCTTTCAATCTTGAAGGAAGCAATAACATTATTCTGCTCACTACCAACAGATACAATGAACTTCCAATGGTGATAAAAGGATATGGAGCCGGAGCTGATGTAACAGCAGCAGGTATCTTCGCTGACCTGATGAGGGTCGTTAATGTTTAGAAAGTTGAAAAAGAAAACAATTAAATACTATTCTACTAATCTCCGCTCACCGGAGGTTTCTTTCAGTGAAGCTCTGCTGAAGGGACTCGCACCCGACGGCGGATTGTATATGCCGGCTTCTCTCCCGCTCCTTTCTTCAGAAGAGATTGAATCGTTTCAGTTTGAGGAATATTCCCAGATCGCTTTCAGCATTCTCAATAAATTAATCGGAAGTGAAATAGACAGTGAAATACTTTTCAATATCTGTCGTGAGACTTATAACTTTGAGGTTCCGCTTGAAAAAGTCCTTGACCGCAAATATATCATGCGTCTCGATCAGGGACCTACAGCTTCATTCAAAGATTTCGCTGCCAGAATGATGAGCCGGCTGATGCAGTTTTACCTAGCTGAAAAAAATCAGCATATTACTATCCTTACAGCGACTTCAGGAGACACTGGTAGCGCTGTTGCCAATGCGTTCTATGGTCTCAATAATATTAACGCTATTATTTTATTCCCTGCAGCTGAAGTTACACCCATGCAGAGAAAACAGATGACTACTCTTCAAAAGAATATAAGCGTGATAGCTGTTGATGGCAAATTTGATGATTGCCAGAGGCTTGTAAAGAAGGCATTTCTTGACCAGGCACTGGCGCAGATATCTCTTACATCTGCAAATTCAATAAACATCGGAAGGCTGCTTCCGCAGTCAGTTTATTATTTTTATGCCTATTCAAAACTGACATCTGTTACAGGTGAAAAGGCTGTTTTCAGTGTTCCCTCAGGTAATTTTGGAAACTTAATGGGTGGTCTTATAGCTAAAAATATGGGACTTCCTGTCGACAAATTTATTATTGCGACGAATGAAAACGACGAGGTACCTGAGTTTTTAAGAACAGGAATATATAAATCTGTCGTTCCTTCAAAAAACTGTATATCAAGCGCTATGAATGTCGGACACCCAAGCAATCTGGCAAGAGTTGTAGCTTTATACGAAGGGATGATGGATGAATCAGGAAAGATCATAGCACGGCCTGACCTCAAAAGAATGCGGGAGGATTTGTTTGGTATTAGCATAACTGATGACGAAACAAGAATAACAATTGAAGAAGCTTATAAAAGGTATGACCTTCTGCTCGAGCCTCATGGAGCAATTGCATGGAGAGCGATCAAAGGGTTCTCTGGATTTAACAAAAAATCAATTACAGGAAAACCACTATGCATATCGCTTGAAACAGCTCATCCTGCAAAATTTCCGGCTGAGATACATCAAATCCTGAATTTTGAACCAACTCTGCCCGACTCACTGGCTGGCTTGGAAAAGCTTCCTGAGGAATACTCTAAGCTTGAGAATAATTACGAAATGTTGAAGGAATTTATAATAAAGAAATATAACTAAGAATAATATTCAGGCCATGTATATTGTTTGTTCTGATCTTGAAGGTGTTTTTGTACCAGAAGTCTGGGTTAATGTCTCCCGGCATACAGGTATAGATGAGCTAAAACTCACCACCCGTGAAATAAGTGATTATAATCTCCTTATGAGAAGGAGACTGGAACTTCTTCAGAAGTATGGCCTTACCCTGCGCGATGTTCAGAACGTGATATCTTTGCTCAGACCACTTCCGGGTGCACTTGAATTCGTTGAATGGCTTCGCACTAAAACTCAGCTTATTATTGTAACAGATTCATTTACAGAGCTTGCCGAACCACTTGTAAACCAGCTTGGAAAACCGACTTTGCTTTGTCACCATCTGACCACCGACAAAGATGGAATCATAAGAGATTACAACCTCCGGCAGGAAGATGCAAAGCGGCATGTAGTTGACGCTCTTCACAGCCTGAATTATAAGGTTATTGCAATCGGAGACTCATATAATGACATCTCTATGCTCAGAAAAGCTGATCATGGAATACTCTACAGCCCACCACAGAATGTTGAAGATGAACATCCCGATCTAAAGGTAGTCAGAACCTATCCTAGCCTCAAACGGATGATTTCCCAGATCATTAACGGTGAAGTGGAATAAAGTCAGTTAATCTATACTGATCACTGAAATAGTTTTTTATATTGTACTGGTCCTTTAATTGAGTTCCGTCACTAAAATATCATCTTTAGGGATGGATAATCCAATAATTTCCTATTTTTACCTTACTCTAACCAAATAACCAACAGGCCCTATGAAACTTCCACCTTCCTCTAAAAACTGGTTAACAATAATCGGCTCAATTATTGCCGGCATAAACCTGGCATTAATTATTCTGCTTTTTGTTATCTCAACCATTTTTAACAAGGCAAATACCAACCTGGGACTGTTCATATATATAATACTTCCGGGTTTTTTAATTTTGGGGTTGCTGCTGATTCCAATCGGTATGATACGTGAGAGGAAACGCATCCGAAAACTCAGAATAAAAGAGGAAGCTAAATTCCCACGTATAGATCTGAATGATCCCAGGCACAGAAATGCATTTGTCATTTTTACTATTACCACAATAATCGTATTATTTCTCTCCACCCTTGGAAGTTTCCAGGCATTTCACCTGACAGAATCCGTTGAATTTTGCGGCACTTTGTGCCATCAGGTTATGGAACCGGAACATACTGCTTACCAGAATTCCCCTCATGCCAATGTAGCCTGTGTGGAATGTCATGTCGGATCAGGTGCTTCATGGTATGTAAAATCAAAACTATCGGGCCTTCACCAGGTATATGCCGTTCTTACAAATACCTATCCCCGCCCGATCGAAACTCCGCTTCATGACCTGCGCCCTGCGAGGGAAACCTGTGAAAAATGTCACTGGCCACAGAAATTTTATGCCCGCACTCTCTGGACAAACAAATACTTCCTGGCTGATTCAGTTAACACCGAATGGGACATTATGCTCCAGATGAAAACTGGTCCGGAATACAGCGGACTTGGACTTAAAGAAGGAATTCACTGGCATATCAACCCTGATGTCAGCATAGAGTATATTTCGGATAATGATAAGCGGGAAAACATCACCTATGTTAAGTACACAGATAAGAAAACGGGTGTTGTCAAAATTTTCAAAAATAGCGGTAACCCTATTTCTGACAGTCTCATAACAGCTTCATCGCACAGGACAATGGATTGCATCGATTGCCATAACCGTCCTTCACACAACTATAAATCTCCCACTGTCTATTTCGACAAAGCAATGTTGACCGGTGCTGTTTCAAAGGACATACCGTTTTTCAAGAAAGCGGCAATGGGTATTCTTAAGGAAACCTTCACTGACAGGGATACTGCAATGATGAAGATAAATGAAAGCATAACCAGTTTTTACAAGACAGGTTACAGCCAATATTATTCTAAAAACAAAGATCTCATAGACAATTCTATAGCAGCAGTTCAGAAATCATTCAGTCAGAATACCTTTCCGAAGATGAAAGTGACATATGACAAATATCCCGAACATATTGGTCATCTTGAATCTGACGGATGCTTCAGATGCCATAATGATGCCTTTATAGCAGCCGATGGAAGCAAAATAAGCCGCGATTGCAACCTGTGCCACAGCATCGTTGGTCAGGGGAAACCGGGTATGATGGAGTACACCAATATCAAGGATAACCTTGAGTTCAGGCATCCGATTAACATCGGAACTGCATGGAAGGAAGCAAACTGCTCCGAATGTCACAGGTTCCTTTATGAATAATCTGCGACAATTAAAAAAGCAAAATCCAGTAAATCATATTCGCATGTTCTCTGACTCCATGAAAAACCGTGTTGGAACAGTAATAATAACTGTTCTGCGTATTGTTATAGGCTGGCATTTTCTCTATGAAGGACTCGTAAAGCTATTGAATCCCGCATGGACTGCCCGCCCGTTTCTTGAAGGCTCAAGATGGATTTTCGGAGACCTTTTCCGCTGGCTGATTTCAGGTAATACGGGGATGTGGATCGTTGATACAATCAATGCGTACGGTCTCACCATCATAGGCATAGCGCTTATAGCCGGACTATTTACCCGCCTCGCATTATGCGGAGGAATTACGCTTTTGCTGATGTACTATCTCGCATATCCTCCTTTCGGAGGTTATAGTTACGGCGCGCCTTCGGAAGGAAGCTACCTTATCGTAAACAAAAATCTGGTTGAATTGGTAGCGATGATTCTCCTTTTGTTTATGAATCCTGGAAGGTATTTTGGTCTTGACATGCTGAGAAAAAAGAGGTCGATAATTTCAGAAAAGGAGGAAAAACCACCTGTTCAGGCAGAAAATGAGACAAATAATTCAAGGCGCGAATTAATTAAAGCTCTTACAGGATTACCAGTCTTTGCTCTCTTCGCAGGCGCTTTTTTTAAAAACCTTTCCGAAACCGGGACCGTTGCAGTTTCAGGTGCTACAATAAAAGTTGATTACAAGCAAACCGGAGATGTAAAAGGAAAGCTGCCATCCGGCAAACTTGGAAATCTGACCATAAGCCGTATGGTTATGGGATGCAATCTGATCGGAGGCTGGTCGCATGCACGTGATCTTATATATGCAAATACTCTTTTTAAAGCTTATAATAATGAGAGGAAAATAATTGAAACATTCCGTCTTGCAGAACTGGCAGGAATTAATACCACCTTCATGGTAACCCAGTATTATCCTACTTTCAATAAGTATAAGGATATTTATAACAGCAACATGCAATCAATCTGTCAGGCGATGCTGCCTGACAAGGACTTTTACTCAGATTTAAACACAGCAATTAAAAGTAAGCCTAAAGCAATATATATTCAGGGAGGAGAAGGTGACAGATATGCTAATTCCGGAAAATTCGACCTGTTAAAAAATGCGATAGAGTATATCAAATCCCATGGATTCCAGGCCGGAATAGGAGCTCACTCTCTTGAAACAATTAAAGCATGTGAAAGAGAAGGCGTTAATGTTGTGGATAATGTGAATACTGCTATTGATACACTTGGTACACTTGGCCAAAGGGAACGGAAGTAATTCTCCTGAGAATTATTTAAAAATTCCCGAAGTATATTTATCGGCTATATCTGACTGATCTTTCGATAGGCCTGAAATAATCACTATCCTGTTATCTTTCCATGCAAGAAAGATTGTTCCGTTATATCCATCCCTGAACATATACTTCCCGGTTTCTGAATCAACAGCTTCAACTCCGCCAGCGGATAAATATTCACTTACAGATTTTTGCACATCTGCAGGAGATCCCTTGTCGAGGATGAACACTGAAAACAAATCATCACCTGTCTGATAGGTTGCTTTAAAAGCTTTATTCAGAAATTTATGTCCAAGAACACTTTCACTGATATATGTCTCCTCGTTTATTTTTCGGTGCTCAGCAGGAAAAGATGATAATACCGATGGCATATCTGTCGCCCCTGAAAGCATACCTGCAACATTCTGAGCAAGTAATTCTTCAGCTTTCAAGGTTTTTGCATCTTTTGAATAAGTTCGGATCTTAACATAATAATTTCCTTTGAAGAAGTTTATTATCCCATCAACGTTATAGCCCTGAGAACCAAGGTTAAGAAAATGAAATGAAGCTGAACGCTCCGAAGAATATATTCCGAAAGCCATCGTGTGATCTGAATGCCGGTAGATCTCTAGTTTAATTACATTCTTTCCCCTTTTGTACTCGGCAACATGAAGATCTACAAATCCGTATGAAAGGTAAGTGTCCGCTGCCCCATCGATAAAATCCCAGAGTTTGTCAGGTCCGAATACAGGATAATTCAAAACTTTCTTATATCCCTGCAATTCAGGCATAGTCAGATCCTGTGCAGATACTGATCCGATGAACACTGTCATCAGCAATCCAATGATAATCTGATTTTTCATGTCTTATTTAAGGTTTCTGATCCTGACTTCAATACCGGAACCCTGTAATAATTTAACTATTTCGTTTGTATCAGTTTCACCGGTATGATAAGGGTACAGAATTTTTGGTTTGAATGCAAGTGCTGCATCAGCAACCATTGCCGGAGTCATGGTGTAAGGCAGATTCATTGGAAGAAATGCAACGTCAATTTTTGTAAGTGCTTTCATTTCAGGTGTATTCTCAGTATCGCCGGCAACATAGATCCTTTTTCCGCCTATTGTAAGAATATATCCGTTCCCTGATCCTTTTGGATGAAACGGATGACCCGGAGCACTTTCATTAACAATATTATAAGCAGGGACTGCCTGAATAATAATATTATTTATTTCTTGTCTGTCGCCATCTTTCATTGCCATAGCCCATGGGACTTTTGAAAGCGAGTTCTGGTTACAGAACAGCAATGTTCCCTGCTTTTTAAGATCCCCTATTAATTTAGGATCCAGATGATCCCCATGTTCATGGGTTACCAGAATGAGGTCAGCCTTTGGAAGAAATTCATAGTTACCTGAACTGCTTACCGGATCTACATAAATAACGTAGCCGTTAATCTTGAACCAGATCGATCCATGTCCAACAAAATGCAATTCAACAGTACCTGCAGATGTAACAAGTTTGTCGAATTCAGGAGTTTCCTGGGAATATACATAAGTTGTCATTGCAATAAATATTATTGACAGAAAAGCTCGTTTTAAAATTGTAAGATATCTGTTATTCATAGCGATAGTTTTTAGTCAGACTAATATACAAAGATCTTAAAAAATTCCCTATAAAAGGATAATATGTGAATATAACCTGAGATGAAAAGTATTGCCAGGAATTCATTTGCTGTCAGCTTCCTTTTCCCTTTTCATTCCCTGATTTATAATATCTCATCTATGCATGTTATGTTCACATTTTAATTAAATTTATTAGCCCTCCATTAAGAATATAGTGATTTTTTAATAACTTGCCAGCAGAATTTAGGTCATTGTGTTAATTTATTAAAATTGATGCTTTTAAGGGTAGATAAACATGCTAGTATATTAGCTGTTTTTCTGGTTATTGCATCATCAGCCAGTGGACAGACAGGAAAAAGTTACAAATTCCATGTTGATGGTAATGTAGAAAAAACTGATGTCCTGTCCGAAAATCAGATTTTAACTCTAAATTATTCAATATCAGATATTAACATTGAAAACATTACCAATATCAATGGTACCTTCTACCGTATTGTCATTCCTGGTCATATTCATTCAACGGAAACAGGAAAACCAGAAGTTCCAGTTTTCAGCAGACTTATTTCAATTCCGGAAGGCACATCATACAGAATAAAAATTTCAGATATTCACTCAGTTAAGATAAAGCCTTCATCGAAAAAAATCGACGGACTTCTTTACCCGGTCCAGGAGAGTGAAACAAAGGATAAGCAACAGGAAAAAACCAAATTCAAAATGGACAGGTCAGCCTATGCATTAAGAGGTCTGATACCTTCAGATACGGTACGCATTGAGATGATGGGTACATCAAGAAACAATAAGCTTGCCAACCTGTATGTCTCTCCAGTGCGATATAATCCACGCTCGAATACAATTGAGGTAATTACCTCGATGAAAATATCAATATCATTCCAGGCTGCTACCGGGATATCAACAAAATCTCTTTCCACGCAATCTGAACTTTTCAGCGAATCATTATACAAGGGAGTTCTGAATTTTAATCCGGGTGAAGTGGTCCCTGGGTACTCTGTTCAGCCTGTAAAAATGGTAATTGTTGCTGACAGTGCTTTTAAAAAGCAGATCGCACCTTTTATAAAATGGAAAACGCAGAAAGGCTTTAAAATTAAAATACTTTATAAAGGGACAGGCTTTGCCGGTAACGATTATACCCGACTCAAAGATACCCTGAACAGGATATACAAGTCGGCTACTGCAAATGATCCTGCCCCGGAGTATCTTCTGATAATTGGTGATACCAAAAGGATTCCATATTACGGAGCAGGAGGATCGGGGAATGTTACCGACATGTACTACGGAGAATTTGACGGAAATGGAGATTATATTCCTGAAATGCTGATCGGCAGGATTCCTGCAGCGGATACTACAGAAGTTAAAACTGCAATGAACAAGATAATCCAGTATGAGAAGTTCCAGTACGCCGACACAAATAAGTTTTATTCAAGAGCGCTGATCAGTGCAGGATATGATGCAGGTTATGCACTTTATATGAATAGCCAGATCAAATATGCTATCACCAACTATCTCACACCAGCCAATAACATTCAGGAATTCCATTTTAATTATCCCCAGTCATATACAGCCAAGGATTCAATAATCAAGCTGATTGACAAAGGCGTATCTTTGATTAATTATACCGGGCATGGAGACGTTCTTGGTTGGCTGCATTTAAATATTAAATCGCCAGACATCCCTTCATTCCAGAATAAAAATATGTATCCTTTCGTTATCAGCAATGCATGTGGTACTGCTCAGTTCAGTCAGGCGACAAGTTTCGGTACCAGAATGGTTCTGACTGAAAACAAGGGTGCGATCGGATTCATCGGTTGCTCTAATGACTCTTACTGGGATGAAGACTATTACTGGGCTGTTGGTCCCGGAACAATAACGGCTGACCCTGTTTATGCAGGCAAAGGACTTGGAGCTTACGACAGATTATTTCACACCCACGGAGAATCTCCATCAGAATGGTACTTTTCAATGGGACAGATAAACTACGCCGGAAATATGGCTGTCAGCGCAAGCAACTCGGCCAGAAAAAAATACTACTGGGAAACTTATAATCTCATTGGTGATCCAAGTGTTATACCTATTATCGGGAAACCCGGAAAGTTCAATATTTCTCTGCCTGATACACTTCCCAACGGAATTACTTCACTTTCGTTGAATACTGATCCGTTCTCGTACGTTGCAATTTCCCATTTCGATACTTTATGGGACGCATCTTATGCAAGTAGTTCGGGAAGTGCGGTGCTTCATCTTCCAGGACTATCAAATGATTCGTGTCTTATAGTTATTACAGGTCAGAATAAAATCCCGGTTATCAAGACAATCCGTATCGGGAAAATTAAAAAGGAATATATAAATCTTAATGCAAGCAGTATAAATGACAGTCAGGGTAACAACAACCAGCTTGCTGATTATGGGGAGTCTTTTTATCTGAAGCTGAGTATTAATAACCTTGGACTAACTGATTCTCACAATCTGTACGCTAAAATATCGTCCGTATCCAGCCTTGTAACAATATCTGCAGATTCTGCATATATCGGTACACTTGCAGCTGGGTCAGGCATTGTCCTTTCTGATAAACTTGGACTAAAAGTGTCAGATAATGTACCCGACATGGGTGTTATTACTGTAAATCTCATTCTTAAGGACCAGGTATCCGAAAAACGCCATACAATAGATATAAATGTCCATTCTCCTGAATTACAGATTGTCAGTTGTTTAGTTGATGACAAGCTGACCGGAAACGGCGATTACATTCCCAATGCGGGTGAAACGTTCAACCTTGTTTTCAAGATCCGTAACCAGGGTACAAGCGATATTTCAGGCCAATTCAGCGTTGAAAGCCAGGTACCTGAGTTTACTGTTGTGAATCCCAATGTAAAATCAGGGGTACTCAAATTCGGAGAGATAACGACTATACCGGTACTGGTTAAATTATCTGAAAATTCACCTTCAGGAAGCCTGGTTTCAATTGATGCTCTCCTTGACTGCACTCCGTATATTGTCAATAAGGGCTTCTCATTCAGGGTAGGAAAAGTCAGGGAAAATTTCGAAACATCATCATTCAATGTGTTTCCATGGATTAATATCAGCTCCATACCCTGGGTTATTACCTCTGAGACAGCTTATGACGGGAACCTGTCTGCCAGGTCAGGCCTAATAAACAATGGAGGTATAACCACCCTGGCCATGAGAACCTTCTATGCCAAAGATGATTCATTGAAGTTCTGGTATAAAGTATCTTCCGAACCTAATTATGATTTCCTTTCTTTCAAACTGAATGGTACCGAAATTTTCAAGAAATCAGGAGAAATACCCTGGTCGAAAAAGGCAATTGCCGTTTCGGCAGGTCTTAACAACATGGAATGGACCTACAGAAAAGATAATTCATTTTCACAAGGGTCTGATTGCGCCTGGATCGACCTGATTGATTTTACTCAGTCGAGTCCGATCAGTTATATTCAGAAAGATCTTCAGTTAGCCAGGATAATGCCGGTAGCAGCCGACAAACAATTCGACAATGAAACAATTTCTGTAAAAGTCCTTAATCTGGGAAGCAGTATCATCGATGGTTTTAATCTTGCATATACAATAAATAATCATCTCCCTCCGGTAACCCAACACTTTGACAATAAAGTTATGCCATATGGAGATTCTGTTATGGTCTCATTTTCTTCAAAAGCCGACCTCTCAAAGTACGGCGTGTATAAAATTACAACTTACGGTGTTGACAATAATGATGATTATCTTTTCAACGATACCCTTTCAGTAAACATTGAAAATACACAGATTGATGAAACCGTAGGTGCTTATCCGAATCCGTTTAGTGATAAGCTTACAATCTTCATTAATTCTCCTGTGCCCGATAAGATACAGATATCCATTTCCAATGTTTCAGGCTTAAAACTTTACAATGTTGAGAAGAGCATAAGCAGCGGAAGCAATTCATTTATTATAAGTGACTTCCGTCTAATACCAGCAGTGTACTATCTCAATATTCACGGCACCTCCCTTAATAAGACCATTCCGGTAATTAAAGTCAAAAACTAAACTCCGATTTTAGGCATAATAAAGTTTTTTAATATGGCAAATACTGCACCCA